>JGI20166J26741_11961140_pt1 | contig 19571 bp, 25 predicted proteins | sample TergutCu122P5_FD_26741 | JGI IMG/M metagenome (IMG submission 26741)
TGACAATGCTACTATCTGCATTAATAACACTATACATTATGAATCGACACCTAACTATAAGGTTAACGAAAATTTGTCTTGACAAAGGGGTTCACTTTAGCGGGAGATTACAAGGCTTCCCAGATCAATGGACTGCCGATGTACCACACAGCGATTCACAGGAATATAAGATGTGGGGCAATGGCATGGCGTTACCTTGTGTACTGTACATAATGCAGAATATAGCGTGTTAAATACATGATTTTATATCAGATAATTGCTTTAAAGCTGAGGAGGAATGTATTGTGTGGGCAGAACCAGCAAAGTATCTGAATGACAAAGTTAATATAGGCGAGGGGAAGAAGTTTATCAAACTGTTTGATGATCAGCTAGAAACTCTGGCAAGTGCAAATCTGACAGGTCGGCAATGGGCGGTATTGTTAATAATATTAAGCTATCAACAGTACAAAGAGCGTTGGAAAGTCTTGTCGCGAAGAAAATTATTGCGAAAAATAAGGTCGACCATGATATCAAATATTATGTGAATCCATTGATTGCAGCAAGAGGAGAGCAAGAATAATAAAACTCACTGGATGTGTTTTGTAAAATAATAAATTATAACGATGGACGTGATAGCAATTGCGAAAATAGATATCGGCACTCTTCGTCAGCGACAATCGCTTCCGCTGGAAGCGAAAATAAACTACTCGCTAAAACGTATTGAAGCATTTTACAATCATTATGAGGGGGGGTGTTATATAAGTTTTAGCGGCGGGAAAGACAGCACCGTGATGGCGCACCTCATACATACTAAATATCCCGATGTTCCTCTGGTATTTTGCGACACCGGGTTAGAATACCCGGAAATACGAGCATTCGTTAATAATACCGATAATGTTCAGACAATATACCCGGTCAGGTATGACAAAAAAGAAAGAGAGTGGATTAGAATCAGCTTTCGTGAGGTTATAGCCGAATATGGCTATCCCCTCATCAGCAAGGAAATGTCAAAGAATATTTATTACGGCAGAAAAGCCAAAGAACACGGCGATCAAAAAATGTATGACCACTATGTAAACGGGCATCGCCATAATAAAAAAACAAAGGAGGACTATATCTTCATGCCGATGCCCCAAAAATGGATTCCGCTGTTCGAATCGGACATACAGGTTTCAAATGTATGCTGTTCCATTATGAAGAAGAACCCATTTGAAAAGTTCGAGCGAGAGACGGGTCTGAAGCCGTTTGTCGGCGAAATGGCCGATGACTCAAGAGAACGCGAGACGGCCTATCTTAAAACCGGCTGCAACGCTTTCGACGATACAGGAAGGCCAAAATCAAAGCCTATTGCCATATGGACTGAACAAGATGTACTCCAATACATCTATGAAAACAAATTAAAAATCGCCAGCGTGTACGGTGACGTTGTTGTTGATGATGGTGTATACAAAACAACGGGCGTGAGCAACACCGGCTGTATGTTTTGCGGATTCGGACTGCATTTGCAGGAAGAACCGAATAAATTTCAACAAATGAAATGCACCCACCTCAAACAATGGGATTATTGCATCAGAGATACAGATAAAAACGGGCTGGGTGAAGGCAAAATATTTGACTTCCTGGGGATAAAATATGAGTAAATTAGGATGGTGACTAATATCGAAGTAAATAACATTTACAATGCCGATTGCTTGATTGGAATGAAGGAAATCGACAATGAAAGCATTAATATGATTATTACCGATCCGCCGTATGGCATTGATTATCAGTCCTCCAGGAGGACTGATAAAGATAAACGCATTCCAAAGATACAGAATGATAAGAGCCCATTTATTTGGTTTTTATACGATGCTTTCAGGGTTTTAAAAGCTGGGGGGGGTATTCTTTGTTTTTGCCGATGGGACACAGAACATGATTTTTTACTAGCCATGAAATGGGCCGGGTTCTCTGTTAAATCTTCGATAGTATGGGATAGGCAACATCACGGCATGGGTGATTTGAAGGGTTCATTTGCACCAACACATGATATTATCCTGTTCGGCACCAAGGGACGATTTGAGTTCCCCGGTAAAAGGCCAAAAGATGTAATTTCATGCCAAAGATTGAATGCCGATAAATTGCGGCACCCCAACGAGAAACCCGTAGAATTAATGGCCAAATTGATTGAATTTGTCTCAAAGCAAGGAGATATTATACTCGATCCGTTTGTAGGCAGCGGAACTACCATTGAGGCTTGTAAAAACACAGGAAGAAATTACATAGGCTTTGAAATTGACAAGAGCTACTTTGACATGTCAATAAAACGAGTTGTAGTCCCAAATAAAGCATTCGACAACTAACTCATAGTAATTGGAGGTGAACAAAATGGATCCCAATACTATTCAAACTGTCTGTCAAACACTTTTTGGAATCACATGTGTGGTTGCGATGGCGGCTATGGTAATATTCGATGTTAGAAAAAAATAGGAGTTGATTAATTGAAATCAATAAATACAATAGAAGCTTGGCTTGGAGAAAATAACGTTATTGGCTGCGACATATGGCGCAAAAAATATCAAAACGGCAATGAAAGTTTTCAGGATTGGCTGGATAGAGTCAGCGCCAATAACCCGGATGTCGCAAGACTCATATTGGATAAAAAATTTTTATTCGGCGGCAGGATTCTGGCCAATAGAGGATTGCAAAATAACGGCACAAAAATTACTTATAGCAATTGTTATGTAATATCACCGCCGGAGGATAACCTTGAGAGCATCTTTGATTGCGCGTCAAAATTGGCAAGAACATTCAGTTACGGCGGCGGCGTTGGAATCGACTTGAGTAAGCTCGCCCCCCGAGGCTCCAAGATAAATAACGCCGCTAAAACCACTTCGGGTTCCGTGTCGTTTATGGATTTGTACAGCTTAATAACAGGGCTGATAGCTCAAGCCGGTCGCCGCGGAGCTTTAATGATTTCCCTCGATTGTAATCATCCAGATTTGGAAGAGTTTATCAACATCAAATCCGATCTGACAAAAGTAACAAAAGCCAATATCTCAATTAGAATGACCGATGAATTTCTTACCGCAGTAAAAAATAAATCAGATTATAACCTGACTTATACAAGAATGGAAACCGGAGAAGTCATTACTAAAAAGATTAACGCTTATGGATTATTTAAAAAAATCGCCGCGACGAATTGGGATTATGCGGAACCGGGTGTAATTTTCTGGGACAAAATAACAAATTATAATTTACTAACTGGCAACCCGGAATTTGAATACGCAGGAGTCAATCCATGCGCCGAAGAACCGCTCCCATCCGGCGGGTCGTGTTTATTGGGAAGTATAAACCTCGCCGAATTTGTCCGCAATAAACAATTTGATTTTGATGATTTCAACAGAACCGTTGATATAGCTGTAAAAGCGCTTAACGACGTATTGGATGAAGGATTGCCGCTGCACCCACTGGAGGAACAACGTCAAAGCGTTGCGGATTGGAGGCAAATTGGATTAGGCATAATGGGCCTTGCCGATTGCTTAATCAGAATGGAACTTAAATATGGCAGTGATGAATCCATTAAATTCTGTGACGGTATAGGGTTTTCAATGATTAGGCAAGCCATGAGAACATCCGCAATGCTCGCCGATGAATTAGGCGCGTATGCAAAATGTGACAGCAGCATTCCTGAATCTGATTTTTTCAAAAACAACGCAAGCGAAGAAATAAGATCGGAGGTAACAAAGCTAAGAAATTCTCAACTGCTTACATGCGCCCCCACAGGTTCGCTCTCTACAATGCTGGGTATCAGCGGAGGCATTGAGCCTATATACGCCAACTACTACACCCGCAAAACAGAGTCACTGCATGGGAAAGACGTTGAGTATAAAGTATATACGCCCATTGTTGAGCAATACATGAAAGACAACAATATCACCGATGATAAAGACTTGCCTGATTATTTTGTAACCAGCCAACAGCTCGATTATAAATCAAGGGTAGATATGCAGGCCATCTGGCAAAAACATATCGACGCATCTATATCATCAACGGTAAATCTGCCTCATTCCGCCACGGTTGAGGATATTGAAAATCTGTATCTGTACGCATGGGAACAGGGGCTAAAAGGGATAACAATCTATCGGGCGGGCTGCAAACGCGATGGTATATTGACATTAAATTCCGATGAATCCCCCGCCGAAGCCGTCAAGGAAAACAAGTTCGATTATATTGAACCTGTCAGCAAAGACGAACTTGGCGAAACCTATGGCGTAAATGTTAAGCGAAGAATAGCGTGTGGAAGATTATACCTCAACATTTGCCGGGACACCGATGGTAATTTGGTCGAAATGTTCATCAATACAGGCAAAGGCGGAATTTGTCAAAGCAATATCAACGCCATAAGCAGATTGGTTTCTATGGGGTTGAGAAGCGGCGTAAAGGTGGAGGAAATTATCGATCAACTCAAAGGGATTGTCTGTCCTGCGTGTACGAAGGTCGCCTCTAAAGGCGAGGAATTGTCCGGGTTGAGTTGCGGTGATGTTATAGCCCGAACGCTTTTAGAAGAATACAACAAAGATGAAATAATTATCAAAAAATCAAGAAAAAGAAACGTCACCAAAAAGAAACCTACTACCAAAGCGATTGACCGGGAATCTCGTAAGAGCGTATGCCCGGAATGCATCGGAGAGTTGAAGTTCGAAGGCGGGTGCGTCACGTGCTTAAATTGCGGATATTCCAAATGCGATTAAATATCAAATTATAACTAGGAGAACATCATATGCTCATCAAGATAAAAAAATTATCAACTACCGCCCAAATTCCAACCAGAGGCAGCGATGAAGCCGCCGGATGGGATTTATACGCAGACAGAAGCGCTATATTATATCCCGGAGATACCGCAAAAATCTCGACCGGTATATCAATGGAAATCCCCCCAGGCCATTTTGGCGCAGTCTACGCAAGGAGCGGTTTGGCAATTAAACACGGATTAAGACCGGCCAATTGTGTTGGTATTATTGATAGCGACTACAGAGGCGATTTAATCGTATCCCTGCATAATGACAGTGAAAAAACAGCGGACATACACACGGGCGACAGAATAGCTCAACTGATCATTCAGCCATATGTTGCTCAGCAATTCATCGAAGTGGATGAGTTGAGCAGCACCGAAAGGGGTTCCGGCGCTTTGGGACATACCGGGAGGTGACTTGATGTGCTGATATGCCTGAATTGCTACGCAATATTTTCAGAACCAACGCTGTACAATAATGGCGAGCTTGAATATTTCGGCTTTCCCTGTAGAGAAACATATCTTGGTTGTCCCGAATGTGGAGGCGAATACGCAACAGCGCACGAATGTTCCGAATGTAGTGATTACATAAAAACCGACTACATCATAACAGCAAATGGTAATAGAATTTGCGATAATTGCTACAAGACATGTTCTGTAGGCGACGAGGAGTGATATCAATTATGACAATAGAAGAGTTAAGGCAAAAGATTAAAAACCGCGATTGCGTTCATAATCCTTCATGCGCTAATTGCGTCCACGGCGATGAAGGCATTTGCACGGTTGATGATGGTATTTCAGTAGAATGTGCGGCGGGCGGACTGTGTTTAGGTTATAAAAAAGCGTGGTGGGCGATTGAAAGTAGGAATAATTGACGCCGAGATTATAGGTAAGAATAAACATCGGTTCCCAAACCTCGCATGTATGAAATTATCCTCTTGGCATAAGAAAAACGGCGACGATGTACGTCTAATAACTAATTATAACGATATTGGTGAATTTGACAAAGTGTACATATCGAAAGTATTTACCAAAACAAGCGTCCCAGATGGCGTCTTGGAATCATCAAATGTCCAATATGGCGGTACGGGGTTTTACTACGATAAAGCCCCGTTCCTCCCGCCACATATTGAACACGCAATGCCTGACTATCATCTGTATGATAATTGGATCAACGATTGTATCGCGGGGGGGGCAAAAGAGAGCGAGTTCACGTACTACAAAGACTATTCAGTAGGATTTGTTACAAGGGGTTGTTTCAGAAAATGTCAATTCTGCGTGAACAAGAACAGTAATAGGTCTTTGCCGCACAGTCCCCCGGCAGAGTTCCTTGATCCGCACAGAAAAAAGATGTGCCTGCTCGATGATAATTTTCTTGCGTGTTCGGATTGGAAGAATATTTTGCTGGGATTGCAAGCGTTAAACCAACGGTTTCAATTTAAACAAGGGCTTGATGAGCGTTTGCTTACCGATGAAAAATGCGAATTGCTGTTTAACAGTAAGTACGATGGAGATTACATATTTGCTTTCGATAACGTCGGCGATAGTGTCGTTATCGAAAACAAGCTTGCGCTTATAAGGAAGTATACGAATAAAGTACTGAAGTTTTATGTATTTTGCGCATATGACAGAAATGACCAGTGGGACAATTCATTTTGGCTCAATGACATTGAAAGCGTCCTGCAAAGAGTAAAAATCTTGGGCGCGTACAGATGTAAACCGTATATCATGAGATATGACAGGTATATAGAATCGCCCTATCGAAAAATTTATGTCGATTTTGCAAGATGGTGCAACCAGCCAGGATTTTTTTGGAATATGTCATTTGTGGATTTCTGTGATAAAAGAAACGACTCCAGAGAATCCATACACCGTTTTATCAATGAACATCCAGAGTTCGAAAACGCTATGAGAATCAAATATTTTAATAACAAATTATAACTAATTGAGGTGGCTACGTGGCAAAAGAATGGACAGGCAATAAACACTCAACATTTACAACCATGGGCGCAACTGGACACGGTACATATGAAAGGGAAGCCGGTGATTTTTACAGCACTCATCCAAACGCCGTCCTCGCGCTGGAATATGCCAATAGACTTCCCAAGTCAAAACACATATGGGAATGCGCGGCTGGTCAGGGTGATTTGTCCGAGGCTCTAAAGTCAAGAGGCTATGATGTTATAAGCACGGATTTATACGACAGGGGGGGGTATTGCACAAGCGGTATTGATTTTCTTGAGACCAAAGAATTACTTGCGCCCTGTATTTTTACCAATCCGCCTTATGGCATAGCGACGGAATTTTGCACACACGCCATTGATCTTGGCGCAGAAGAAATTTATATGTTCGTCAAATTGCAATTTCTTGAGGGTAAACGCAGATGGAAAGACCTGTACAGCATAAACCCTCCCGCGGAAATCCTGCAATTCATTGAGCGAATGACCGTGGCAAGAAATGGCGATTATACAATGTATGACAAACCATCCGCTATGGCGTTTTGTTGGATGATTTGGCGAAAGGGTTATACAGGTAAAACTCAAGTGGATTGGATCAGTGCGGAAAGAGAAATTATAGAAGGCAGGTGCGACTAAATGTGGTATAGGGTGGTAATTGAAGAAATACTCAGAAGGGAAGTTTTGGTCGAGGCCGACTCCGAACAGGAAGCCATTGATAAAACGCGAGGCGATTACGGAGCGTCTGATATTATACTTGATTCCAGCGATTATGTAAGTACCGATATCTATATTGCAAATAATTAGGGGGAGTTACACTGAAATACCTGATTGAACGCCTTGAGCGCGGAACATGGATTCCTATACTCAACACCGATATAGAGGAAAAACATACATTCAGTCTGATCACTGAATCAGCTTATTATAAATACCGCATTATGAGCGATGGCAAAGACATCACATCAAAGTACGCAAAAAAACAGGAGGCACACTAACGATGAAGTTTGAAGAAACAACGGTATTTAATTTCCTGGGCGCATTCCGTGGATTGAGAAATCCATTCGAATCCTGGAGTAAAAGCGACAGCCATTATGCCGAAGAAAAGGTTGGCGATATGACGCTTCGTAACGAGGACAATTTCATAATTGGCCCGAATGATATGAAATTGGCGCAATCATTGATAAAAGGCGGATCAGAGCATAGAAAATTTTTGCGAGACATCACCGTTTCCGTCGATATCACAGCCCCCAGATACTGGTGGCAAGAGATGGCTACATATAAAGTAGACACCAATTCTAATTCGGTCAGTACTATGCACCGACTGATGTCGCGCCCATTAACACTGGAAGATTTCGAGACAGATGACGATAGCAACGATGATTTTAAAATCGCGCTAAACGATGTCATAAATGTCATCAACGAATTAATAAGCGCTTACGAAGAATGCGAAGATAAGGCTCAAATTTTCAGGAACATAAAACAACTGCTACCAGAGTCATATCTGCAAAAACGAACCTGTAGATTCAACTACGAGGGCATAAGGAATATGTATTTTCAGAGGCGCAGCCACAAGCTCAGGGAATGGTCGCATGACTTTGTAAAATGGGTCGAGAGTTTGCCGCATTCAAAAGAATTGATAATGTTGGAGGCCACGAATGTCGCTCGAACCAGTTAAGTATGAACGGCATAAGAATATATGCCAGGAACTTCACCAAACGTATGTCAACAAGAACACGGCATATGGCGATAGTTTCGGCAGGTCTTTGCAAAAATTTGGCAACATGGCCGCCATCGTCCGCATGTATGATAAATTGGAAAGATTCATAACATTGTCGGGAGGCGCAGATAATAAAGTATATAACGAAAATATCGAAGATACTTTAAAAGACCTCGCCAATTACGCAATAATGACCTGTATTGAACTTGAGGCAAATAAGCCTGAATAATAACCACTTGCAATTTTGAGACGGTTCCGCATAATGCGGATAGATTATGCGGAACTTCTCATTCTTTGAATGATGAGAATATAGCACCATTAATTGGTTAATAATTACAGGAAGTGGGTGATGTAAATGCTATATACAGTAAAGGTCGAGTTTGCACAGGAAGAACCATCCGATGAAGAAAAGGACATGTTAATAAAACAGTTTCAAAAAGCATTTGTAGCTGCTGCGGTAAGCTATTATTCTAAAAATTCTAAAAAGTCTAAAAATTTGACTTGACAAGCATGATGATTTGGTGCATACTTGCAATATGGTAACTGTTGTACCATAAAAAGGAGGTTGTGCCATGAAAGAATTAAGAGTAGCGACATTTACAAGGGGCAGCACAAATAAACAAACCAATCGTGGCAAGTTAAAAAAAGCTTCTCAATCTAAAAAAATATCCACAAGAGATATAACGATTGATGATGATTTGCCGCTGCAAAAAGAAATGATCAGGCAATTTATAGACACCCAGCCCGAAATGAGCAAAGGTATCAAATGGGTAATGACAGATTTGGAATATGTTGAAGCCGGTGTTTCAGGGTTTCATACTCATGTTTCAAAAAGAAAAGGACTGAACCAAGCATTTGATGATGCCAAGGCAGGCCTTTTTGATGTCTTGGTAATTTATAAGCTGGATAGATTTGGGAGGCGATCTGTTGAAAGCCTTAACCATGCTATCAAGTTCTTAAAATTCTGTAGAATTTGGGTCGTAGATAAGAATAGGGAATTTACTAATAATGGCGACGCTGATGAGATTTTAAATTTTATCGAATTTTGGTCTGCGAAAAAATCATCAGTCGATACAAAAATAAGAGTCACCGATGCAATGAAACTGATACATAATGATGGTTATTGGACTGGGGGGAACCCACCGTTCGGATACATTAATCACCCAGAAATGTCAAATACGCTACAAATTGTTCCAGAAGAAGCGGAAATAGTAAAACAGATTTACGATATGTATACGATTGATGGTTTTGGAATGCTAAGAATCGCAGGATTGCTAAATGAGCAAGGCAAAAGAACAAAAATGGGTCTTGAGTGGAAAAGTGAAAATGTTAGAAAGATATTGAGGAATACTATATATAAGGGATACTTTTCATACGGCAAAACGAAAACGATAGAGGGCGAATTTGGCGCATACCAAAGGTATGTCAAAGAGGGGCAGGAAACGATAAGTGATAAATATTGGCCAGAGTATGATATAGTTGGCAAAGACGTTTGGGACAACGCGCAGACTATAAAAAAATCTCGTGTTATATCAGATGGCTTATTTGGCGGAAAAATGCCAAGCAGAGCGAAAACCGGTAAAGGTATTTTGGTTGGAATATTAAAGTGCGAATGCGGGTCTAATATGACATATGGCACATCAAGTAATTGGCTCGATCATAAAAGAACAAGAAGGGGTGAATCATACGGTATATATAGATGCTTAAAAAGGCTCAAGGCAGGCGCGATTGCTTGCGGAGCTGAAAAGGGACTGTATAGATCAAAGGAACTAGAAGATTCGGTTATAAGCACAATCAAATCGTATATAGACAAAATAATCACAGTCGGAACGCTTGAAGATATACGTGATGAAACATCACGTGCCAATAAGGATATTATAACAAAATTAGAACAAAAAAAACATGACATTGAACGCTGGAAAAAAGCAAAAGAAAGTTCAAACACTGAATTAATGAAAATACTCATGGGAGAAACATCAGCTTTCAACAAGGAGCAACTTACAGAACTATATGAAAAGGCAGCAATGGAACTAGACAGGTCAACAAAAGAGTACTGGGAATTGGAGATGTCAATAAGAAATAAAAGTACCACCGAAGCTGATGTTTTAAAAATTCAAGATTTATTAAACAGGTGGGAAGAATTGTTTGAACAAGCATCGACGGAAATAAAACGGCAAATGGTAGGAGCAATTGTAAAAGAAGTAAGATTAAAGAGCGCGGGCATGACCGTCGAACTCGTTTTCGATATTAACAAGTACCTTGAAAGCATAGGGCATATACGTGAAGTTAGCCTGAACCCAGTGCATTACTCCACTTTGATCTCCGAGGAAAATGAGGTAATCGCACCTGCATTATGAGAACCGTCGGCACGCCGACCGCGATGACCGGCACGCCCAGCGCCTCGCGGTTGATGGCCGCGCGGCCGTTGCCGATGCCGGCGCCCGGGTTTATGCCCGTGTTGGAAAGCTGGATTGTGCTGTTGACGCGGTTGACGCGCCTGGCGGCGAGGGCGTCCACCGCTATGACAAGATCGGGCTTGACATGCTCCGTCACGCCCCGGACGATCTCGCCCGTCTCTATCCCGGTCAGGCCCATGACCCCCGGCGAGATGGCGCAGACCACCCGCGCCCCGCCCTCGCCGATGAGTTCGCGGTGTTCGTCCGAAAAATGCCGCGTTGTCAGCGTCCGGGCGACGACCTTCGGCCCGAGCGAATCCGCCGTGACCTTCCAATTTCCCAGGCCGACTATCAGCGCGACGCCGTCTTTGCCCAACCCGTGCAGCGCGCCCAGGTGCTTGGCGAATTCCGCCGCCGCCGCGTCGTGCGCGTCCGGGTCGGGCTCCTTTATCCGCTGGCACTCTATGGTGACGTATTTGCCGATCGGCTTGCCCAATTCCGCCGCGCCGTGTTCGTCCATTATCTCGACACGCGTGACGCGCAGTATTTCGTCCTCTTCAACATATATCTCGACGCCGTCGATCTCGCTTTCATCCACGGGCGCCTCCGCACCGCCGATCAAGCCCGGCTCTACCGTCGAACGCTTGGCCCGCGGCGCGGCCAGGCGCCTTCTGGCCGCCTCGTGCGCCTCGATGGCCAGATCTGAAAAAATTTTATAATCCTGTTTCACAAGCATGCCCTCCCGTTCATATTACCCCCTTATTATTGACAAACTGACATAAAATAACTCCCACGCAAACGCGCGGGAGCAAAATTTCTAATACCACGTATCACATATCGTCGTCCCCGAACGATTCGTCGTCGTCTTCCAGGCAACAGTCGCAATCGTCGTCGTCCTCAAAATAATCGTCGTAGTCAAAATCATCACAGCTCTCGCACACCTGCTGCGAGACGATCTTCGCCACAACCGCCGCGATCACGGCGACGGCTGTGAACAGCATCACAGCCTGTACAAACGCGGAAAACCTATCCGAGGTTTTCATACATACATCTCCTTCTTTTGTTTGATTATGCCGCTTGGGCTGCACACGCCAAGCCCGATATATTCATCCGCGGCCCGCTTCAAAATCCGGCGTTCGTCGTTGAATTTCAGCAGGTGGTACGCCTCGTGCGGCTTATAGTAGCCGGCGTCCTCGAAAAACTCGGCCCGCTGCGGGACGCAGTAGAACGAATCCGAAGTCATAAGATACCAAAACACCGTTTTGTCTACTACCTGGCGGCGGCTGGAAAACGAATACCGCGTCTTGCCGATGAACTTGATGATATCGGCCGAAGCGCCCGTCTCTTCCAATACTTCCCGCAAAGCCGCCTGCGTATACGTCTCGCCTTTTTCCAGCGAGCCTTTGGGCATCACCCAGCCGGCCTGCCGCCCGGTGCGGTTCTTATACAGCAGCAGTACCTTTCCGGCGTGAAAAACAACGCCGCCGCAACTGGTTGCCTCAGACACCACGACAACCCCCCTGCTTTATCGGACAATCCGATAAATTAATTATAATCCAAAAAATTCCTGTTTGCAAGTGTTTGTTATTCTACGCGAGTTTTTTAAACGGCGACGCGGCGACGTGCAGCCGCATCTGCCGCAGGCCGTTCGCCCAGAGATAAGCCACGTAAAGCACAAACACTATCATCATATAAGGCATATCGGACATGAGGATGTAGTCATACAGGCCGTGCAGCGTCCAAGGAAGCGCGAACGCCATAGCGAAATACCAGGGCCGCCTGGACTCCGCGAAGCGCGCCAGCGCGAAATAGAAGCCCATGGCCACGCCGAACAGCGCGTGCCCCGGCACGGAGAATACGGCGCGGGCCACGGCGGTCTCCACGCCGCCCATGTCCGGGTTAAAGACGTACAGGACGTTTTCAAGCCCCGCGAAACCCAGCGAGATAAAAACCGCGTACACTATGCCGTCGAAGCGTTCGTTGAAATTCCGGTTCCGCCAGATCAGGAAGAACAGCACGACGAATTTGAAAGCTTCCTCAACCAGCGCCGCGACCATGAACGACGTGTAGAACCTCTCAGCGGCGACGCCGGCGTTTGGCGTAAAGCGCAGCATGAAATTCTCGGCCTGGATGATGGGGAACGTGATCATAAGCCCCAGAATCAGGCCGACAGCGAGCAGCCGGATAGGCTCCTTCTCGTATTTATCCCTGATGTAAAAATAAAAAACGCATACCGCCACGGGCGCGACGGCCAGAGCGAGCAAATCCATGATACGCCATCCTTTTATCCCGATTATTCAAGGGTATATTTTGCGGATTGCGCGATTATTACTCTGGAAATTAGAGGCTGGTACAATGTATTATCTGAATCTTTGCAAATCCCACTGGATTGCTTCGCCCGTATACGTATCAGTATACGAAGCGCCATTGGGCTCGCAATGACGGCTGGACGTCATGTGGCTGCTTGCAGCCGCGTCATTGCGAGGGCAAATGACTTAGCGGTCCACGCTCGTATGCGCCCGAAGCAATCCAGTTCACACATGTAAAGGCGCTGTTCTTTATGCAGGTAAAGTGTAAAGTTTTAGATGTTACGCAGGTAATAGAGACCTAATCCGCCTCGACTTTATCCGCTTCCATATACGGCGCGAGCGCCGAGACCATCTTCACGGGCCCGCCGGAATTATTGATCACGTGATGAACCTCTTTAGGCTCAATGTGGATCAGCTGGCCCGGCTTCAGATGATTCGCCTTTCCGTCCACCACGATATCGACTTCGCCTTCCAGGATAAAGAAATTTTCCTCCATCACCTCGTGATAATGGGCTTTAAAATCCTCGCCGGGGTTAAAGCGCACCAGCGCGAAGTTCATGCGCGGCCCTTTCATTAAATATTTCGGCCCGCTGTCTTTAAAGCGGTATTCAAAATCCTTTTCGTCGGCTATAAACATCTTCTTCGCTCCCTTAAATTTCCATATATTTATAAACCCGGCGCGCGCCACATATGCCCCAGCAGCCCGGAATCGCTCATTTTCAGAATATCCGCGTATACCGTGCGCCAGCGCGCGTACGCCTCGGCGTATATTTTTTGATTGGCCCTGTCCGGCTCGTACAGTTTGTCCCATTTGACCAGTTCTTCGGCGGCCAGCGCGATATCCGGGTAAACGCCCGCACCGCGGCCGGCCATTATCGCCGCGCCGAGCGCGGAAGCCTCCTTCACCACGGGCACTTTGACCGGCAGGCCCAGCGTGTCGGACAGTATCTGGCACCAGAGCGGGCTTTTTGAAGCGCCGCCGGCGAAAATGATTTCGGAAGGCGCGCCGCCCGCCGCCTCCGCCGTCAGTTCCAGGTGGCCCCTGGTGACCAGCGCCGCGTTTTCCAATATGGAGCGGTAAAACGTGTAACGGTTGTATCTTTCCGGGTCCAGCCCGAAGTTCAGGAAGGACGGCGCGGCGTGCTTCCAGGATATGTAGTTCATCACGTCGGAAAAGGCGCAGAGCATGCCGCCGCAGCCCGCCGGGATTTTGGCCGCCTCCTGGTCCATATAATAATAAGGGTCTTTGCCTTCTTTCGAGGCCCTCTGCACTTCCGGCCGGCAGAAAGCGTCCCTATACCAGCGCAGAACCAGGCCGGGCTGAAACGCGATGGCCTCGTACTGGCATCCGGGCACGGCGTGGCAGTTGACGCGCACACGGCAGAGTTTGTCCACCGCGGCGTCCGCCGTGTTGAACTCGTACTGCCAGAAGCTGCCGCCGAACACCACCGCCTGCCCGGGTTTAACGGCCCCGACCCCAACGCACCCCAGCTGGGCGTCGCCACCGCCCGCGACGACGGGCACGCCTTCGGGCAGGCCGGTTTCCCGCGCGCCCTTCGCGCTCACCGCGCCCATTACCGCGCCGCATTCGTATACCTTGGGGAGTATATCGGATTTAAGGCCGCAGGCCCGCGCGGTCTCCGGCGCCCAGTCCCGCTTTTCCAGGCTGAACATCCCCGTCGTGGAGGCGTTGCTCGGTTCGCAGCCGATGACGCCCGTGAGGCGGTATACAAGCCAGTCGTTGATCATGGACATGGCGGCCGCCTTTTCGTATATCTCCGGCAGTTTGTTCTTTAGCCACAGCAGCCGCGGCAAAGCCCCCAGCGCGTAGGTCTGGCCCGTAACGGCGTATATCTTCTTCTCCAGCTCCGGGTCAAGGCTTATCAGCTCCCGGACCTCTTCGCCGCTGCGCGCGTCCACATTCGCGCAGGCCCAGATTTCCCGCCCCTCTTTGTCATACAGAACAAAGCCCTCGCGCATACAGGTTGTGCTGACGGCGAGAACCGAAGCGGGATCGGCCGCCGCAAGCGCTTCCCGCACGCAATCCGCGGCGAGCCGCCAGTTGCGCTCCCAGTCAAAATCCATGCTGCCCGGCCAGCGCCCGTCCTCTTTGTGCGTCCACTCCCTGGCGGCGCAGCGCGCCTGATTCCCCGCCTCGTCGAACAAAACGGCCCGGACGCTGCCGGTGCCGGCGTCGAGGGCCAGCAGATGATTGCCCACGCAAGACCCCTCCTTGTATTCGGTATCATATATAGAGTATACCAATTGTACGCGGAATTGTCAAAGCCGCGTTGCATTGCAGTTGACAATTAATATGGTTGTGTTATAATAATTTTTGCAATGGATTTTTTTGGAAAATTTTGTCATAATAAGTAATATTTTACAAAGGAGTCTATATAAAAAATATGACGCAGGATATATTTAAAAGGCAGGATTTAAAGTATGTCTGCCTGAACGAAGAGGCCGATCTCCTGTTAAATCAATTAAAGGATGTTCTTATAGAAGACTCCAATATGGGGGAAAAGGGCTATTACATAGTTAAGAGCCTGTATTTTGATTCGCCCGAATACTTGTTTTATAACAGCCACAACAATGCGTTCAAGCAAAAAGTGAGACTTCGTACATATGACGACAACGGAATAAACGATATGTCTTTTATAGAAATTAAATCAAAATACAGAAATGTGTCGATAAAAAGGAGAATGAGTTTAAAACTGGATTCGTCCTACAGGTTTTTATTAAACGGCATTTCGCCTTCGGAGCGTGAAATTAAAGACCATAATATTTTCAACGAAATAGGTAATTTGAAAAAATACTATCAAATAATGCCTGTTACGAAGATCATTTATAAACGGAAGGCATTTTTTTATAAGGATATACCGGATATACGGATGACTGTCGACAGGAATATAACGAGCGATTTTGACGATTTGGCGCTTGAAAACAATATATCCGGCGATTTGATACTGGATGAAAACCGCACCTTGATAGAACTAAAATCGATGTACGGGGTCCCGCTTGAAACGGCGCGGCTGATAAACGGCATCGGCCTGTTTCCCACGTCGTTTTCCAAATACATAACCTCCGTAACCAAATACATAACCGCGGAAAAAACCCTGATATCGCCGAATGTTAAAGCCGGCTGACGGCGCAGCGTTAAAAAAGGAACGAGTTTGATGGATCAGTTTACGGCAGGTTTGCAGCCGATTTTTGACTTTAATATTCATTCCATAGCGCCCGCAACAGTGTTAGGAACCCTGTTTGCCGCACTGATAACGGGATTTTTGGTCAGTCTGATTTACATAACGTCGCACAGGGAAGACCAGTACGATAGGACGTTCCCGGTTTCGCTGATAGTCCTGACCATTGTTTTTTCCGTGATTGTCCTTGTTATCGGCAATAATATCGCAAGGGCTTTCAGCCTGGGAGGGTCTTTGGCTATAAGCCGGTACAGAATTATCCTGAGAAACCCGAAAGACGGGGCTTTTATACTTATCGCCCTGGCCGGGGGGCTGGCCTGCGGCGCGGGATTTTATATTACGGCCTTTGTTTTTGTAATCTTTTTATGGATTGTGATTTTATCGGCGGCGGAGTTTAAATACGGCGATAAAGGAACCGGCGACGCGCGCATACTAAAGGCGACTTTGCCGGAGAGCGTTGGCTTTGAGGAGGTTTTCACGGATATCTTCAACGAATATCTGGTGGAGAACAAGCTCATTTCCGTTAAAACATCGGGGTTGGGCACCCTGTTTGAAGTTAACTGGCGCGTGACGTTTAAAAAAGACGTGTCCATAAAAAATTTTTTAGACGCGTTAAGGGCAAGAAACGGCAATTTGAACGTGAACCTGCTTTTTGATTATGAAATGAACGCCAAATAGTTTTTACATTTTCTTGAAAGTTTTTCCAGTATAATTATTCCTGCTTGGGAAATGCTCTTTGAGTGAGGATTGTATGAGTCACTCGAGGGGTGAGGCAATTGCTGAGCGGCAAGGTTGAAATATGCGGCGTGAATACCGCCAAGCTGCCTATTTTAAAGGGCGAGGAAAAGAAAAAGCTGTTTGAGAGGATACTGCAAGGCGACGCCGAGGCGCGCGAGACATATATATACGGCAATCTCCGGCTTGTGCTCAGCATCATCCAGCGTTTCAACAAGCGCGGCGAATACGTGGATGATATTTTTCAGGTCGGCTGTATCGGGCTGATCAAGGCCATTGATAACTTCGACGTGAACCAGGGCGTTCAGTTTTCCACATACGCCGTGCCGATGATAATCGGCGAGATCAGGCGCTACCTGCGCGACAACAACTCGATACGCGTCAGCCGCTCGCTGCGCGACATAGCGTACAAGGCGCTGCAGGTCAAAGAGAGCTTTATCAACGAGCACTCGCGCGAACCGAGCATCGAAGAGATATCGGCCATCATGGAGGTTCCGAAGGAATCCGTCCTGTTCGCGCTTGACGCGATACAGGACCCCATATCGCTGTTTGAACCCGTCTACCACGATGGCGCGGACGCCGTGTTCGTGATGGACCAGGTGGGGGACGAGAAAAATTCCGACGCCAAATGGCTGGAGAACCTCTCGCTTTCAGAGGCGCTGAAACGGCTTAACGACAGGGAAAAACTGATCCTGAACCTGCGGTTTTTCGAGGGAAAGACGCAGATGGAGGTGGCGGATGAAATAGGTATCAGCCAGGCCCAGGTGTCGCGCCTTGAAAAGAGCGCGTTGAAGAATATGCGCAAATACATTTCCTGAAAATACATTGATTCAATTGATTCAATTTATTGGCCCCTGTAAGGGGCTTTTTGTTGTTTGCGGCTTTATATTTTCCGTGTTGCATTTATGACCGCGTGATGATACAATACGCAAAGGTGATATTGTATGTATAAGCTGTACTGCCGGCTATATCAATTCGTTTTCCGCTGCGCCGCGGTCTTTTTGCCGTGGCGGCGCCCGAAACGGCTTAAAAACGTTCGGAGCGCGGCGGAATTGCTGCGGAAGAAGGGCGTCGGGGCCGCGCTGCTGGTCACCGACGCCGGGTTGACCGCGCTGGGGCTGCACACGGAGCTGACGCGGGCGCTTGGGCGGGCGGGCGTCCGCTGCGTTTTGTATGATAAAACGGTTCAAAATCCCACCATCGACAACGTCGAGGAGGCGCTGGCGCTGTATAAAAGCGGGGGCTGCGCCGCGATCGTAGCGCTGGGCGGCGGCTCGCCGATGGACTGCGCCAAAGGCGTCGGCGCGAGGGTGGCGCGCCCGCGCAAGAGTATCACGAAGATGCGCGGGCAGCTCAAGGTGCTTAAAAAGATGCCGCTGTTCATCGCGATACCCACCACGGCCGGCACCGGCAGCGAGACGACGCTCGCCGCGGTCGTCGTGGACAGCGCCACGCACGAGAAATACGCGATAAACGACCCGTCGCTGATACCGCACTACGCGCTGCTTAACCCGCGCCTCACCGCCGACCTGCCGCCGTTCATCACGGCCTGCACCGGCATGGACGCGCTCTGCCACGCCGTTGAGGCGTATATCGGCGGGAGCAATACTTACAGGACAAGGGCCGACGCGCTGCGGGCGGCGAAGCTGATCTTCGGGAATCTATACGCGGCGTATACGGACGGGCAAAATCTGAAAGCGCGCGAAAGGATGCAGCGGGCGGCCTTTTTGGCGGGCGCGGCCTTCACCCGCGCGTATGTCGGCAATATCCACGCCGTGGCGCACACGCTGGGCGGGCAGTACGGCACGCCCCACGGCCTCGCGAACGCCGTCATCATGCCGTATGTGCTGGAGATGTACGGCGAAAAGGTCTACAAACCCTTGGCGGAGCTGGCCGCCGCGGCCGGAATAGCCGGAAAGGCGGCCGACCCGGGCGAGGCGGCGCGGCGGTTCATAGCGGCCATCAGGGAATTGAACGCCAAAATGGGCATACCGGACAAGCTGCGCGGCGTCAAGGCCGGGGATATCCCCGCGCTGGCCGGGCGCGCGCTGCGCGAGGCGAACCCGCTTTACCCCGTGCCGGTGATCTTTGGCCGGGGCGATATGGAAAAGGTGTATCATATGATTATGGAATAAACTCACAAAAACAAGGAGGGATTGACATGGCGGATTTTTCCGCGGTTCTGCAAAAGCAGCGCGGGCTTTTCGCGTCGGGCCGGACAAAGGATATCGGCTTTCGCGCCGCGGCGCTGAAAAAACTGGAACGCTGGATACGCGCGCACGACGCCGATATCATGGCCGCGCTGAAAGCCGACCTGAACAAGCCGCCGTTCGAGGCCTACGCCACGGAGACGGGCGTCGTGCTGGACGAACTGCGGTATACGCTGGGGCATATTCGCGGCTGGAGCCGCCCGAAATACGCGGCTTCGAACCTGAAAAACTTCCCGTCCTCCGGCGCGGTATACCCGGAGCCGTACGGCGTCGCGCTGATCATGTCGCCCTGGAATTAC
>JGI20166J26741_11962251_pt1 | contig 19564 bp, 8 predicted proteins | sample TergutCu122P5_FD_26741 | JGI IMG/M metagenome (IMG submission 26741)
TTTTTTTGGCGTAGTACTTCGTGTTTAACGCTTGGTCTTGTGCTGCCACTATTTCGCTCTCAGTTTCTGCTTTTAAATCACCTTTCGACAGCCAGAGGAACGTGTCTTCTTCACTAATAAGTTATCTATCCATATTCCTCATGTACTGCCCGTGCATTACTTTGTTTTTCCATTTCTTCTTTAAAACCTCTCGCAATCTGCTCCTCGTGTGTTGCATGCCATCCTGATTTGCATCATTCAATCCAATGAGTTGATTTAATTCTTCCAAACTTATTATTTATTTTGGGGGGGGGGGATGCTGCGGCTAAACGCGTGCCTTGGCCTCCTCACTATTGAGGTTTCCAGATCACACACAACGACACACCACAGACAGCAGAATTCCTCTGTACGAGTAATTAGCTCGTTGCAGAGACCTACCTGACAACACACAACACCGACAACAGACAAATATCCATCCTCAGGCGGGAATCGAACTCACAATTTCAGCAGGCGAGCGGCCGCAGATCCACGCCTTAGACCGCTCGGCCGTTGGGTTTGGCTCGGTAAAAATGTTACTAAACGTGAAATATGTGTTTTGATATTCTCTACAACTTTTGTCTGCAATATTTCTCATTTTAAGACGAATTCAGCGAGATAGTCATAAATGTACAAACGTCTTCAAGTACACGTTATTGTTGTGAGATTTTCATTAAAATTGGATTTTCTTGACAGATTTTCTTAGAATATCCAAGTATAAAATTCCATGTAAATCCGTCCAGCGGGAGCCGAGTTGTTCCACGCGGACGGACAGACATAGATGACGAAGCTAAAAATCGCTTTGCGCAATTGTACGAAAGCGCCTAAAATGTGCACACTAGGTAAATAAAACGTACTCTTTTGCTAAAACGATTTTTTTACAAGCGTGTAGCTATCTGTGAAGGCATTCTACAATCAAGGCAATAACGATCACTGACTGCCACGGTAAATTACCAATATCGTAGCGGTCCTGTTTTTGTTACCAATCCCCCCCTCACTCCATTTTGACTGAAAATTTAACATGGCCATGGATTGTGCCGAGCATAAACGCTTGAGTAAACCGTTCTTCTGGGATAGGATGCTGTGTCAATGTATGATCAGATTCCGACCCCCTTCAAGGGGCCTAGGACTTTCTGACCCTTGAAAACGAGGTCACAACACTGCCTCCAAAGAAGATCCACTTACCCCTAACACAGAGTCTATCTCATATGAATGGAATCCTCAGATAAACCGCTGCAACAACCTCAAAACTTGCACAGTATTGTTATTACATCTCTGGTATAAAACCCATATTTCAGTTAACTGGTGAATGGATTGTCACCTCATAGCCCATTTTCTTACATTCCACAGTGTATAAATCTGGAAATTGTTGTTTGCTGGTACACATCTGTGCACCGAGGTGGTTGTTAGTCTCCAATGCAGCTTAATTCATACCATTCGAGTTGCTAATAGGCTATATGTACATCTGTTGAAAACGCAGGTCTGTGCTAATATTTCAGTATTTGCTAATTCTATACAAATCTTTGGGAAAACAAGATCAATTACCATATGCCATAAACTCTGACTGATAAACAGTTACCAAGTGCACCATACATCATATCCCCTCTTACATATATCTGTAATGCAATTCTAAATTCCGATATATTTCCTGATAGGTTAAAATAAGCCACTATTAAACCAATTTTAAAAAAAAAAGGTGATGACCAAGAAATAATGAATTATAGACCAATATTCTTGCTTACCTCCTTCTCAAAAGTTATTGAAAAACTTGATTTATGCTAGACTTTTTGATCACATAAATACTAATTGCATTTTAGTTAATGAACAGTATGGATTTAGAACTCGGTCCTCTACCGAACAAGCGACCTTTTCGTTAATAAATAACGTCCTAACTGCTATGAACCATAACTTAAAAGTTGGAGGTATCTTTTGCAACCTTCAAAAAGCATTTGACTGTATGGATCACAAAATACTAATGAATAAACTTGAATTTTATGGACCTTTCAAAATACCAACTTAGTGTACAATTCTTTTAATCTTAACAGTACGTATGTTACACTACACATAAGGAGTGTAGTGTAACATACGTACTGTTGAAGATTAAAAGAATTGTGCACCAAGCTGGTATTTTGAAAGGTCTATACTATGATGCACGGTCAGAAAAACATCAAATTATTGAATTTTATTGTATTGAAGGAAAGTTCAAAACTCTAATCATATCCTATTTAACACGCAGATATCAGAAACTAACTCTTATTGATAATACTAATACCAATAGCTCTTCTAAATGGGAAATGATTAAAAATGGTATACCTCAAGGATTAATTCTCGGTCCCCTGTTTTTCCTTCTTTATGTAAACGACCTACCTAAAATAGTTACTAAAAATAATAGTATGGTTCTTTTTGCAGACGATACCAGTTTATTAATAACAGGTATCAATAAATTAGACTTTAATATTAATCAATCACTCTGCAGTATAATCTCTTAGTTTAACAGTAATTTACTCACACTGAACTTTAATTAGACCCACTATGTAGAATTTAGAACCAAAAATTATTATCAGGTTAAAACTACAGTTAAATATGAACACGATATTTCCAGTTCCACTGAGACTAAATTTTTGGGACTAATTATTGAAGAGACACTATCCTGGAATCAACATATAGATCAGATAACAACCAAATTGTGCTCTGCTTGTTATGCTTTACGAAACCTAAAACATATTGTTCCCCAGTCTACACTAAGAACAATATATTATGCTTATATACATTCTATTTTAAGCTATGGCATAATTTTTTGCGGCAGATCCTCCAACACTAATAAGTTATTTATCTTACAAAAGAAAATTATTAGAATCATAACCAACTCCAGAGTAAGGGGATCTTGTAGGGAGGCCTTAAAAAATACGCAAATTATGACATTGTGCTCCCAATACATTTTCTCACTAATTTTATTTACAGTTAAAAACAAACACCTAACGACGAAATACACAAATACAAAACTAAGAACAACACTAACCTACATCTACCAACTGCTAATATAACCAAATGCTATAAAGGACCCTATATATTGGGTTCGAAAGCTTTTAATCACCTACCTCGACACATAAAAATTTTGGCCAATGATATGAAATCCTTCAAAACATCTCTAAAGAGATTTTTATATCATCATTCTTTTTATTCAATTGAAGAATGCTACGAATATGATGATGACAAGGATCTTATTACAACCTTTTAATATTTGTGCTTAATGTTAATTTAGGTAAGTTATTACTGTAGTTGATAAGTATTTTTCATACTTCATTTATACTGTTGTATGCTTTCTTTTGGGTGATTCCCCGGAGTCTGAAATTTATAGGCTGATGTTTCGGAACACTCTGTTCCATTTTCATAGGCAGGTAAGTGCGTGTAGCATGAACTCGGCTGAGGGCAATGTTGGAGTATTATACGGGAAAAGGTTTGGCTTGGAAATGGTCTGAGCCATTAGGACCCGGGGGCGGGGGGGCATCAGAGTACAGAAACAGTTTCAGACGCCAGGGAATCACCCAAAAGAAAGCATACAACATTCAGTACATGGCGAAAGTTTGAAATCAAGATTCATTTATACTAGTTATACCATTTGCAAGTTGCCTGATGATGTACACTGAATGTGACATTTTCCATTTCCATGGTATGTACCTAAATGGAATATACGGAAAAAATAAAAATGAAATGAATAGCTGGAGTTACTATGCAGCCCTTAAAATCAAGTCTATAGGCTTGAAACATGTTGGGCTGCTTCAAAGAAAGAATAATTCTGAATTGTATTTCATGGTGCTTGGTTGAACATAATGTGGCCTACTTGGAAGTTCTGTACACACAATTTCTTTCCCATTACTGGTTTGACATTGGCAGTTGTGTAAAACCAACCGACCAACTGACCAACCAACCAACCAACCATCAGCCAATTCCATGGCACAGGGTGCTTCTTGAAACCCTGACAGTTCCTCTAAGCAAAAAATTCCCCACATTTTATGGAACCCTGAAGTTCATTACTGTGTTCACAAGAACCTGCTGCTGTCCCTGTCCTCGGCTATATCAATCCAGTCCATGCCCTCCTCTATCCTATTTCCTCGCACCTATGCCTTGGTCCTCCAAATGGTCTCTTTCCCTCAGGTTTCCCCACCAAAGCCCTGTCTGCACCTCTCCTCTCCCCCATGTGTGCACACGCCTCAACCATTGCTTCCTCGTTGATTTAATCACTCAAACAATACTTGGTGAAGAGCAGAGATCACGAAGCTACTCATTATGCTGTGTGTTCCACTCCTCTGTTACCTCATTCTTATGCCCAAATATCTTCCTCAGCACCCAATTCTCAAACACCCTCAGCCCATGTTCCTCCCTCAATCTGACAGATCTATGTGTATATCTGAAAACACGGACTAAACTGAAATACATAAATTGGGTGACCGATCAGCCACCCCACAGACTCTATGACTTCACAGTATAGGAAGTCTTCAGCAGATATTCAGATGATCATTTTCTCAATCTGACGGTTCATCACAGAATTATTCCACTAGATCCTCACTTGTGCCAACTGTATCAACTTCACCCTTTTTAAACTGAATTTCTTCTGATATCATCCTATCTACACCTGTGTCACAGTTAATAAAACACTTAAGGAGACAGGAACAATTTTGTTTCTTCTAACTTACATTATTTACTCTCTCACCAGAAATCATTTCTCCTGATATGGGTCCTGCTGACAACACAATGTGGAAGATGTGATGACATTCCTGAACCAACTCAAGCAATCAGTATTTCAGACACCCAAGACGACTCTGAACACACTCGAAGTGCTCAACAAGCACCACTGTATGCGCATGGAACACATACAGCATTGTTAACACACCATGGACATGGCTTGACAGGAATCCATCATGGCTTTGGGGGTCTAGTTACTGCACACCAGGGACTTGGGGGTCATCCAGGTCCAGTATTTCATTATGGTCATGATCTAGGTAACATGTGTGGCAACGGATTTTACAATGGGCTTCTTGGTGGACACCACAGGGTTTCACCTCTGCATGGAGCAAGGCAAGTTTCAGGTGGTAGTGAATTCAATCCACCATTTAAATTTGTAATTAATGAACATCCAGAGAGGAATCCAATCAGTGGTCCTGCTCTTCATGAACTCCCAACAGATCAGAAATTGGGCATGCCCCTTTCCCATTCAAATGGGTTTTATGAGCCAGACCTAATGCACAGTGCGACAGGTATAAATGGCCATCCAACTGCTACACAGTGGCACTATCCAGATGTAGGTGATCATGCTATGGGACTGGAAGGAACTCATGGAATGGGGCTGGGAGTGTACTATGGGGTAGGCACTCCACAGCAATACAGTAGAAGATTTTCAGGATATCATGCAGGCCTGCCATCAGCATTGCATAATATGAATAATGTTCAAGGAACAGTTGGACTAGGCAGCTACAGTGCAGCAGTAGGTCTAAATGGTTTTCACAGCACTGGTGTAAAAGAGAGTAAAACAGGTGGTCTTCCTGACGGAGGCATATCACGTTATTATGGTGGAATGGTAGGTCATCAAGTAATGGTCCCTCCTCTAATGGAAATACATAAGGACGTTCCAGCTGCCCACGGAATTTTACCTTCTGGTCATGAAAATGCAATGGCAGGATATCAGGCAGGGGTCACTAAAGGCTATCAAGGACTAGGTAACATGCATAATTTTGGACTACATACTGACATGCATACAGGAGGAACAGGCAAATATGGAGCAAGTGGATACCATGGAAATAAATATCATAGTGGTGGTGGATATTATGCAATGAATGGATACCAAGGTGAACATGATGATGGTTATAATGGAAATGGATATCTATGGGGTGGTTATCATGGAATGAATGGATACCTTACAGGTGGTTATCATGGAGGTGAATATAATGGAAACAATTATCTTCTAATGGGACACCACACAGTAAATGGTTACCATGGAATGAATGGATATCTTGGTACTGGAGGCCACAGAAGTATGACAGCAAAACGTCATGGATCTTTTGAATTTGGTGGGTCCTTACAGCAGCCCACATTACTACAAACAGGCAGTCAGTTGGGTGACAAAGTTGACCAGAACACTATGTCTTCATTGTTTAAAGGTGAAACATACCTGAAGCAAGAAAAACAAGATGAAATACCATACTTTGGCAAAGATTCTTCTAACATAAATTACAAAGCAGAGGATAATAATGAAAGCACTTCATTTCTAGATGGTATGGAAGACAAGTCCAGTGATAGTGAAGAAGTATCAGGAAATTATACCAAATCTAAAACTAAAATAAATATTAACATACGCAAAGGCAATAATATCCTTTACGAGACAGGCATCCCTATGGCTGCCCAGCCATCAGCACTGAGTGACAGTGAATGGTCTGACACTCCTTATGCTAGAGGACTTCATGTAGATCTTCTGCATGGAGGGACAGCTACAGTGGAAGAAGAGAGTGATGTTCAGGCAGCAGAAGAAATTGGTCTCACAGAGGGTCAAAGTGGGATTCCAGGAAAGCACATAACAAGAATTGGAAGTGGGGACCATGAGAATCCAAAAGTACTGCAGCCTCAACAAAATCCACAGGAGCTAGGATATCTTTTGAGCTTCATCAATGACAAGTTGGCAGGACGATTAGGATTTCAGGGGCACTCATCCAACTATGTTGATGGGAAGACATGGACTGGATATGACTCCTGCAAGTATGATAACAGTGCTGTGGATTACGGCTATAAGTTTGTCCCTTTCATATACAGGCCATGGTGCTGTAGTTACAGTCAAGATAATATAACACCTTACTATAGTTTATACAGGCTGTGGTTATGACCTAAGGAAATCCGGAGTTCTGTTTTTTTTTTTAATTAGATGATAGGTCTGAATAGGCAATTAGGAGTTCAGGTAATATGAGGATGTGTCTATGTTCAGTATTCTCTGTATGAAATTTGAAAACCAGAATGTACCACAAACAGACAAGTAATTCTCTTTTATCCATCCAGAAGAGGCAACTGGCATTTACAATTCCACAGTGTTCTGAATATTCTATCATTTCGTAAGACAGAAGATAAAGTAATTCTGTTAAACAATGTGGGTGCACAGAACACAAAAATGGGTAAATTGGGTTCTTAAATGACTTAAAATAATATCACACTATGTAAACAAAGACAACTCTTAGAGATCTTGATTTGACAATTTTAATTCTTCTAGGCATAAAAGTGTATTAGTTATATTATGCATTGTCTAATAACCATCTTAACATGGTTGGATTTATTTTATAGGGGCACAGGCAGGATCATATTCACAACAAACTGCAGTTTTACACTTGTGTGTTAGAAGAACTATACACAAAACCTAACTTTTATTACTTCAATTCATTGATGAAAAATGTTATTCCTTTTGTTACCAAGCCTTTTGGTCTTAATTTGATTCAGTCAAGGGAAAGAAACACACGCTTTATGCCATCCTATATACCAAGCTTGAATATATTTCTTCCCTTGATAAAGGGTGGAAAGCACACATTGTAATAGCCAAGAATAGCATTCTTAAACCTTTTCCACACAACAGCACAGCAAAATACAGTAAAGTATCTCATGGCACATGAACTGGTGTATTATTGTAAAGCTGTACTTACTTATGTTGTGTACATATTTATTCTCTGTGTGTGTGTGTGTGTGTACATAAATTATGTTTATGTTATCCTTCATTCTTTGGTATGCTTTTCGTTTGTACATTTTTCTTAAATGTACATTACAGTAGGTACTAAATATTAACACTTCATTGTAGTACCATTTTAGAAATGAGCAATAAGTGACAAGTAGAAGAGACCAAGGTTCAAACTGTAATTTGATCTGCAAAAGCAAAGGCATACAAAAAATGTTGATGGGAGCAATAATTCAACTAGAAACTATAGTATGTGTCTGCAAGTCAGTATAGTGACTAGGCTGCTGGCTGGATGACTAGAGTTCAGTTCCCACCAGGCTTTGCCACTGTTTACAACTGACTCTTGTACGCATGCAGACTCCTATAAAGGCATCTTCCTCCCTCCCACCCACCAAGAGTAAAGCAACTGGAGCACAAAGTTGATCACTTGCCTCAACTGGTGCCAATGTTCAAGAATTTGTACTCATGGCATGTCCTTAATTATAGCAGAGTGACTCTACACTTCCACTACACTAGACATCAAGAAGACTACAAAACATGGCTGAATGTCTTACTGCTGTTACCATTTGTTTTATAAACTACTTTTAATATACATAAACGTATTGGAACTAAAATTGAACGCTGCATATGGGACCCAATAGGCAAGACAGTTTGCCTCTGATTCATTCTCAAAGCTTGAAAGAGTACACTGTGCCTCTTTTCTGCACTGAAGGAGCAAAACACACTAGAAAATTTGCAAAACTGAATTTCACAAAAGCTATGCCTTTCAGTACCACATGCATCATGTACATCAGACCCTAACATATTTGTCCCAAACAGAGTCCTATGTCCCAATGCAAGTAGAATTTGTATATTAATCCAGTCAATAAATCACAGTCTCAGCACCAAATCACAGATCAATATTTCTCAGGGTACTTCACCTCAATGCATTATGGCAATCCCTGCACATTCACATATCACATATAATATGCTTCAGTAGAAATGGACTGTAGTACCTGGTGTGAAATAAACTTTGTAACATACAGAAAACTTTGGCACTTTAATTATAAACATCAGTTGATAATGTAAAATGTCTTTATGTACATACATATTCTTGACACTTTATAATTTATGCTTTCATAGACCACTGTTAAAAAACCAAACAACAAATACCCTCCTTTTAGCCAGTTTCTTGCCAATGACCTTATCTGGCCAATGGTTAGAGGCTGGTTTTATACCGTAATTCATGCTTATGTTAACAGACAGCACAGCCAAGCAAATTATATTAATTTAGAGGTATTTCCTGTAAATCATAATTAATTTTCATCCCATATTTCCACAAAGTACAAAACTAAAAGCATAGAGGGAGGTTACGTGTTATCTGTTGCATGTCTAAAACTACTTGAAAACTTCTTATGAAATTTGGTATTGCTGGAAAAACTACACTAAAAGTTGTATGGTGAATTTAATTTAAGTTCATATTGGCTGAATAAAAATACTGCTTTATGTGATTCCCAAAATAAAGTTTACTAAAATACAGCTCATCATCCAACCATTAGCTCATGGCACAGAAAATGGTCAACATTATCATCTATGGTAATTTTAAACATTGAGTATGGTGAATAAAGAAGTACAAAGAGAAACATTTGTGATTGTGATATGTGATACCTGTGGTGCCATTGGTTTTCCACTTCCAGTCATAGATTTGTCCTGCTCAATGGGTAGAACAGCATTTTACTCTAACCAACTAAATAAGTCCTTGGAGCAGGGTCCTTCTTCAGAAGCTAACAGGTGTTGTTAATTACGAAATTCCCACATTTTATGAAACCTGGTGGTTCATTGCTGCATTTACAAGTGCCCACCACCTGCCTCTATCCTGAGCCAGATCAATCCAGTGCAAGCCCTCCCATCCCACTTCTTTGAGATCCATTTTAATTTCATCCTCCCACCTACACCTAGGTCTTCCAAGTGGTGTCTTTCCCTCAGGTTTCCCCACCAAAACCCCATATGCACCTTTCCTCTCCCCCATATATACCACATGCCCATTCATCTCATTCTTCTTAATTTGATCACCTTAATAAAATTTGCTGAGAAGTATAGGTCATGAAGCTCTGCGTTATGCAGTCTTCTCGCCTTATTCTTGAACACCCTTGGTCTATGTCCCTCCTCAACGTGACAGACCACATTTCACACCCATACACAACAGGCATATATTTTAATCTTTATCTGTTTGGATAGGCATTTTATCCTATGCTTATATATATAATTGGTGCAATAGGATATCATGTTTTTGCAAATATTTCTGGTGGTTATGAAGCTTTTCCACGACCAACAAGTGGATAATTAATTGGATTGATAGCTACATTATGATAATGAGAAAAGTAAATGAATTACTAAAATGTAAATATACACTGTCCCCAAAAAATCCTCAAAATTTTGAGTCAGTACAGCTTCCGACTGGAGTAACATAACACAAAACAGTTTTTTTTTTTTTGCATAAGGAGAGCAACACAGAAAGTTTAATTTTATTATTATTTATTATTTTTATTTAATACAGCAAACCTGAAAATGTTGACACTCCAGGAGAAGCCTCAGTGTGTGGCATGGTTCAGAGACCCAACCAGACCTTCAGACACACAGCAAGTTTTGATCACAATACTGAAGGCCACCACCAAGTCAACCATTGCTGCATGAGTGACACAAAAAGTTGATGGAGACTGAAAGTGTCCTTTGGCAGAGAGAATCTGGGCATGCAAACACAAGTCATGAGAATGAAGAATGGATCTGAGAATCATGGTGCATAATCCACAGAATTTATTATGTGATCACCACACTAATTTTGGAACAACTCAATGAAGACAATGGATTACTGGAACAAGCAGAATTTACTGATGAGGTTACCTTCCACATCTGAGGGACAGTCAATCACAACATTAGGATCCGGGGCTCTGAAAAGCCTCATCTTGTGCTCACAGGCCTGGAAATTATCTGCCAAAGATACTTTGAGTTCCTATGAACTTCTTTTGCCACTCACATATTGATAGTCTATTTGGTGGTGTCCTTAGGTATTTTTCTCAGAAAGTATGTTGTGCCTGAAAGTCTTATTTGGTCTTCATAAACAACGTCATACACTGAGCCTTCTTAAGGAGTGCTGACATCTTCAGTTTTGCTGTAATAAAATTATACATAATAATAATAATAAATAAAATTAAAAAATAACAATAATAAATTTTCTGATTTGCTTTACCACAATGCAAAAAACTTCATCATATTCTGTAACCCAATCAAAACCCGTAAAGTTGTAAATGTTTCACGTGGACAACCTATAGATTACTTGTAATTATTTGAATAATAAATCCTAATTACTAGTATCTGATCCCACACCCCACTTAAAACCCTATGTAAGACACTAATCATGCCATGAGGAAGTTATAAGTGAAAAGGTTCACTGCATTCCAGTAGATAAAGCATTTCTATTTCCATATTAACAGAAAATGACAAATTCACCACTGAGGGTGGCATTGAAAATTTGTGCTTTGTTTACACATATGATGCCTTCCTCCTGTCTTAGGTATAATTAACCATCTCAGAGTGATAGCAATTCAGTCAGTAATGAGGAAATCAAGGCAAGGGTCTACACACGAAGAAAATGCTCAATGACATCGTTCGGATACATTTACAAAAGTACAATGGGCTGTAGAATGAATTCGAGTGATAGAAATACATGCTAATACTCATATAACTGAGGTAAAAAAGTAGTTTTCCCTATATACTCTGAAGGCACATAAGGGCAGTGGATACGTTCTTAAACCTCAGCACTAGATGGAGGTTCATGATCAGCCGCATGGCCCAGCAGCTTTATCCCAGTAAGAGCCTCAGTACCCATTAAACAGGAGGCCTGTTGAGCCCCAAATCAAGTCTGGGTATCTTGGAGAAGAGATACATTTCTTACCGTGCCAGGATTTGTCGAACCCGCAGCCAACTCACTCTACTGACTATACTACCCCATAACAGACCTAATGGATATAAAATTTAATCAGAACTATTCAAGACTTTCAAAAGGAAATATGTGAAAACATCATCATGACCCTGGGTGAATCAGTTCTTAAAATGAATGAAAAGAAACTAAAATGGCTGCAGCTTTTATTACTTACAAATAGACAGATATAATGAATAGAACTGACATGTTGGAAGCATTATTAAAGAATAAGACTCTTCTTCACTGTAATAATCAACATGTTTTCCTTCCTAAATAATGTTAGTTAAATCAAAAAAGTTAACAGTCTGAAGCTGAAACATACGAGGCTGTCTAAAATGACTAACAGAACATTAGCAACACAATTATTAAGAAATATTTAAAAAAAGCTTATAGTTCAGATACTTCAGATTTTTTCTATAATTGCGCAATCCAATATTATAAAGGTAAAACAATCCCTGTTCAGGCCTATTCAGGCTCAGAGGGTTCCAGGAGGTTGAGACTCCCAGATTTCTAGACAATTGGCACATGAAGGTGGTAAGGTTGTCAGCCCTACGCACCGGCTACCTTTACCCTCCCATGAAATATTCCTGATACTCATTTGTTAGAGGCTGAGTCAACCCCACGGCCACAGAGTGGCCGGAAGGATTACGTCAAAGACAAGTTCCAGTGACATCACTGGGAATCGAACCCCTGACCTTCCGGCTTGTAGTGCAGTGCCTCAACCAATATTATAAGCATCATAAAATTCATAACAGATTTATAAGTAGGATGAATACTGCTTCTAAACAGACACATTCTTGATTACTACTCTGGCAGTTCTATACATAGTATTTCAGAAGATGTGCCTACAGCTACATAGCTTTACAAGTTATATAAACAATGCAAACTTGATTTCCTATGCTTAGGTGAGAAAATTATTAAATTTATTTACCTCTTCTACACAGAATGTGTTTTGCTTTAGTGTTGACACAATTTTGTACTCTAGAGGTAAACATCCGTAACTCCAATTCAGAAACTTTTCCAGTAGCGTAATAGAATTTTTAAAATAAAGGTTACTTAATGGTATAAAACTACAAATCTTATGAATGAATTGAGCAATCTAAAGTGCAGAACATCAGTTTCAATTGCTAAATTAAAAGCAGCAGCTATAACCATCTACTGAACACTTTCAAGCTTGTGAGTTACAACGTATGTACAGATTTTACGATCAAATTATACGATTACTGGTGAGTTAATGAAGTCCTTTTCAGATACAAGGCTTCCATAATGGTGAAGATATAGATTGTGTTCTTTTACATAATAACTCCATGAGTTCTTGGCCTTCAAAAGATGCTCTGAAAATGGAAGTACTCAGTTCATCTGAAATGATGGTAACACACAGCACAGCGCATGGTGCCATTACCCACATGGTGAAAATCTATATATAAAAGGCACTACTAACATTACACAGATAACAATACATGCATCTATAACAAGTATGTGGCTATCCCTTCCATCAAAAATTAATTTTTAAATTGCTCCAATGTGATTAATTTTTATATCAACATGCCTTATTCAAAAATGTATTCTTTAATTCATCATAGAATTCCTCATAATTATACTTAGTTTTACCTGTTTCAATATAATGTCTCAGCAATTTGGCTTCACATTTCCCCATACGCCACTGATCAACCCACCAATTTTCTTTGTTTTCAGTACCTGTGAGTGGAGAGACTGGAATGGGGCAGTTATAATGAGCCTTGCTGATATGTGAAATTTTGGTTCTCTTACCATTAAGTTTGTTGTGCTCTTGCTCACAAACAAAGCATTCAAAATGTTCAATAAAATTTCCTTTCTCAAAATCATCATCAATTCCCCATTTACGCAGTTTTAGGGCATTGATCAGTCTTCTATTAGTGATTTTTTCACTATATTCTCCCAATTTATGTTTCAATAAAGATTTGTATTTTGTAGTATCACTGTTGTAAGCATGCAAATATTGTGCTAATTCTTTTGGTGAAATGAAGTCCATTGCTAAAATTGCAGAGTTGTTGTTAGGCAGCCAGTCCTGAAACATAAAATAACATTAATATTACACACACACACTGTGTATGGGGGGATTCAATATACATTGCCTATGGGCATGTACAGGAAATCTATTTGGCATGGCCACACAACCTACAGAGGGCAGGTCTAATGAGATATGCATCATCAAATGGCCTTTCAACATATCCAATCCAGTACTAGGCCATTTTTCCAAGAACATGTACCACCATTTAACCATTAACCCTTAGGCTACCGAATTAAATTTCAGTTGCCATTTAATAATACTAAATGGCTGAGCGACTATAGTCATCGTTGGCAGATTAAGGGTTAAAGGTGAAAGGGACAACACTGTCCCATTAAATGAACAACCTTTTCACATGAACTGGAAAACACTGTCCTGCAGTAGGCATTTAATTTGAATACTGCTCTAAGTGCAGCAGAAAACTGGCACTTAAAAAGTTTTATGCAAAAGGTTAAGAAAGTATTTCATATCTCCAACTTTAAGCGTTAAATGCTATTTACACTGCAAGTAAAAAATAAGGTGAGAGAATATGAGCACCAATATAAGGCACAGCAAGTTCATCCAGCCCCTGTTTTATGCCCCATTTGCATTCCTGAAAAACAGGACATAAATCAAAATTTATATCCTCATCAGACATACAGGATTGGCATAATGTAACGCAGCCAGCCAAAGAGCGTTAAACCAAAACAGAGACAGCAAAAATTGAGAAGTGGTGTGAACTGGCAAGTGGCCTTAAAGCAAAAGGGTGTAAAACAAACAGGCATAAAACAAAGGTTTAGTGTACACCATTGCAAAGCAATTCATTAATGTAAAAAATATTCCCAGCATCAATTCCCATTGCTTGAATTAAAGCAAGAGCATAAAGACTCCTGTTAAGTACACAAATTTTTTAAACGCATTTTTTGCTATTTTGCAAGTGTCACTGGCCTTTTTGTTACCATCTTTACCCGAATGCGAGACAAATATAATCTAAGCTGACACCCCAAAAAAAAACCATCTCTGCCAAGGTACAATTTTATTCAAATCTAAGACGTACCCCCCAAAAATAAAATGTCTGCTAAGAATAAGTATTTTCTTATTAATTTCATACACTTAATACACAAAACACATTAGATTCTATAAGTCTTTACCAATCACTGTCACTGTCTACATCTTCAAAGGCAGTGCCTTCATCTTCCTCACACTCACTCTTACCATTTCCATCCTCTTCACGGTCATCCCACAACATACCATCCTCTGTCCCACCCTTTGCATTGTACACAGCATCTCTTAAAAGCCCTCACATTCAATTCTGGTGGGATATGCTGCCATGCCATTATGATCTGCACCGACTAAATAATACACTTATATTTCTTGGTATATAAACTTATTTGAATCCATGAAGATAGACAGTTTTCTCCACAGATGGTGCTAGTGGTGTTAAGAACTTTAAATACATGTGCTCTCAATGTTTTTGTCTGACTGATTGAAGTTCATGGGTCTTTTTATGGCTTTTAATTTACGGATTGGGCCAGGTTTTATTTTTGAACCTTGTAGTTATTTTTTAATTTTTCAATAGCCATTTCTCTGTTACTACCCTAGGACTAGATCTGTTCTCAGGTGCATTATCTTAACAAGCTACTCTTTCTGTGGTGCCCAGTGATTGAAAATAGCTCAACCCAAGAGGTCCACCAATTTACGTGCTGAGTCTATAAACGGAAACAGAGCCAGCTTTCAACACATCATGCTTTTTTTAAAAAATCAGACAATGAACAAAGCTATCTTTTGGATTTCCTGACCCTTGAATATTGGAATGATAGGTTGTCCTGAAACGTTGGTAATGAATTACCACTCCACACTGCACACTGTTCCAGAACAGCGAAGATCTCACATGATGATTTGGCAATGCAGGCCTTGGTTTGGCTTTTGTGTGGTCCAGTTCAAAGCGATCCAGTTGAGCACTTCATACGCAAATTTAAGATGACCTCAGAGATTTAAGAACCAAATTTATGGAAAGTCTCGCCTTGCATTTGAGTAAATACGGTAACATAACAGGAAATCATAAATTATTCTCCTTGCAGTTTATTCAGTATTATAATTAAATTGATCATCATCATCATCATCATCAACATCATTTTATTGAAGTATAATTTATAAGTAATACTGAAAAATCTTAAAAATAAAAAGTTATACACCTTAATGACAGTCAGCCTTTATGATGTGTATCATCTTTTCTGTCTCAACCATAATTTAAAATACAATCAATACGTTGCTGCTTTATATGTACTGTCAGGGTTATATTGGAGAGATATGAATCAAAGTGAAATTCACTCCACAAATTTTCTGCAGACTTGAATACAAAATTTAATTTAAATCTACTCAGATAAACAGCTACGCAGTGTGGACAGACACAGTCTCCTGTATCTGCTTTTCCTATGATCTATACAAATTTAAATTGTTGGTACTGATTCTACAATTACGTGTACAACATTATTCAGCTTTGTGTAATTACCGACATACATACGTACAAAAGTTAGTTTCAATTCCCATTCAGCTGATAATACCTAACCCTGTACTTTAGTCAGCAAAGTATTTAGCATTTTAAATAGTAACAAATATTGTGTGCATAGAAGGCCTTTTTTCATATAAAGAATGCCCAATATTTATGCATAGTTCACATATTATGGTTGACTATGAATGACACGTACCCTAACAGAAGGAGATCCCATATAAATAGGGACAGACCCTACCACCAGAGGCCTCCAGAGCTTTTCAGTGATGTAATCATCACACACAGCATTTTCAAAAGACAGCGTAAATTTATAACGTGCCACAAAGTGAAGGAATTCATCAGAATTCATGCTCTCCATTGCGTCAGCCAGGCTGAAAGTGTAAAATAAGATGGGTGCACAACAGCAGCACAAAAAATAAAAATAAACAAACTGAAATGAAATAACAGATAAATAAAAAAATTAAAAACCCCAAACACCCCAGAATACCAAAATCACTAACCATGGATTCAAATTTCTGAGTGTTGCTTCCAATCATTTTGGTACAATTTATTTACTCAACAGTTTTATTCTCCTGTGTTAGGCTTGTATCTCCACTCCACAACAATTATATTGCCACTTTTAATGTCCACAAAGCAACTGCCTGCCTCCTCTCAGCACTGTGCTTCTCACAGGTTATGGCTAAAGAATTTGTAAGGTAAAGCAATCCCTGCACAGGGCTGGGCATGCCCTAAGGGTTCCTGGAGGTTCAGGCTCCCAGATTTCAAGACTACCGGCACGTGAAGGTAGCAAAGTTGTCAGCCTTACACACTGGCCACCTGTACCTACCAGGAAATATTCCTGGTACTCATTTATCTTAGAGGCCAAGTCAACCCCACACAGCCATACTGTGGCCGGATGATTATGTCAACAAAACATTGCAATGACACCATATGGAATGGAATTTGTGACCTTCTGGCTTCTTGTAGTCCAGTGCCTCAACTAATTGTGCCACTGCATGCCTCCAAAATAATTTGTAGTCAAAATTAAGATTTCCCATATTATTGCTATGCACTATTCAGTGCGATTAGATGAACAAATAGAATACATTGCATATTCAAGTACTGGGGAGAAAATTAGTGCCAACTGTCAATGTAGTCTCAGATCTGGTAGTTTAAAATATACTACATCAGAATATACTTTTTCAGTTCATTCTCAGTATGATCTATAGGACAGCTGGAGGACATTTTTTTGAATGTAGCTTATGACCAGTTGTGCAGTTTGTAACATGAGACACACACACAACATGCAGATACAGAGATCTGCACTGTGGCTGTGAAAGGTTTGTTTACAAAGAGAACAGGGCCAAAAAGCAGAACACAGGCAATAAAGCTCCAGGGTCTATTATCAAACAAAGCAATCTGTGTGAGTTGCATTGCTTGCATCGGGGTGTGCGGGAGGGCCATTTCTGACTACAATGGGAAATTCCCACACTGTGTATATATGGAATTCTTGCAAGACATAAAAATACATCCAAATATGATAAAGAAGCATATTTGTCTTAACATCATCAACACACTTACAAACATCTTTTCGTATAAGAGTGTAAATACATTAGAAATATACCCAGGTCAAGTGAAACTTACTGTGCTGGAAGATTCCTGTTCTGTATACATTTTCCATAAGAATCAATACGAATATACTTCATCAGCTCTGTTGCGTATGCATCCCTCTCAAGAGGAGTGCTGCAGTCAGAATGGACATAGAGCACTGGTGCCAGTTCCTGAAGCAGTTCATTCTTTCTTTCTACAGGAACAAAATAATTCAGATCTGGAACAAATATTGAGACTGCTTAAGAACACATTACTCAGGAGATTATTTGGACACATGAGAGAGGAAGTAAAAGGAAAATGAGAAAATGATATTCTGTATAATGTTGATGTCTGACCAAAATGAAGCAATGGATTTTAGGGTTGAAAGTAGGACAAGATAGACAATGTACACACAAAAGAACACTGTGGCATATTCGGATCTATCTGCGTATACCAAGCAGCTCTGAATGGATGGATTTTTATGAAGTTTTATATTTGGGACTTTTAGCAATTATCAATTTAGTAATTTCTGTCCAGAAAATTTAAATATGGTCCAAATTTGTCAACAATAACGAGCACATTACATATGGACCTAACACATGTATACTGCAGACAGTGACACACATAGCAGAACAATAAATAAATAAATAAAAAAAAAAGATAACACAGAGTTGCATTTCCATGGCAATACTTTCAATACTGTATACTGTTGACAGTGACATGTGTAGCTCAACACTATAAACAGAATGGAACTCATGTTTGCATTTCTGTGGCAACAATAGTTAGGTGAATGTGCCACATTGTTATGTTATATGTAAACTGCCTCTCTTGTAAATTAATCAAATCTTTGAAACTATGACAATTACTGTCTTCTGGAATCTGATGCCTTGTTGTCTGGGAGGTGCACAACATTTCCAGGGTACCTGCTATTTCCAAGGCAACAGTACTTAAAAAACTGGAATGCATGAACAATGATGTTGACAATGCACTGCACTCAACAAGGTTTCAGTTGTAAAATGTTTATGTTTTAAAAACAAGAAACTGTCTTTAATTAAAATATTAAAAGACAGGTGCAAAGTCTGTGATCTTTTCCATTGGTTAACACATAACACCAAGCCCAAGGGGAAGACAGTTAAGCTTCAAATTCAGTATAAAATGATCACAAACTGAACCATGATCATAAAAAGTGGGTGAGTTAGCCGAAAAGCCAGAATAAGCTGCAACTGAGGGTGATATGAAGGAAATATATCAAGTTACATGAACTCTGTCACAAAGGCTAAAGATACGCTATGATGTAAGATTAAAGGATAAGGAATAACAAACTACTCCACACAATGATGCTTAAAATTCAAAACTGTCACATCATACTGATAGAATGATTAAATCTAGCAGAATTACAATGGCAGAACAGGTACCATGTATGGGAGAGGGGAATTCATGCAAAATTTTGGTTGAAAATTAAATGTAAGGGTTCACTTCAAAGCATGTTTACTTTAGTACATATAATTATCCTTATTAACTAAAGGGAGTCCCAATAACAGCGCAAGATTTAATTTTCTAATAAAACATAATCTATTCAAAAAGTGTTGATATTTTTATTTCAGTATAAAGTACACACACTGCGATTAATTGTGGAACACAATATCCGACACGAAGGAACAACGCGTTATTGTTGTGAAAATGCATTACAAATATGGGGAAAGTTATGCGGAAACAGTTCGCAAAATTCGTGGAATTTTCGGTCGACGAAATGCACCAAATCAGTCAACAGTTCAAAGAATA
>JGI20166J26741_11963362_pt1 | contig 19557 bp, 29 predicted proteins | sample TergutCu122P5_FD_26741 | JGI IMG/M metagenome (IMG submission 26741)
TGTACACTGACGGAACATCCGATCTTAAGCTGACGGTCAACGGTGACGCGGGCAACCCCAGCGGAGGAAGCAACAACCTTCTCTGGGCGGCGATCATCATCGTGATAATAGTGATCATCGCGGCGATAGCGTTCCTGCTGTACAGGAGGTCCAAAGCGTAACCGGACGACACAAACAGATTCCCAAACCTTAACAAAGAACACCGGCCGGCATAATTGCCGGCCGGTGTTCAAAACCCCAAATATTTCCTTTTTACGCAATATGAGCAAGCTGCGGGCCGTACCGCTCAAGATATCTGTACGGATCGATGATGTGAACTCTATCGTTCAGGTTGAGAAAACTCACGCCGGAAGGGCCGTTTGAATCAGGCATTAGTGTTCATTGTCTCTATTTTGGGTCGAAAAATGTGATCCGGCAATTTCAAAGTCCGAAGCGATCACGGGCGCAGACAGTCTATCGGCGCTTCAATAACTCCGTCCGGCCTTGTATGCGCCACATTCCCCGTAGCGCTCACGATCATCAGAAAAGATGGTTTTTCGGCACCGGCTTCCACCATCTTGTTCTTCATTCGGATCAGATTGGCCGCGGCTTTTTCGAATTCAAAGGTTCCGAGCTTGACCTCGACCGCTCCCCATCTGCCGTCTTCCAATTGTATGATCTCATCCACTTCGAGATCGGAGTCGTCTCTGTAATGAAAAACGCGCCCGCCGATACCTGAAGCATAGACCGACAGATCCCTGTAACAAAGAGTTTCGAACAGAGATCCCATTGTTTTTGTATCTTTTTGTAAGACGATCGGTCTTGCTCCCAGGATAGCTGCTGCCAGAGACGGATCGCAGAAATGTCTCACGCTGGATGTGCGTATGCGTGTTCTTGAACGTATGTGGGGGTGCCATGCATTCTGCTCTTCAATGACGAACAATCTTTTGAGAACATCCATGTAACTGCGTACAGTACCTTCGGATATTTTTCCGCCGGCACCCTGAATGTCGGCAACAATTGTCGGGATGCTTGCCGTGGTGGCATTGTTCCGGGCCAGTGATCTGAGTATAAGTTCCATTGTTGTGGAACTCCGTTTCTTGCCGTCTACCCTGGATGTGTCCATAGAGGTCAGCGAACTGAAATAATCATAAGAGATGCCAATGGCCGCCGTTTCATCGACACCTAATGCCCCCGGCCAACCTCCCCTGCATACCAGACCGACCGCTTTCTGATAATCGAGGTTCGAATGTGCAACATTTATACGCCCATTTTCAAATACCTCAGAGAGACTCACCGAACCGTTGCTGTCCCCGGATTCGAAGAGGGACATCGTCCGCATCTGAATACTGCTGAACCTTCCGATCCCTGTGTGGAATGTCTTTTTAAGCGGAGGCGTCGTGGATCCGGTGAAAATATACATGCCCTTCTTGCTGTTGAAATCAATGTTCCTCCGCGCAATGTCCAATAATTTAGGCACATCCTGCCATTCATCCACAAGGTGAGGGTGCTCCCCCTCAAGTGCAGCCTGGGGATTCAATGAAGCAAACCTGTTCACTTCTTCTTCTCCCAGGAATATAGCCGACTTTGAATGAGTGAACCCTGTCCATGATTTACCGCATGATTTTGGACCGGTTATCATCACACCTCCTAACGCAGAGAGTTTTTCTGATATTATGGGGTCGATTATCCTCGGACGGTAGAGGCCGCGTATCCTATCTGCCAGCACTGACTGTTCCTCATTCATGTTGTAGGATATGCAAAACAAATATTATAACGTTTGCAAATAGAATTTTGTAGGATTTGCAAATAAAATAATGTAACGTTTGCAAATAGAATTTTGTATGATTTGCAATTCAAACTTCCAAAACTTATGTTAAGCTAAGTAATCGAAAAAGCAGGGATGAGTGCAACCCGGCCAGACGAAGACGTACAACGGCAGCGGGGACAGTGCGTTCACGATCAACGTTGACAAGAGCAAGTTCCTGCGTCTGATGTACAATGGAAGTGAAGTCCCCGCCGTCAACTATACGGTTGCAGGCGGCAGCGGCAGCACAGTCATCACACTGAAGGAAAACTACGTGAACGGCTTCGCGCCCGGAACGTATCACTTCACCGCGGTGTACACTGATGGAACATCCGACCTGACGCTCACGGTCGAATCGAGCGACAGCGGAGTGGTCGGAGGAAGCAACGCCCTCCTCTGGGCAGCGATAATCATCGTGATAATAGTGATCATCGCGGTGATAGCGTTCCTGCTGTACAGGAGGTCAAAAGCGTAATCGGACAACACAAACAGATTCCCAAACCTTAATAAAGAACGCCTGCCGGTAGTCACGCCGGCAGGTGTTCAAAACTGTCACGCGACATTCTTTTTTTTTGCATCAAGAACGGAGGCGTGTCTATCAATCTGCTCTGTCATCGAACGAGCCCTGAAATACGCCTTTTTTCTACAAATACAGATTGATAGATTCGAGTATCGGACAGTGATGGAAACAGGTCAAAGTACACACAGTGACCTCATAGATAAATCGACCCAAAGAGGTAAAAAAAGGTTCATTCTATTTTTTCAGGATGAATCTTTTTCTGTTCCATTTCTGTCCATTTTCTTGGGTCAAAAAATGTGTTAAAACCCCATTTTTTTGGGTCAAAAAATGTGTTAAAACCCTATTTTCTTGGGTCAAAAAATGTGGTCCAGCAAAAACATATTAAAGTACCACCGCAATGACAGCTTGTGTACAGGCTTGCCTACGAAGAGTTGCTTAGTTGGAAAAACAACGAAAGCAGAAAACCGCTGATTGTAGAGGGACCTAGACAATGCGGTAAAACTTTCCTTCTTGAAGAATTCGGCAAAAAGAACTACAAAAATGTGGTCTACTTAAATTTTGAAGGGAACGATGAGTTGGTAAAGATATTTGAACCCAATCTTAACACAAGCCGAATTATAACTCAGCTAGCAATACTCTCGGAAAAAAAGATAGATCCCGGCGACACGCTGATCATTTTCGATGAGATCCAATTCTGCAGCAAGGCGCTGACCAGCCTGAAGTACTTTTGCGAAGAGGCACCTGAGTATCATGTCGCATGCGCCGGTTCATTACTGGGAGTACTGATGTCCAAACCCTATTCATTCCCCGTCGGCAAGGTTGATAGGATCACGATGGGTCCGATGAACTTCAAAGAATACCTGTTGGCAAGCGGTGAGGCCGAACTGGTAAAAGCGATCGATGAAAGGTGCCCCATGGATGAATTCCTTCATCCCTTTGCTTCCAAGTTGGAGTTCCATCTGAGAATTTATCTAACGATAGGCGGGATGCCGGCAGCGGTAAGTTCATGGACTAAAAAGAAAGACATAAACGAAGTTAACAGAATCATTGACAATATAATGGTGGATTATGAGAACGACTTTGCCAAACATGCAACGGAATCTGTGCAAAAACTCACCCTGATATGGGATTCAGTTCCCGAACAGCTGGCTAAGGAAAATAACAAATTTATGTTCGGGCATGTCAGAGGAGGAGCGAGAGCAAGGGATCTCGAAGACGCACTTGAGTGGCTGATCAACGCAGGTCTGGTTTTCAAAGTCAAGCGAGCAAACCCCTCCAGGCAGCCGCTGCAATTGTTTGCTGACAACACGAGTTTCAAGCTTTATCTGGCCGATGTGGGTATTTTGCGGAGGATGTCAGGATTGCGTTCTTTCTTTGAATTTGAGACCAATGAGGAGTTTGGGCAGTTCAAAGGAGCCATCATGGAGAATTATGTTCTGACAGAACTGATCTCAATGAACAAAGAGTCACCGTTCTATTGGAGATCAAAGGCAAACGCAGAGGTCGATTTCATCATACAGTGCGGCATGGAAGTTGTACCCATAGAAGTTAAATCAGGGCATAAAACCCTTGCTCGGAGCATGGCGGAATACATTAAAGAATTCAAACCACGCATCGCTGTGATAGCATCGCTTGAGATGAAGGATGAAGGCGTCGTTAAAAAAGTTCCTCTTTATGGGCTATGGAGGCTGCCATCAGTGATAGAAGGAGCAGAGCGAAAGCAGACAAATGAATGAAGAGGGATAAGCATTTCCTTGAGAAAAAGCCAGATTTTTCAGTAGCCTTTATATACAACTGAATTATCCCACTTTTAGATTGGACATGTGTATGTCCGACCAGACGCATCGGGCAATGCCTTGAGCAACCCACGTTCAACTCACAACAGAGTTCTCGAGACGAATATGGCGTCACGGTCGGATGTCAAGACGCGTTCGTCGATAAAGCGCGAGGTTAGCGAAGACACCCTCGCAGGAAATGTGAATAAATGTCACAGAGAAGACGTCCAAAGAAAGGATCTAGGGCATTCGGCCCTAGGAAAAGAGCGAAGTCGCAGACACCAAGGCTGGACTCGTGGCCGGAGATCAGCGGATCGCCGAAGATACAGGGATTCGCGGGATACAAGGTCGGCATGACGCATGCGTTCGTCGTCGACAAGAGGGTCAAGAGCACAACCTCCGGAATGGAGGTCCAGGTACCGGTCACAGTAGTTGAGGTACCGCCTATGAAAATAGCGGCAGTGAGATTTTATGAAAGCAGCATCGTGGGACTCAAGACGGCGGGAGAGGTCTGGTCAAAGGAGATCGACCCCCTGCTCTCAAGGAGACTGAACGTACCCACCAACCACGACGAATCCTCCTTCGGAAGATACGAGGGACTCGAGGTCGAGGATGTACGCGTACTCGCTTACACCCAGCCGAAGTTGGTCTCGGGAGTTCCGAAGAAGACTCCCGAGCTTATGGAGCTCAGGATCGGCGGCGGAAAGATGGACGAGAGGGTCGCTTACGCAAAGAAGATCCTGGGGAAAGAGGTGGCACTCGCGGATTTCACAAAAGAGGGTGCGCTGATCGATGTTATAGCCGTTACAAAAGGAAAAGGATTCCAGGGTGTAACGAAGAGGTGGGGTGTAAAGCTTCTTTCACACAAGAACAGCAAGCACCGCCGCGGCATCGGCAACCTCGGACCCAAGAGACCCGGCTATGTAAGAAGCACGGTCCCCGCATCGGGTCAGATGGGATACCACCAGAGGACCGAGTACAACAAGAAGATACTGAAGGTCGGACTCGACGGAAAGGAGATCACCCCGAAGGGCGGATTCGTTAACTACGGAGAGGTCAGGAACACATACGTCCTGATCAAAGGATCCGTGCCCGGGCCGACAAAGAGATTGATAAGATTCAGGGATGCGGCAAGAGCACCCAAGAAGGCCGACCAAGCGGTCGCAGACGTCACATACGTTTCGACCGAGTCAAAGCAGGGGGCATAAGTATGACACAAACAAACGTTTATTCTGTAAATGGAGAAGTTTCCGGGACCGTAGAGGTACCGGCGGTATTCTCGTCCGAGTACAGGCCCGATGTTATCAAAAAGGCGATCCTGGCGGCTGCGGCGAACAAGAGGCAGCCCTACGGACCCAACGAACACGCGGGAATGAGGCACTCGACAAGCACATGGGGGAAAGGAAGAGGAGTATCCCGTGTCCAGAGGATCAAAGCCGGAAAGAGGGCCACGGAATCGCCCAACAACATATCCGGAAGGAGAGCCCACCCCCCGAGAACCGAGAGGATCTGGCACCAGAAGGTCAACGACAAAGAGCTGAAACTGGCCCGCTTCTCCGCAATAGCGGCGACCGGCTGCGCAGACTGCGTCAGGGAGCGCGGACATGAGTTCGATGATTCGATATCATTCCCGATCGTGGTCGACGACGAATTCCAGAACATTGCCTCGACATCAGAGATAAACAGCCTTTTCGACTCGATCGGGATCGGTTACGATCTAGACAGGGCAAAGGACGGCACCAAGATAAGGGCCGGCCGCGGAAAGATGAGGAACAGGAAATACAGGACCCCGGTATCTATTCTGGTAGTGGTATCAGAGGCGGGTGCGCCCGTGTTCAAGGGAGCCAAGAACCTTCCAGGAGTGGAGGTCCAGACGGTCGCATCACTGAGTGCAAGCGTGCTTGCACCCGGCGGGGACGCGGGCAGGCTCACTGTCTATACGGAATCCGCAATAGCGAAAATGGGAGAGTGGACGCTGTGAAACAGAGCGACATACTCATAAGACCGTACGTCACAGAAAAGACGCTGAACCTTCTGTCCGGAACACCGACGCAGAAATTCAACGACGGCAACAAGATAGAGTTCATAGTGCACAGGCAGGCTCGTAAAGAGGACATCAAAGCGGCATTCGAAGAGCGTTTTGAAGTAAAGGTCGAGCGCGTTTGGACCAAGATACAGAAGGACGGCAAGCATGCGATCATCAAACTCGCGGAAGGATACTCTGCGGAGGATGTTGGGATGAGGGTCGGAGTGTTCTGAGGTGATCTAATGGGAAAGAGATTAAGAGCACAGAGAAGGGGAACAGGCGGATCGCAATACCGCTCCCCGAGCCACAGACATGTGGACGATGTAAGGCTCCCGGCATTCGCAGAGGGAGCGGGCACCATTAAAGATCTGATACAGGCACCCGGGAGGACAAGCCCTCTCGCCGTCATCGACTTCAATGGGGTAACGGACTACCAGCTTGCGGTCGCAGGCACCAAAGTAGGTCAGGAAGTGTCCGTCGGCGGCAGCAAGATCGCCGCCGGGAACATAACAAGCTTGAACAACATACCGGAAGGGACCTCGATACACAACATCGAGGCGAAACCCGGTGACGGCGGCAAATTCGTCAAGACCGCAGGGTCTTCGGCGACCATCGTCAGCAGAGGGGAGAAAGTTGTCATAATGATGCCCTCGGGCGTGAACAAAGAATTCAACCCCAACTGCCGTGCGGTCGTCGGTGTAGTTGCAGGCGGCGGAAGAGGCGATAAGCCACTTGCCAAAGCAGGAAAGAACTACCTGACGCTCAGGTCAAGATCGACCGCCAACAAATGGGTCAAAGGAGTAGCGATGAACGCAGTCGACCACCCGCACGGAGGAGGAAGCCACCCCCACGTAGGAGGACCGAACTGCCAGAGGAGGACCGCGTCGCCGGGACAGAAAGCGGGTTTCATAGCTCCGAAGAAAAAGAGGAAGTGAGTCTGAATGGCAAAGAAGATTATGGGATCGGCAAAAGCTACGAGGAGGAGGTCCAGAAAGAAGGCGTCGGCGATACAGGCGAAGAGGAAGAAAGAGTTCCTCTACCGCGGTTTCACGATGGACGAGATGCTGGCAATGTCCTTCGACGAGGTGCTCGGCATCCTCCCTTCAAGGTCGAGGAGGACTTACCTCCGCGGCTTGAACTACGAACAGCAGCTGCTGTTCGACAAGCTGAAGAGTTCGGAGGAGAAGATCAGGACGCACCGCAGGGACCTGCCGATAATACCCCAATTCGTTGGGAAGAAAGTGAGCGTATACAACGGAAAGGAATTCAAAGAGTTCGAGATAAAGCCGGAAATGATCGGCCATTTCCTCGGAGAGTTCATCATGACGAGGAAGCCGCCCGTGCACTCCGGACCCGGAGTGGGTGCGACCAGATCCTCGAAGTTCATGCCGCTGAAGTGAGGTGTCAAGTATGGCTACAAACAAAGGTTACACAACGGTATCCGACCCGGACATCTCCGCGAAGGCCTTGGCAAAGGATCAGCCGATCTCGCCCAAGTTCGCTCGCGAGGTCGCAGGCATGATACGCGGAATGAAGGTCGAGAAAGCGGTCACGATGCTCGAGGAGGTCATCGAGATGGACAGAGCGGTGCCACTGAAGAGATACAAGAAACGCGTCTCCCACAAGAAAGGCATCGGCCCCGGAAGATATCCGGTAAAAGCATCGAAGGCCATCCTGGCAACGGTAAGGAGCGCAATGTCGAACGCAGAGTACAAAGGACTCGACGTTTCGAACATGGCGATCTCCACCATTTCCATAGCAAGGGGCCAGACCATACCCGGGCACATGCCCAGGGCGCAGGGAAGGGCCACTCAATGGAACCAGGAGACGGCGAACATCGAGGTAATAATAGAGGAGGTCGAGTAATATGGCGGCAGAAAGAAAATTCGTTGCCGAGAATGTACGCAGGGTTCTCCTCAAAGAGTACCTCATGAAGGAGGTCAGCCGCGCCGGATTCGGAGGGCTTGACATCCAGAGGACACCGATGGGAACACGCGTCATACTCACAACAGAGAGGCCCGGACTGGTCATCGGAAGGCGCGGTCAGACGATAAAGAACCTGACCCAGGTCATCGAAGAGAGATACGGCTTCCCGAACCCTCAGATAGAGGTTCAGGAGGTTCAGAACGCAAGCCTCAACGCACAGATAATGGCAGAGAAACTGGCCTTCTCTCTTGAGAGGGGCTGGCACTTCCGCAGAGCGGGGCACTCCACTGTCCGCAGGGTCATGGATGCGGGCGCACGCGGTTGCCACATAATAATCGCCGGGAAACTTACCGGACAAAGGAAGAGGACCGAGAAGTTCAAAGAAGGATACATCAAGTTCTGCGGCGAACCGAAAACACTCTTCATCGAGCGCGGATATGCCGTCGCTCAGCTGAAGATGGGTATCATCGGTGTGACCGTCGAGATCATGAGGCCTGACGCAAAACTTCCGGCGGACACAAACATACTGAACAAGACAGAGGCGGCGGCCAAACTGCCTGACCTGTTCGGCGGCATGGCACCCGAGCCGGTGCCCGAACCCGTCGCAGAGAGCGCACCGGAGTCTGCGGAACAGAGGCCCCAGAGGGTACTCAGAGAGCAGAAGCCCAGATCGCAGAAGCCCAGACAGAGGTCGCCCAACTCGCAGAAACCGAGAGAACAGAGGCCGCCTAAAGCGCCCAAGGCAAAGAAGGAGGGCGAGTAATGGCACTGTTAAGGACAGCTGAGATAAGGGAAATGAGTACAGAGGAACGCAACGAGAAGCTCAAAGAGCTGCGCAACGACCTCATGCACGAGAGGGGAGTATCCGCAATGGGCGGTGCACCCTCCAACCCCGGCCTTATCCGCGCGATAAGGACGAACATCGCACGTATCCTGACTATTCAGAACGAGGAGGAAAAGATCTGATGGCCGAGATATGTCAGGTATGTGGATTGCCTAAGGAGCTCTGCATGTGCGAGGAGATCGCACGTGAGCAACAGATGGTAAGGATATCCGTTGACAGCAGAAGATACGGCAAAATGGTCACGGTCATCGACGGAATAGATGAGAATGACATCAACATCGAGGATCTGGCCAAACAACTGAAGGTAAAATGCGCCGCCGGAGGAGCATACAAAGACGGACGCATCGAACTTCAGGGAGATCACAAAAAGAAAGTGAAAGCCGTGCTGGAAGAAATGGGTTTCCGCACAGAAGTGAGATAAATGAACAGGAGTGATTTCATGAGATCGGAATTCATAGGATTGGATGTGGCAGTGTTGTCGGCACCGTACTCGGGCATTTCCGGGAAAGTGGTGGACGAAACAAAGAACACATTCATCATATCGTCGTCCGGGACCGAAAGAACGGTACCGAAAGCAGGCAACGAATTCAGGTTCATCAATGAAGGCAAACACACCGACATAAAAGGTATAGAGATACAGCACCGACCAGAAGACCGAATAAAAAAGGTTAGGTGAATCAAAATGACAGCAAAAGTTAAAAACATCGGAATCGACGTGGTCCCTCCCAAAGCTGAATGCAGCGACCCGAACTGCCCATTCCACGGCAGTCTCTCGGTCAGAGGCCAGATCTTAGACGGAGTGGTTGCGACCGTCAGGATGAGCAAAACAGTCGTAGTTGAACGCAATTATTTGAGATATCAGAAAAAATACGAGAGATATGAGAAAAGATCCGCCAGGTACCACGCTCACGCATCTCCCTGCCTTGGGCTCAAGGTCGGGGACCGCGTTAGGATCATGGAGTGCCGCCCGATCTCTAAGACCGTGTCTTTCGTGGTCATAGAGAAGAAGGAGTGAATCTGAAATGAAAGGAATATCCGGAACACAGACAAGAGGACTCCTGAACGGATCGCGCCTTAACGTGATCGACAACAGCGGCGCAAAAGAGATCGAGATAATAACCGTCCCCAGATACCACGGCGTGGCCAGAAGGGTCCCCTCCGCGGCGCTGGGCGATATGGTGATAGCATCGGTCAAGAAAGGTACGCCGGCAATGAGAAAGCAGGTCGTATTCGCGGTGATAGTCAGACAGAAGCGCCCCACAAGGCGTGCGGATGGCACAATGGTGTTCTTTGAGGACAATGCGGCCGTTATCGTAACAGACACAGGCGAGACGAAAGGTACAGACATAAAAGGACCGGTTGCGAGGGAGGCCGCCGACAGGTGGCCGCGTATCGCAGCCACCGCGAACACGATAGTGTGAGGTGAAAAAATGGCAAGCAGCAAAGCAAGAGTACAGAGAAAAACACAGGCCAATGCCCCCTTGCACGTTAAGAGGAAGATGCTCTCGGCGCACCTCAGCAACGAACTCCGCTCGCAGTACGGAGTACGCACCGCGAGGGTATGCAAGGGTGACACAGTCGCCATAATACGCGGCGACGAGGATGTGCGCGGAACAGAGGCGAAGGTACTGGAAGTGTTCGTTAACACCGGCCGCGTCTCTGTCGAAGGAGTGACAATAAACCAAGCGGACGGGACAGCCATCGTGCGCCCGATACACGCATCCAACCTGATCATAACCAAACTCAACACGGAGGATCAGTGGAGGATCGACTCGCTTTCAAAAAAGAAGGAGGCTGAACAATGAGCGACCACATGAAGAGATTAGCCGCACCGGCGACATGGCCTCTTAAGAGGAAGGCGCACGTCTGGGCGACCAAACCGTCCCCCGGAGCACACTCGATCGAAAGCAGCATGCCTGCGGCGATGGTGCTCAGGGACATGATAAAAGCTTGCGACACCGGAAGGGAGGCAAAAAGGATCATCGGCAACCGCGAGATGCTCGTGGACGGCACCCCGGTAAAGAACCCGAAAGCTCCGGTAGGCGTCATGGATACAATATCCGTACCAAAGATGGACCTCAACTACCGCATGTTGCTGACCGACAAAGGAAAACTGACGTTGGTGCCGATATCCGCGGACGAGGCCACATGGAAACTCTGCAGGATCGAGAACAAGACCAAGATCAGCGGAGGAAAGATCCAGCTCAACCTCAGCGGAGGAAGGAACATAGTCCTTGACAAGAACAAGTACAAGACCGGCGACACGCTTAAGATAGATGTCGTCGACCAAAAGATACTCGGAAGTTTCCCCCTGGCGCCAGGCGCGGCGGCGCTGATCATAAACGGTGCTCTGGCTGGTAAGGTCGAGACCATCGAGAAGCGGGTGGAGGTCAAAGGATCCGCCGATGATGTCGTAAGATTCAGCAGCGGCATCGAGACTGTCAGGAAGAACGCATTCATAATCGGCTCGTCGAGGCCGGAGATAAAACTCCCGGAGGCATCCGAATGAACGCGATGAGAGATATACACATTGAAAAAGTGACGGTCAACATCGGCGTCGGAGAGGCCGGAGAGAGGCTCGCAAAGGCCCAGAAGGTCCTGGAAATGGTCACCGGCCAGAAGTCGGTACAGACGATATCCAAAGCTGTCAACAGGGATCTGGGTATACGCGTCGGAATGCCTCTCGGATGCAAGGTCACCCTCAGAGGAGATGCGGCGAATAACTTCTTGGAGAGGGCGCTGCCCATCAGAGAGAGAAAGATATACGAGTACTCCTTCGACAAAGAAGGGAACATGTCCTTCGGGATATCCGATTACACCGATTTTGAGGGGATGAAATACGACCCCGAGATAGGGATATTCGGAATGGATGTCAACGTCGTCCTGAGAAGGACAGGCAACAGGATCACCCAAAGGGCGCTTCTCAGAAGAAAGATACCCAAGCACCACCGCGTCCAGCGCGATGAGGCAATACAATACATGAAAGAGAACTATGAGATAGAGGTGGTTGAGTGAAACCAAAGAAGAAATTCGGTAGATTGGTGGGATGCACCCGCTGCGGACGCAGAAGAGGCATCATAAGAAGATACGGAATGCACCTCTGCCGCCAATGTTTCAGGGAAATGGCCCCGGAACTGGGATTCAAGAAATATTCGTGAGGTGAAAAAATGCAGAGCGATCCACTTAACGACGCGATGTGCGTCATGAAAAATGCAGCAAGCGATGGAAAGAGCGAATGCATGATCCAACCCTCCTCAAAACTCATCGGCCGCGTGCTGAAGGTTATGCAGGACCACGGATACATCAACCAATTCGAGTACATCGAGGACGGCAAGGCAGGCAAGTTCCGTGTGATGATGGAAGGAGCCATAAACAACTGCGGTGTGATAAAACCCAGGTATTCGGTCAAAGTACATGATATCGAGAGGTTCGAGGCAAGGTATCTCCCTGCCCAGGATTTCGGAGTGCTTATTCTGACGACCACGGCCGGAGTTATCACCCACGACCATGCCAAAGAGCTTGGCATAGGCGGAAAATTATTAGCGTACATATACTGAGGAATAAAGATGACAATAGCAGGGAAAATCGAAAGAACCATCGCCATCCCCGGTGGTGTGTCGATCTCTAAACAGGGAGACACCGTAAAGGTCAAAGGACCGAAGGGAGAATTGAGCAGAAACTTTGCGTACCCCCACGTTATTATTGCCATCGGAGAAGGAGAGGTCAGCGTAAGCTGCGAATATCCGAGGACAAAGGACAAAGCGATGGTGGGGACCTTCGCGGCCCACTTGAGGAACATGTTCAAAGGGGTCACGGACGGCTACACATACACGCTCAAGATAGTGTTCTCACACTTCCCGATGAAAGTGGCAGTCAAAGATAACCGCGTGGAGATAAACAACTATCTTGGAGGTCATGACCCGAGATACGCCGACATCGTAGGCGGATGCAAGGTCAAGATCAGCGGCGCAGATGTCACTGTCGAGGGAATTGATATAGAGGCTTGCGGACAGACCGCCGCGAACCTTGAGAAAGCAACATCCAGGTTAGGATTCGATAAGAGGATCTTCCAGGACGGGATATACATTACCCACAAATCGCACAAGGTGAAAGAATGAGCATAAAGACACTTAATGACCTTCCCGGATTTAAAGAAGAGAACATATCTGAACTGGAACAGATCGGAATCAGGTCCGTGTCAGAGCTCAAGGAAGCCGTTTTCGACGAGGCCGGGGCAAAAAAGATAATAAAGACCCTGTCGGGGGTCGGACCGAAAACGGTAGAGCACTGGAAAGAGTTGTTCAAGGATGAAGCGAAAGCGGAACCCAAGGCAGATGCCAAGAAGAAGGACGTCGAGATAGTCGATGAGCCGGAAGCAGAGTCGGAGGTCGTGGAGAGCGGGGCGTACGTCGTCAAGGCGAAGCCCGAGCTCAGCGACGAGACGGCCGAGGGATTGGCAAAGAGAGCGATCATATCCGGCCGCAGACCCGCTTTCAAGAGGCAGGAGTGGCACAGATACGCCATGCTCGGAGAGAAATGGAGGAAACCGAAAGGCATACACTCCAAGATGAAGAGAAGGCTCAAGAGACGCGGACCGATAGTCGACATAGGATTCAGAGGTCCGGCGTCCGTAAGGGGACTTCACCCGTCGGGCTTTGAAGAAGTGCTCGTCCACAATGTGGACAACCTTGAGGATATCGACCCGAAGGTACAGGCGGTACGCATAGGCGGCACCGTCGGAACGAAGAAGAGAATGGCCATTGAGGACCGCGCCGCCGAACTCGGAATAAGGGTCCTTAACAGGATGGTGTGAGCATGGATCTCAGGAACCAGAGGAGAATGGCCGCCGATGTCCTAAAGTGCGGTGAGAACAGGGTCTGGATGAATCCGGACAAACTCGATGAGATCGAGGACTGCATCACACGCTCGGACATACGCACAGCAGTCGATTCAGGATTGATAAAGGCGAAACCCAAACAGGGAACGTCCAGAGGAAGAATAAGGCATGCAGCCGAACAGAAGGCAAGCGGAAAGAGGAAGGGTCCGGGCAGCAGGAAAGGAACAGCAAACGCACGCGTTCCCGACAAGCGCAGGTGGATAGCCACCATAAGACCCATCCGCGACGAGCTGAAGACCCTTAGGGCAGACGGTAAGATAACTCCGTCCATCTACAGGTTCTATTACAGAAGGGCCAAGGGAGGAGTTTACAAATCCCGCAGGAACCTTAAACAGCACATGATCTCCGCAGGCCACCTGAAAGAGGAGGAAAAGTAATGGCGACAGGACCAAGATATAAAGTTGCGTTCAGAAGGAGAAGGGAATACCGTACCGACTATTACGCCAGGAAGAGGCTCCTAAGGAGCGGAGAGTCCAGGGCAGTGGTAAGAAGGTCCAACAGGAACGTTACCGTTCAATTCGTCGATTTCGACATGGGCGGAGATATTGTCAGAGCCGCGGCAACGACCAAAGAGCTGCGCAAGATGGGATGGGAGTATTCGTGCTCCTCGATCCCCGCTGCGTACCTTGTGGGATACCTTGCGGGCAAGAGAGCGTTGAAGAACGGCATCGAGTATGCCGTTCTGGATATAGGCATGCAGAACCCGAAGCACGGCGGCGTATTGTTCGCTACGGTGAAGGGAATGACCGATGCGGGATTGGAAGTGCCTCACAGCAAGGATATCGTCCCGACAAAGGACCGCATCAATGGAAAGCACATCGACGGCGGCATAGAGGCCGCGATCAAGAGTGTCAAGAAGAAGATGGAGGCTGATTAAAATGGAATGGATCCCGAAGACAAGATTGGGACAGATGGTCCTGAACGGCGAGATCACTACCATGAGCGCCGCATTGGAATCAAGGCTGCCTCTCCGTGAGGCCGAGATAGTGGACATACTCCTGCCGGACCTGCAGGACGAGGTCATAGACCTCAACATGGTCCAGAGGATGACCGACTCCGGAAGAAGAGTGAGATTCGCGGTCACCTGCATCGTGGGGAACGGCGACGGATACATCGGCATCGGAAGGGCAAAAGGAAAAGAGGTCGGACCGTCCATCAAAAAAGCCATCGACAACGCAAAGCTCAACATCATCGAAGTGAAAAGGGGATGCGGATCATGGGAATGCGGATGCGGACAGCCGCACACGCTTCCCTTCGAGGTCATCGGACGCACAGGCTCAGTCACCGTTTACCTTAAACCCGCACCGCGCGGCATCTCGCTCGCGGTCGGAGACGTCGCAAAGAAGCTTCTGACGCTTGCCGGAGTGCAGGACGCATGGGGTTTCGCGACAGGCAACACAAAGACCAAGGTCAATTATGCGATGGCCACGTTCGAAGCCCTTAAGATGACGGCCAAGATGAGGGTCACCGAAGAACAGGCCTCAAGGCTCAAGATCGTGCCCGGACCGGTCGGGATAAGGATATCCGAGACCGATGTCGAACCCAAGGAGGAGTGAACATGGCATATGCTGTGGTGCGCGTACGCGGACAGCCCGATGTCAACAAGGACATAAAGTACACAATGGGACTCATGGGCCTTAACAGGGTCAACCACTGTGTCATAGTTCCTGAGAACCCATCCACAAAAGGGATGCTGCAGGTCGTAAAAGATTACTGCACATGGGGCGAGATCGAAGAGGAGACGCTTGTCGCAATGATAAAGACGCGCGGCAAGCTGACCGGCGACAAGGACATAACCGACGATCATCTGAAAGAGAACACATCCTTCGGAAGCGTCGAGGAACTTGCAAAGGCCATGATTGAGAACGACTACAAGATGAGGGATGTGGAGGACGCAAAACCTGTCTTCCGCCTGCACCCCCCGATAAAAGGCTACGAGGGCAACAAACGTCCATTCCGGAACGGCGGAGCGCTCGGCTACAGGGGCAAAGAGATCAACGACCTCATCAACAGGATGCTGTGAGGTGAACACATGCCAAGCAGAACAAAGAAGATGAGAGGATCAAGGACCCACGGACGTGGGAAGAAAGCCGGCCGCGGAGGAGGACTCATCGGCGGACGCGGACAGGCGGGTCTGTCTAAGACAGGCAAGATATACATGCTCAAATACGACAGAGACCACTTCGGAAGGCACGGGTTCAAAAGGCCGCAGTGCGTCGTCAAGGCCAACTGTACGATCAATGTAAGCGAGCTTGAGGAACAGATCGAGAGGTTCGTTTCCATGGGGTTTGCGGTCAAAGAGGGAGATACCTATAATATCAACCTCACAGATGCAGGTATCGACAAGTTGCTCGGGAACGGCAGCATAGCGGTCCCCGTCAAGGTGACTGTCGCACAAGTTTCGGCAAAGGCCCGCGAGAAGATCGAGGCAGCAGGCGGAAACATAGCGGAATGATAATATCGAGGAGAAATCGGGATGGAAGAAACGCCAAGCTTGTTGTATAAGGTCAAACCGATAAGCGACAGGCTCCCCTCTGTGAAGCGCCCTGAAGGCCACGTGCACTTCAGGACCAAAATGATGTGGGTCATAGTGATATTGGTCCTATACTTCGTAATGACCAATGTATTCGTATACGGACTTGATCAGACCAAATCTCTGGACCTGTTCTCACAGTACAGGACCATAATGGCCGGAGCGTCGGGAACGATCTTACAATTGGGAATAGGCCCCATAGTCACAGCCTCGATCATAATGCAGCTGTTCGTAGGAGCCAAGATAATAAAGCTCGATCTGACCAGCAATAAGGATAAAGCGTGTTATCAGTCGGTGCTGAAACTGCTTGTGATAGTAATGATCCTGGTCGAGTCGGTACCGCAGGTCTTTGGATTCCTGGTACCTTCGGCCAACTTCGAATCGTCATTCGGGCCGATGGGCGCGAAGCTGCTGATAATATTACAGCTTTGTGTAGGTTCGTATATAGTGTTCCTGTTCGACGAAGTGGTATCCAAATGGGGAATAGGCAGCGGTATATCGCTGTTCATAGCGGCGGGTGTTGCGCAATCCGTCTTCACGGGAGCTCTGAACTGGTACCCTGTGAAATCGGGTGTCGAGATGAGCATGTCGAATCTGCCCGCGGGTACCATACCGAAAGCAATATATGTGTTAATGAACACGAACTCCGCCGATATGGCGAACGGCGGCTACGAGGTGATCTTCCTGGGGGAACCCAACCCCATGATCGCGCTGGTAGGCACGGTGCTGATATTCCTGATAGTGGTATATTTAGAGTCAACCAGGATAGAACTGCCGCTGTCTCACGGTAATGTGAGAGGCGCGAGAGGCAGATATCCGATCAAACTGATGTATTCAAGCAATATCCCCGTGATATTGATGTCTGCATTACTTGCGAACGTGAGCATGGTCGCTTTGCTTTTGTACAGCAACGATTTCCTCAGCAGCATCCCCCTCTTAGGGGGTAACGGTGTGATAGGTTACTTCCCCGAAGGAAGCACCACTGCGGCCGGAGGTATAGCTTGGTATCTGTCCAATCCATCCGGTATAACGGGGTGGCTGATGCCTATATTGGATCCTGCCGGCTACGGCAACGGACACTCTGTCGTACAGAACCTCGGACACGTGGTGATCTTCGGAACTGTAATGATAATGGGTTCGATAATGTTCGCAAAGTTCTGGGTGCAGACCACGAACTTGGGACCGGATGCCGTTGCACGCCAAATACAGAAGAGCGGTATGCAGATACCCGGATTCCGCAGGGACCCGAGAGTTTTGAAGAGGGTGTTGGAAAGATACATACCGACGATCACGATACTGTCGGGAGCTCTGATAGGTGCATTGGCCGCGGGAGCGGATATGATAGGTACGACGGGTCATGCGACCGGTACCGGTCTGCTGCTTTCGGTGGGTATCCTGATACACCTCTACGAAGCGATAGGACGCGAGCAGATGATGGAGATGAACCCCATAATGAGAGGGTTCTTCGGCGGAGAGGATTAAGGAATGCCGAACCCCGGATCCCCTCAGGCGGCGAAACAAGCTCAACAGAACATGCAGAGCGCCATGGGTCCCCTGATGTCGAAAGGCATGATGATCGGCATGGCCGGCATGCTTGTGGTCATGCTTGTCTCCTTGATGTGGAGGGCGCAGATCGGCAAGGCTCTTAACTTTGCGTTCGAACCCGCCTTCGGCTTCAACGGTCAGCATCCCGTGGTGACCCTCATAATAGCGGGACTGATCATGATAACCCTGAGTACGATCATAAGGACGTATATGACAGATTTCGTCTCACAGGCAAGGAATCAGAAGATCCAGAGCGAGTTCAACAAAGAGATGAGGCAGGCCAGACTGGAGAACAACCTGTACAAACTGAAGAAGCTTCAGGAAGAGCAGCCGAAGATCATGGCGAAATCGATGGAGACGCAGTCTCAAATGATGAAGTTCATGCCGATAACGATGATCGTCATCATGCCGATATATGCATGGGTGGGGTTCTTCCTATGCGACCCATACTATGGCGATCAGGAATGGTTCTTCAATCTCGGCGGCATGTTCGTTACACAGATCGGTGATGCGTTCGTTCATATCGGAACAGAGATCAACATGCCATGGAACATCACAACGGATCTGATCGACAGGATCTGGATACTCCCAATGTGGATGATCGTTTACACAATGCTCAGCCTGCCGATCGGACAGCTGGAGAACAGATTGGTAAGATACTTCATGCTCAAAAAGCGTTTGAAGGAACTTGATGCAATAGAGAAACAGAGCTGAATGGTATGAGGATTACCATAAGCGGCCCTCCCGGATCAGGAAAGACGACCGCTTGCAAAAAACTCTCCGAGGTGCTCGGCCTCAAGGCAGTGGTCTTCGGGGAATTCTTCCGCCAACTTGCAAAAGAAAGGGGAATGACCCTTGCGGAGTTCGGCGAACTTGCCGAGAAGGATCCGTCCATCGATAGGACGATCGACGGGATGATCCTCGACATCGCAAGGGAGAACTCCGATATCATTTTAGAATCCAGATTGGCGGCGCACATGCTCACTCAGAACCACATACCCGCATTCAGAGTATACCTGGAAGCGAGCCTCATGGTCAGGATAAACAGAGTGGGGATACGGGACGGGGAGTCGTATGGCGAGGTATACAGCCACACCCTCGAAAGACAATCATCCGAGGCAAAACGTTACAAGATGTACTACGATATCGATATAGAGGACATAAGCGTTTATGATCTGATAGTGAACACGGACGATCTGGATCCGGATCAGGTCGTGGAAACGATCCTCAAAGGAATAGAGGAAGGCACTTGCTGATAAAAGATGCGAACACATTGCCCGATAAATGGGGCAAAAGACCATCGGACCGCTCGGTAGGCGAATTATTGAGGGGAGGAGTGATAGCTCTGGACAAACCCGCGGGTCCGACATCGCATCAGGTAACGGCATGGGCAAGGGATGCTCTTCACGTAGAGGCGATAAGCCACGGCGGCACACTCGATCCATATGTAAGCGGCGTTCTTCCGTTGTGTCTCGGAAAAGCCGTTCGTTTGACTGATATCGTTCTTTCATCGGACAAAGAATATGTCTGCAGGATGATCCTTCATAAAGATGTCAAGAAAGAGAAGATAATCAAAGTGATGGGAAAATTCGTAGGCAAGATATACCAAATGCCTCCGGTGAGGTCCGCGGTCAAAAGGCAGCTCAGGATAAGGACGGTCAGCGAATTGGAGATATTGGAGATCGAGGGGCGCGAGGTGCTGTTC
>JGI20166J26741_11964473_pt1 | contig 19555 bp, 14 predicted proteins | sample TergutCu122P5_FD_26741 | JGI IMG/M metagenome (IMG submission 26741)
GGGATATTTATGCCGGTTTGGACAAGATACGGGCATTTCGTAACCGCATTGCACATCACGAGCCATTATGTTTTGATAATACCGGAATAGTTAATGTGGCTTATGTGCAAGAGATTTTTTCTTTGGTTGTCAAATATATTGATTTCATGGGATATAACGCAGATGAACTTTTGTATGGTTTGGAAAATCCTTTGCAAATAATAGCTAAAATTGATGAATTAGGTAAAACGATATAAAATCCTATGCTAAACAAAATCATAAAATTCTCTCTCTCCAACAAACTCTTTGTATTGCTGGGAGCTGTGTTGCTGACAGTGAGCGGAATCTACATCACGCAAAAAATGGATGTGGACGTGTTCCCCGACCTCACAGCTCCAACGGTAGTGGTGATGACCGACGCCCACGGCATGTCGGCCGAAGAAGTGGAACGCCTTGTCACTTTTCATATTGAAACAGTGGTGAACGGTGCGACCGATGTGCGCCGTGTACGCTCGTCTTCCATGCAAGGTTATTCGTTCGTATGGATTGAATTTGATTGGGGTATGGATATTTTCAAAGCTCGTCAGATAGTAAGCGAGAAAATGGTAACGCTTGCAAATGCTCTGCCTGATGGTGTTGTGCCTGTGTTGGCGCCGCAATCGAGTGTGATGGGGGAAATATTGTTTGTCGGGTTGCAGGTTGACGATAAAGATGTTGCGCGCAACGTCTCTACAACATTGATGGATTTACGAACCTTAGCCGAATGGGTCGTAAAACCTGAGATACTTGCTACGGGAGGCGTATCTCAGGTAACCATTATCGGTGGCGACTACAAACAGTACCAAATCCTCGCCGACCCTCAAAAGATGGATGTTTACGGTGTTACGATGGATGAACTGGCGCAGGTAGGCCGCACGATGAGCGTTAACTCGACCGGAGGCGTCTTGCGTGATTACGGAAACGAATATATGCTGCGCGGAATTGCGCGTACCAATGATTTAGAAGAATTAAGCGCAACATTCATAAAAACCGTCAACGGAAAGCCCGTAGTCGTATCGGACGTTGCCGATATGACAATCGGTGGCGCCGTTCAATTAGGATTTGCTTCGCAAAACGGTAAACCTGCGGTAATATTATCAATTTCTAAACAGCCGAACATCAACACTCTCAACGTAACTGAAAATATTGAGCGCAATTTGGAGGAAATTCAAAAAGCGTTGCCCGCCGATGTGAAGATGGATACCAAGATTTTCCGTCAGGCCGATTTCATCGAAGCATCGGTAAACAATGTAGGCAAAGCTTTGATAGAAGGCGCATTATTTGTTATCGTCATATTATTCCTCTTTTTGGGAAGTTTTCGCACCACGCTTATTTCCGTTGTTGCCATCCCGTTATCATTGTTAGGCAGCGTTATTGTCCTGTACCTGCTGGGTATGAATATCAATACCATGACATTGGGCGGAATGTGCATCGCAATCGGTTCGTTGGTGGACGATGCCATTATCGACGTGGAGAATGTGTATAAACGGCTGCGGCAAAACCATCAATTACCCAAAGAGGAACAGCAACCGGTGTTCAATATTGTTTTTGAAGCTTCGCGAGAAATTCGCACTTCCATCCTCCATGCTACGTTTATCATTATTGTAGCATTTATTCCCCTGTTTTTCCTTTCGGGAATGGAAGGACGTATGTTGAAACCTTTAGGTGTAGCTTATATTGTTTCGTTATTCATGTCGCTTATTGTAGCCATGACCGTGACGCCGTTATTGTGTAAACTTATGTTGTCGGATGAAAAATATTTGACAAAAAATGATAAAGACAGTTGGCTTACCCGAAAGCTTACAAAACTTTACGGTTCGTCGCTTGCATGGGTATTAAACAACAAAAAGAAAGTGCTTTATCCGATTGTTGCCGTATTCGTTGTTTCAGTAGGATTGTTTTTTACGATGGGACAAAATTTCTTGCCTGATTTCAACGAAGGTTCGTTAACCCTTTCGATAATCAGTAAGCCCGGCATATCATTGGATGAAAGTAATCTTTTGGGGAATCTGATAGAAACCGAACTGTTGAAAATTCCCGAAGTAACGGAAACGGCCCGTCGTACGGGACGCGGCGAGTTGGACGAACACTCGTTGGCGAGCAACAGCAGCGAAATAGACGTCAATTTCCGATTAGTTAAACGCAGGCGTTCCGAATTTATGGCTGATGTGAGGAAAACGCTTGCGAGCATTCCCGGGATAGCAAGCACTGTCGGACAGCCCTTGGAACATCGCATCGAACACATGCTGTCGGGAACACGCGCCAACATTGCCATCAAATTGTTCGGGCCTGATTTGAGCACACTTTTTATGACAGGCAACACAATTAAAAATTCCATTCAAAGTATTGACGGATTGGTGGATGTTTCCGTAGAGCAGCAGACCGAGACGCCGCAATTGCAGATACGAGCCAATCGAGGAATGTTGGCAAAATATGGCATCACGATAGAAAAATTTAATCAATTTGTCGAACTTGCATTTGCCGGCGAAAAATTAGCCGATATTTACGAAGGACAACGCAGTTTCGACTTGGTATTGCGATTGAATAAAAATTATACCGAAAACATCGACGAAGTACGTTCAGCGCTGATTGACATCGGTAACGGACGCAAAGCGCCGTTGGAAGAAATTGCTGAAATCGTTTCTGTAGGCGGGCCTAATTCGATTAGTCGCGAAAATGTTCAGCGTAAAATCGTAATTTCCGCCAACGTATCCGGCAGGGACTTGAAGAGCGCGGTAGATGATATTAAGAAAAATATCACCCAAAACATTCATCTTCCGGAAGGTTATCGCATTGAGTATGGCGGGCAATTCGAAAGCGCTGAATCGGCTACTCGAACCTTATTTATCGCTTCGTTATTAGCCATTTGCATTATCTTTCTGTTGCTTTACGGCGAATTCAAGAATCTGACGCTTTCGGCAATTATACTGCTTAATCTTCCGTTGGCTCTAATCGGTGGAGTGTGGGCGGTATTTTTTACTTCGAATATTATCAGTATTCCATCCATTATCGGGTTCATCACGCTGTTTGGTATCGCTACGCGGAACGGGATTTTGCTGGTTTCGAGGTATCAACACATACAAGAGAATTATGAATTAGGAATTATGAAACAACGTTCGGCGTTAGCCAATTATGAATTGCGAGAAACCGTTATACACGGTTCCATCGACCGTCTTAATCCGATTTTGATGACTGCACTGACAGCGGCATTAGCGCTTATTCCGCTCGTATTCCAAGGCGATAAAGCGGGCAACGAGATACAAAGTCCGATGGCTGTGGTGGTTTTAGGCGGATTGCTTACATCGACGCTGTTGAATATTTTTATCGTACCGATTGTGTATGAATTGGCGCAAAAGAAAAATGTATCTGTTAATTAAAAGTCATTTGTTCCGGAAAAACATTAACTTTGCCTTGTTTTTTATTTTGATAAAATGGAACAAATCTATTACAACAATGGCGATCGCCGTTCGTCCAACAGAAAACAATCCCAAATGATTTTCGGAACTCGTGCGATCATTGAAGCTGTACAAACCGGTAAAGATATCGATAAGATATTAATGCGTAGCGATCTTCAAGGTGATTTAGCACGCGAACTTTTTCGAATAGTGAAAGGAACGAATATACCCCTTCAAAGAGTACCGCAAGAAAAATTAGACCGACTGACTCGTAAAAACCACCAAGGCGTGATTGCTTTTATTTCATCCGTTACTTACAGGAAATTGGAAGACATTGTTCCTTTGCTGTACGAAGAAGGAAAAATCCCGTTTATTGTTTTATTAGATGGTGTGACAGATGTCCGTAATTTTGGAGCGATTGCCCGAACTTGCGAGTGCGCCGGAGTAGATGCTCTCGTGATTCCTGCACATAACAGTGTATCTGTCAGCGCCGATGCAGTAAAAACTTCGGCGGGAGCGCTGTTAACCTTGCCGGTCTGCAAGGAATCAAGTATAACAGAGGCGATTCGGTTTTTGAAAAATAGTGGTTATAAAGTAACAGCAGCAACCGAAAGAGCAAAAAACAATTATACAACGATTGATTATACCCTGCCGGTCGCTTTAGTACTGGGAGGTGAAGACCGGGGGATTTCTGTAGATAATCTTCGTCTTTGCGACGAATGGGTGAAGATACCGTTGGTGGGAAACATCGCTTCGTTGAATGTATCGGCTGCAGCAGCAGTTTTACTCTATGAGGTGGTAAGGCAACGTCATTGCGAGAGCGATAACCTGAAGTAATCCATTGAAAATTAATTTTATAGATTGCTTCGCTACGCTCGCAATGACGGAAAAATAAATTTATAATGCTAATAGACAGTTTTTTCAAAATTAAACAAATCGAAAATAACGGGAATATCTTTCGATTTGTTGTATCTATTCAGTCTGAACACGAAGTATTCGAAGGACATTTTCCGCATCTGCCGGTTGTACCCGGAGTTTTCGTTTTACAAATGATTAAAGAATGTTTCGAGCAGGTTCAAAATAAAAAATATCGTTACTTGGAATTGAAAAATTGTAAATTTTCCCGGCCGATTTTTCCGGATTCAAAAAAGGATTTTCGGATTGAGTGTGAATACACCGGAGTCGATTCATTGCTTCTAAAAGCCGTTGTTCAATCGGAAGATACGGTTTACATCACTTTAAAAGCCGAATTAGAAGAAATATGAATTACCATGATTCCAAAATTTGCGTCATTGTTCCTACCTATAACAATGAGAAAACATTAACCGGAGTGATCGCCGAATTAAAATCACACCTATACCCCATTATTGCAGTCAATGATGGTTCAACAGATTCAACCTCTTCTATTTTAGCATCTATCGAAGGCATAGAAATTTGTTCCTATTCTCCGAATAAAGGCAAAGGATACGCTCTCCGAACCGGTTTTAATAAGGCGCTGCAAATGGGTTTTGATTATGCGGTGACCATGGATAGCGATGGTCAACATCATGCTTCTGAAATCGCTTTGTTGATAGAAAAATCCAACGAAAATCCGGATGCAATTGTGATAGGTTCCCGCAATTTACGTGCTGAAAATATGCCCGGGAAAAATACATTTGCCAACCAATTTTCCAATTTTTGGTTTAAAGTGGAAACCGGATTGAAACAAGAAGATACGCAGTCGGGATTCCGACTTTATCCGCTTCGTTCGGTCGCCGATAGGAAATACTTTACTTGCCGCTATGATTTTGAATTAGAGATATTGGTACGATCTGCTTGGCAGGGAATTCCGATTGTGTCTGTTCCGGTTCGTGTCACTTATTTGCCCCATGAAGAACAAATTTCTCATTTCAAACCTTTGCGTGATTTTACACGAATCAGTTTGCTAAATACCGTATTGGTATTCATTGCTTTTGCGTGGATTAAACCGGTTCGTTGGATTCGATCTGTTCATCCACAAAATATTAGGTTATTCCTAAAAGAAAAAGTGTTCTCCACCCGCGATTCCAATCAAAAAATTGCACTATCCGTAATGCTGGGAATTTTTATGGGCATCGTGCCGGTATGGGGCTATCAGATGCTGATTGCTTATGCCTTGGCACATCTCTTAAAACTCAATAAAGCCGTGGCTTTGGTTTCCTCAAATATCAGTATTCCGCCGGTCATCCCGGTCATCCTGTACGGAAGTTATCGTACCGGTGCATGGATTTTGGGAAATCCGCCGGATTTACTTTCAATTAATTTTAATACGGTAAAACAAAATGTATTCCAATACTTTATAGGAAGTATCGTTTTTGCGATGCTTTGTGCACTTGTTGCAGGCTTGATCGCTTTTTTGTTGTTGAATTTTTTTCGAAGAAACGGAAAGATTAATAAAGAATGATTCAATTATTTCTAACAATATATCGATTCTTCAATGAGCATAAAGTGTTGTTTTACAGCTTATTGCTTAGCTTGTCCGCGTTGATTGGTTATCAAGCGTCGCAAATCCGTTTTGAGGAAGACATCAATGCTTTTATGCCCCGGATGAACGATTCGAAATTCATCAACGAAGTGTTTAGAAATGTCAAAGTGAAAGATAAAATCATTTTTTTGTTTTCAGCTAAAGAAAATTCTTCACCCGAAACATTGATCGAAACCTGCGAAACTTTCCTTGATTCTCTTCAATCAACCGAAATCGGGAAATCACATATTAAAAGTGTTTTATCAAAAGTCGATGCCGGAATAATCAATCAATCCAACCAATATATCACCGATAATCTTCCCCTGTTTTTAGATTCTCTTGATTATGATCGGCTCGATTCATTATGTATTCCTGAAAATTTAAATCGAAAACTCAGGGAAAATTATCAACGGTTGATTTCTCCATTAAGTTTGGTCTCAGGAAAATACATATTCAGTGATCCGCTCGGATTAAAAAGTAACGCTTTAAGCTTTTTCAACGACTTACAACTATCCGTACCTTACGAGATCTATAGCGATCACTTTTTTTCTTCCGAAAAACAAAACCTGATTGCTTTCCTTTCACCGGTATTCGGTGCAGGAGACATCTCTCACAACGAACCGTTAGTCAAACTCGTTGAATCACAGATCGACCGGTTTTCACAGTTGCATCCTGATGTCCGGATTTCTTGGTACGGCGGAATTCCGATCAGTGTTTATAACGCACGTCAAATCAAAGCCGATGCCCGAGCTTCGTTATTGATTACTTTGTTATTGGTGGGAGCGGTTATTGTTTTTGTTTTTCGTCGTAAATCAGCCATTTTCATGATTCTCTTGCCGGTTCTGTTCGGAGGACTGTTTGCCTTGGCATGGATGAGTTTGATTCAAGGAACAGTTTCTTCCATCGCAATCGGGGCCGGTTCTGCTATTTTAGGCGTAGCACTGAGTTATTCCATCCATGTTTTTTGCCATTCTTTACATGCAAAAACGGCAGAAGAAATTATCAGAGAATTATCTTATCCAATGACTATCGGTAGTTTTACGACTATTGGCGGTTTTGCCGGACTTATGTTTTCCAGTTCAGCGGTACTGTACGATTTCGGATTATTTTCATGCCTTTCCTTAATTGGCACTACGCTTTTCTGCTTAATTTTTCTTCCTCATTTCTTGATACTACGTCCACAAAAAAACAATAAATTCTTGCATGCCATCGAAAAATTCAATGCGTATCCTTTTGAGAAAAATAAATATTTAATTATCGGAATAACGCTTCTCTCGCTCCTCTGTTTATTCTTTTTTCAAAAAGTTAAATTCAACCCGGATATGAACCAACTGAATTTCATGCCAAAACAATTTACCGATGCAGAGTCTCGATTGAATGATGTCTTCCGGGAAAAATACAAAACGGTATATTTTATCAGCACCGGTAATGACTTGGATCAAGCGATGGATAGCTATTCCGGATTGAATCATCGTTTGAATCAATTGAAACAACAACATTTGGTTTACGAATTTTCCTCGGCAAGCCGTTTGTTAATTCCTTTGAAAGAACAAGAACGAAGAATAGCGCTTTGGGATGCGTATTGGACGGAGGAGAAGAAAAAGGAATTAAAACACAATTTGTTGATATTAGGTGAAAAACAAGGTTTTAAAAAAGAAGCCTTTGATGAATTTTTTATTATACTTAATAAAAAATATGTTCCTAATCATTACAGCGCTGAAGAATTGACTGCCGGGAACAGTTTGAACGATTGGATTGATACTTCGGGTAAACATCCGATATTGATTGCTCAAGTTCGTTTAACCGAAGATAATAAGGAAAAAACCTATGCCGCTTTCGAAAATGCAAACGATATCGTAATTTTAGATAAACCGTATTTTGCCGGCAAAATTGCCAATGTATTGAATACGGATTTTAATACAATCCTTTACATTGTTTCTTTTTTGGTATTCTTTTCCATCCTTGTTTCCTACGGTCGACTCGAAATTACGCTTATTACTTTTTTCCCCATGGCGCTGAGTTGGATTATCATTCTCGGATTAATGGCTTTATTAGGAATTGAGTTTAATATAGTCAATATTATTATTTCTACGTTTATTTTCGGAACCGGAGATGATTTCAGTATTTTTATTACCGACGGACTGCTTTCGGAATACAAGACCGGAAAGAAAATTTTAAACTCTCATAAGACCGCAATTTTCTTTTCTGCTTTTACAATTATAGCCGGTTTAGGAGCATTAATTGTTTCTAAACATCCGGCTCTGCATTCTATTTCTATCTTTTCAATGCTTGGAATGATTGCGGTTATTCTTATTTCATATACTGTTCAACCATTTATTTTTCGTTTATTTATCTCCGGAAGAACTGTCAAAGGAAAATTTCCATACACTTTGAGTAGTTTATTAACAACTTTCATTGCTTTGGTAACTTTTGCGCTTGGAAGTTTCATCCTGACGATTTTAAGCTATCTATTCGCCATAATCCCTTTGTCGGAAAAAAAGAAAAAACAGTTTTTTCATGCGCAAATTCATAATTCCGCCCGATTGTTAATTAAAATGATGATTAACAAAAGAAATCGAATAATCAATCCGTCGGACGAGGATTTTTCAAAACCGGGTATTATCATTGCCAATCATCAATCGAATATTGATATTCTACAATTATTAGCGCTTCATAAGAAAATAATTATGGTGACCAAACAGTGGATCATTCGGTCGCCTGTCTTTGGACGATTAGCACGTTACGCCGATTTCGTCGATATCGGCGAAGGATATGAAAAATCGCTTGAATTATTCCGGAGCTATTTACAATCGGGATATTCTATCGCTATTTTTCCGGAAGGATCACGCTCACCGGATTGCAAAATCCGTCGCTTTCATAAAGGAGCATTCTTTTTGGCCAATCATTTCAAAACAGATATTATTCCGGTTGTCCTTCACGGATACGGACAAGTGATGTCCAAAAACGATCTCTGGTATGTGAAAAACGGTTTAAATGTTTGTAAAATATTACCGCGTATTTCCTATGCAAAATTGCAAGAGATAGGCGATTCGTATCAAGAACAGTGTAAAGCCGTATCCGCATTTTTCAAGAAAGAACATGCCTGTTTGATTGAGGAAGTCGATACCGCCAATCCGTATTATACCTACCAATTGATAAAAAATTATATTTACAAAGGGCCTGTTCTTGAATGGTACGCTAAAATAAAAACCCGGTTAGAAAAAAATTATTTGCCTTTTGAAGCGCTGGTTTCTAAAAAAGCAATCATTACAGATTTAGGATGCGGATACGGATTTTTATCGTATATGCTGTCGTTTCGATCGGAAGATCGTATCATCACCGGTATGGATTACGATGAAGAAAAAATTGATACAGCTAATCATAATTTTTCGAAAAACAATCGTTTGCGGTTTATTCATTGCGATGTATCGAAAACGAAATTCGAACCTTCCGATGTTTTTATATTAAACGATATTTTACACTATTTGTCTAAAGAAGAACAAAATACGGTACTGCAAAATTGCGTTGCCGGATTAAACGATAAAGGAACCATCATTATCCGTGATGGCGACCGGGACAAGAAGAAAAAACATCGATTTACCCGGTTAACTGAATTTTTCTCAACCCGGATTGTACAATTCAATAAGAAAGAACGGGATTTTTATTTTCTGTCCACCGGAGAAATTGAGGAATTTGCATTACAAAACCGTTTATCGCTACGTATGCTTAATAACGATAGCTACAGTTCAAACACTGTTTATATAATGCAAAAAGATCAGTATTAAACCATTACATGATCTTTGTTCCGAAAATATATCCGATCAAAGCGGTCACACCCATTGCCAATGTACCCCAAAAACAAATTCTCACAATGCTTTTCCAAATGCTTGATCCGCCTGTTTTGGCAGCAAGCGTGCCTAATAAGATCAAGAATACGGTAGCAAAGACATATTGAGATAACACCATGTAACGAATGGGAGCAAGAATAGAGACTAACAGCGGCAAAACGCCTCCGGTCACAAAGGAAGCAAATGACGCCAGCGCCGCTTGCATCGGCTTTGCTTGTGTGATTTCATTAATACCCAATTCATCTCTGGCATGGGCTTCTAAAGCATTATGCTCCGTTAATTGCCGGGCTACCTGTTCTGCTAAATCCTGTGTTAAGCCACGCCTAACATAGATTTTCGACAATTCTCTCAATTCAATATCAGGTATTCTTTCCAACTCACTCTTTTCTCTCGCCAAATCGGATTGCTCAATATCGAATTGAGAACTTACCGAAACATACTCGCCTGCAGCCATTGCCAAAGCACCTGCAGCTAAACCGGCCAATGCCGATAAGATAATGGCATTTCTTTCACTGGCTGCTGCTGCCACCCCAATAACTAAACTTGTAGTGGAAAGAATGCCGTCGTTGGCCCCCAGTACCGCTGCTCGCAACCACCCGCTGCGATTGGTGTAATGCCGTTCTAATAAATGAGAATAATCTTCGTGTAAATTCATACAAATATCAATTTATAAAAATAATAATATTCCTAAATAATGGCATATAGCGCCTAAATTTACAAAGAAATGCCATATTAAATGGAAGAATTTTTTCCCTTCTTTTGCATAAAAATAGGTACCAACCGAGTAAAACACTCCACCGCTAAGAAGCAATAACTGCATCCCCAAGCTTGCATTGCGTATTAATAGCGGAGCGACGAACACTACCGACCAACCCATGACAAGGTAAATAGTAAGCGATACTTTGGGAATTTTCCGCTTTGCAATCGACTTATATAAAATGCCGAATATTACCATAATCCATTGGAATGAAGTGATGGCTATTCCCGGCCAACCTCCAATCACCGACAGTGAAATAGGAGTATAACTGCCTGCAATGGCAACATAGATAAAAATATGATCAAGTATCTGCATTACTTGTCTTTGTCGCGTATCGACCGTCATACTGTGATAAAGCGCGGAAGACAGAAACATAAGAAAAAGCGAACACATAAAGACAGATGTGCCGACTGTAGCTAATGCTCCGTGTTTCAGATAAATAAAAATTGCGGTGGGAGCAATACCGCCTAACACGATAAGCGCCATAACACCGTGACTGATGGCATTACCTACTTCCTCTGCAAAAGTGTAGGGACGAATTATTTTTTTCTTGCTTTCATTAATCATCGAGGGCAAATGTACTCAAATTTCTTCAAATACCATTTGAAAGAATAAATCAAAAGGGATTTTGTTTTTGTATAATCCAACAAAATATTTACCTTTGCAAAAATGGGAAAGTACGATATAATCATAATCGGCAGCGGATTAGGCGGATTAGTTTGCGCCAATACCTTATCCAAAGAAGGTTTTAAAGTATGCGTATTGGAAAAAAACACTGCATTTGGTGGCTGTCTTCGATCGTATACCCGGAAAGACAAAGTAATAGATACAGGCATTCATTATGTTGGTCGTTTAGATGAAGGGCAAATACTCAATCAGTATTTTAAATACATGGGGATATTCGATCGTTTGAAATTGCGAAGGCTTGATGAAGACGGATATGACATTATTCGTTTAGCAAATAAAGAATACAAGCATGCAATGGGAAATGAACAATTTATCGATACCTTGACTCAATATTTCCCCAAAGAAAAAGACAATATCCGAAGAATCATTACTCAATTCAAAACCATAGGCGATCTGATCAGTGTAGAAATGCTCCGAAAACAACAAATATTTTCCGGCGACGTTTTGCCTTTTTTTAATTATTCTGCTTCGACTTTTTTAAAAGAAAATTCAACCAATCAGTCGCTACGAAATGTGATTGCCGGTGCATCCATTTTAAGCGGAGGTGAAGAAGAAAACACTCCGCTCTATACATTCGCGACTATTCTTAACTCAAACATAGAAAGTTCTTACCGCTTTGTCGATGGAAGTCAACAGGTCGCCGATTTATTGATAGAAAGCATAAGGGCGCATGGAGGAATTGTGCGCAATCGGTCGGAAGTAACTCGGTTGTTTGTAAAAGACAACAAAATAACAGGTGCTGAAATCAACCGGTCGGAATACATCGAAGGCAATTCATTTATTTCGGCAATTCATCCTGCAGCTATGCTTAATATCATTGATAAAACAAAATACATCAAAAAGGCATATATTTCCCGCATCCATTCACTAAGAAACTCGACCGGTTTTTTTACGGTAAGCATTCTTTTGAAAAAGAACGCTTTCCCATATTTGAATCGAAACTATTATTATATGGATGAAAATAATCCATGGATAAATCCCGATTATTCAAAACGCGGTATACGTAAAGTGTTTTTCTGTACTTCGGCTACATCCGATTCAAATTTATTCGCCAAAGTGGTCCAAATATTAGAACCGATGTACTGGCCCGAAATTGCTAAATGGGAACATACTCTCATTGACAAACGAGGCGACGAATACATCGCTTTTAAACAACATAAAGCAGAAGAACTAATCGATTATGTTGAAAAATTTCAGCCGGGATTAAAACAAGCGGTTGAAGATTATTCCACATCAACACCATTGACTTATCGCGATTATACAGGAACAAGCGAAGGTTCAGCTTACGGCATAATCAAAGATTATAACAATATCTTAATATGCTTGTTACCTGTCAGAACCAAGATCCCCAATTTGTATATTACGGGACAAAACAATAATGTACACGGTATGATCGGCGTATTTTTAACAGCGATGTACACCTGTTCCGAATTTGTAGGCTCTCAATACTTAGCAAAAAAAGTAGCAGATGTTTAAAAACCGGCCAACAAAGAAAAAGAAAGCCGGAATCGGCTGCTTGTTTGTGTTGCTTATTCTAATCATAAGCGGATGGCTTTTGTCACTGCGTTTGCATATTACACCGCCGGCTGTTCAGGATATTCATCGACTTACCAAGAAAGAAATTACAATTGCTGAAACGGGAGAACGAGTTTTTAACGGATGCTTTTTGCGAAAAAGCGATTCGGGACTTTGGGAAATGTATCTCTCCGGAAGCGCTTTTGATCGCGGAGTAGCAGCCGGGAAATTGGGAAAAGAGTTGTTAAGATACCAAGAAGATGTCTTTATTGATCAAATAAAAAAACTCATACCATCCGAATTCTATCTGAAATTCCTACGAATTTTTATTGCAGTTTTTAACCGAAATTTAGCTGCCGATATTCCGGACGAATGGAAAGAAGAAATATATGGAATATCGCTTTCCTGCACGCATGAATATGATTACATCGGAACGCCCTATGAACGACAATTGAATTATCATGCAGCACACGATTTAGGTCATGCCTTACAAGACTACCGCTTGGTCGGATGTACTTCTTTTGCTGCATGGAGTGGGGCAACGGACGATTCTACTCTGATTATCGGGCGAAATTTTGATTTCTATGTGGGCGATGATTTTGCCAAAAATAAAACGGTTATTTTTTATGCTCCCGAAACGGGTTATAATTTTATCTCTGTATGTTGGGCGGGAATGGTCGGCGTTCTCTCCGGCATGAACGAAAAAGGATTGACCGTAACCATCAATGCAGCAAAATCTTCCATACCGATTGCTTCAGCGACTCCCGTTTCAATCGTATGCAGAGAAATTCTCCAATATGCTTCTACATTGGAAGAAGCAAAACAAATTGCCGGCAAACGAAAATTATTCGTAAGCGAATCGATCTTAGTAGGATCAGCCATTGATAATTCGGCTATTATTATTGAAAAATCACCGGAAAAAGAAGGTGTTTGTCAACCATCGGGAAATTGGATCGTTTGCGCCAATCATTTTCAAAGTGAAACATTCCAAAACGATGAACGTAATCTCAATAATATTCGAACTTCCGATAGCCCTTACCGTCAACAAAGAATGGAAGAACTTATTCGCCGAAATCTTCCTTTGAATCCCGGAAAAGCTGCCGAAATCCTGCGTAACAAAGCCGGCTTGTCGGATGAAAAGATCGGTCTGGGAAACCAAAAATCAATCAATCAGTTAATTGCTCATCATTCAGTGATTTTCAAACCAAAACAAAAACAAGTTTGGATTTCAACTGCTCCATGGCAATTGGGAGAGTACGTTTGTTACGATCTAAACAAAATTTTTACCGATCCCATTTTTTCTAAAGAAATAAAATCCGAATCTCTGACGATTGCTGCGGATACTTTTTTGAATACCAACGAATACAAGGAATTTTTATTTTACAGAGACTACCGCCAAAAGCTCAAAGCGATTATCCAAAAAAAGGAATCTGCCAATGAAGAAGACATTGATCGATTTATCCGTTCTAATATCAATCTGTATTCGGTTTACGAACTCGTAGGGGATTATTACGCTTCGAAAAAACAAACCGATCGGGCAATTGTATTTTGGAAGAACGCATTAGAAAAAGAAATTCCAACACTTCCCGAAAAGGGAGCAATACAAAAGAAAATTCCTTCAAGAATTGGACATTAATAGAAAAATGTATAGTTTTGCATAAAAAACGGATGATAAAGTAAAATGAAAGAAATTTTAATCATTGGCAGCAGTAACACCGATATGGTCATTAAGGCCGATCACTTGCCTCGACCGGGCGAAACTATATTGGGAGGAACTTTTTTTATGAATCCGGGAGGAAAAGGAGCTAATCAAGCGGTATCCGCTGCTCGATTGGGTGGACAAGTTACTTTTATTTGTAAAATCGGAAATGATATTTTCGGGCAACAATCCAAACAATTATTTGAAAAAGAAGGAATCGATACTTCTTACATTTTATCCGATTCGACGAATCCATCCGGTGTCGCTTTAATTACGGTTGACTCAAAAGCAGAAAATTGTATTGTGGTAGCTTCCGGAGCTAATGCAAACCTTTTACCGGCTGATTTATCCGCAGCTCACAAAGCCATTGAAAAGGCCGATATTATTCTGATGCAGTTGGAAATACCTGTTGAAACGATTAAATATGTAACAAGAATTGCCCGTGAACTGAATAAAAAAGTGATTCTTAATCCTGCTCCGGCGCAACTTTTGGATTCTGAATTGTTGCAATCGATCTATATGATTACCCCGAACGAAACAGAAGCTGAAATGATTTCGGGAATAAAAATTACCGACAACGATTCTTTAATAGCATCTGCACAAGCGATTCTTGACAAAGGAGCACAATCGGTAATTATTACTTTAGGCGCTAAAGGCGCTTTCTTATTTAATAAGGATTTTCAATTGACTATTCCGACTTATAAAGTAGATGCAGTGGATACTACTGCAGCCGGTGATGTTTTTAATGCGGCGCTTGCTATAGCTGTTTCGGAAGAGCTTGATTTGCCGGAAGCTGTTCGTTTTGCCAACAAAGCCGCCGCTATTTCCGTTACGCGAATCGGAGCGCAAGCATCGGCCCCTTATCGTCACGAGTTAGATGAAAAATAATTCTCTTAAATTATCCCATGAAATGAAAAAACTTATAATGATTCAGAGCATCAGCCTCATTCTGTGTATTTTATTTTCTTTCTGTAATCAACAAACAAAAGAAACGAAAAAAAGCATACCTTCAGAAGTGACAATAACTAAACAACAACTGCTGAATAAAATAAAAGGCGGTTGGGCGGGGCAAACCATCGGCTGTACTTTTGGTGGTCCTACGGAATTTAGATTTTGCGGGACCATGATCCAAGATTATGTCACTATACCGTGGCCCGCCGGTACTATCAAGTGGTGGTATGAAAACGCACCCGGACTCTACGACGATGTATATATGGATTTAACTTTTGTCGATGTCTTTGAAAGGCTGGGTTTGGATGCACCGGTCGATTCTTTTGCCATGGCTTTTGCTCATGCCGGTTATTCATTATGGCATGCCAACCAAGCTGCACGATACAACATTTTGAACGGGATTATGCCACCGGCTTCCGGACATTGGCTGAATAATCCGCATGCCGACGATATCGACTTCCAAATTGAAGCCGACCATTGCGGCTTAATGTCGCCCGGAATGCCGAATGCGGCTGCAGAAATCGCCGACAAAATCGGGCACATCATGAATTACGGCGACGGTTGGTATGGAGGCGTATATGTAGGAGCCATGTATTCGTTAACATTTGTTTCGGATGATATTCCTTTTATTGTCGAAGAAGCGCTCAAAGTAATACCCGAACAATCGCGGTTTTATCAGTGCATGAAAGATGTCATCAATTGGCACAAAGCATTTCCTGACGATTGGAAACGCACTTGGTTTGAGTGTGAAAAAAAATGGAGCGAAGATATCGGTTGCCCCGACGGAGTATTTGTACCGTTTAACATCGACGCAGTCATTAACAGTGCATATATTCTTATCGGTTTATTATACGGCGATGGAGATTTCTCAAAAACCCTTGATATTGCAACGCGCTGCGGACAGGATTCAGATTGTAACCCGGCTTCAGCAGGCGGTATTTTAGGCGCCTTATTGGGATATGACAAAATCCCCGATTATTGGATGAAAAATCTGAAAGAAGTGGAAGATATGGATTTTGCCTATACCACTATCTCACTGAATAAAACCTATCAAATGAGTTTAAACCAAGCGCTTCAAATGATTGAGCGAAAAGGTGGAAAAATCGATGGCGAAAATATTACCATCAAATGTCAACAACCGGTTCCCGTACGTTACGAAAAAGGATTCGAAGGGATTTATCCGATCGAGAAAAAGGGTATCAATCAAAAATTATCCGACTTTAAGCCGGTCGATTTTGAGGGAACGGGAATTGTTATTAAAGGTTATGCCGAATCGCCCGATAAGAATTACGTGGCAAAAATGGAAGCTTATTTAAATGGCGAACCGGTTGAAACGATTAATCTTCCTGTAAACTATACCTCCCGAAGATACGATTTGTTTTGGAAATATCAATTACCCAAGACGAAATATACCCTTACATTCAAATGGTTGAATCCTCAACCGAATGCATCTGTTAATTTTAGAGACGCTATCGTCTATTCCGACGCACCGATACGAATTGAACACAAATAATTTATTAATTACTAATCACAAAAATTATGTTTATCATTCAAAGTTATCCGATTGCAGTTTTGTTTTGCGTTATTACCATGTTTTGCTGGGGATCATGGGGAAATACCCAGAAATTAGCTTCAAAAACATGGCGATACGAGTATTTTTATTGGGATTATGTCATAGGAATTCTACTTCTTTCTGTTATTTTTGCTTTTACGTTAGGAAGTTTCGGAATTTCGGGACAACCTTTTTTGAAGAACTTGGGTCAGGCCGATTTATCCAATTTAGGGAGCGCTTTTACCGGAGGAATCATTTTCAATGCGGCTAATATTTTGCTTTCATCGGCCATCGCTCTTTGCGGCATGTCGGTTGCCTTCCCTGTCGGAATCGGGTTAGCGTTGGTGTTGGGGGTTTTAATCAACTATTTTGGAGCAGCCAAAGGCAATCCCGCATTTATTTTTATAGGAGTAATTCTGATTGTTATTGCTATTTTACTTAATGCTTTTGCATATAAAAAAGCATCCATAGGCGCTAAAAAAGTCTCTAATAAAGGAATTATCATCAGCATCGCGGCGGGAATTATTATGGCTTTTTTCTACCGTTTCCTCGCTGCATCCTTGGATTTGAACAATTTTACCGAACCTGCGCCGGGGAAATTAACACCCTATACCGCCGTATTTGTCTTTGCTTTGGGAATTTTAGCAAGCAATTTTTTGTTTAACACCTTTGTTATGAAGAAACCGGTTCAGGGAGAACCGATCCCTCTCGCCGGATATCTAAAAGGGAATTTCAATACGCATTTGATAGGAATTTTGGGTGGCGTCATTTGGTGTGTTGGACAGTCGTTCAGCTTGATTGCATCCGAAAAAGCCGGCGCTGCTATCTCTTACGGATTAGGACAAGGAGCCACCTTGGTTTCCGCTTTGTGGGGAATCTTGATTTGGAAAGAATTTAAAAATGCTCCGTCTGTTTCCAATTGGTTGAATTTGGGCATGTTTATCCTATTCATGGCAGGATTGGGATTTTTAATTTATGCGGGAGCATAATTTTTTTATTCACCACTACACCTGTTCTCTGTTTTCATAAGTGATAATCCGCTCTTCCTTGCCCTTGGTCAGATTTCGCAACCAAAACAAAGCGTTGGTGGGAGTGTTGGGGTATTCTAAGTATTGCTTCGACGTGTCGTTGATTTTCCCAACGAATTCCGGATAGGGCAAAAGATATTCGCAAAAGTCATCGAAACTCAGTTCTTCAGCAAACGGCGATTTCCAAGCTTTAAACGCACGGTCGATATTGTCGATCAAGAAATCGGGCCGCTTTTAATTTCAGGCTGTCCGAAGGGTTGTTTCCGTAATGCTCCAATACTTTCTCGATTTCGTCGCGGTTTTTGCCTGCCAAATCCAAGGCACGTTCCAAATCATTGCTGACTCCTTGAGGGGAGCGATGGCAGGAGAATAAACAAAATATAAGAAAAACAATAATGACTGATTGTTTCAGGGGTCTTTATATGTCTAAATTTATCATTGAAAAAGGGGAAGTTGTTACAAATGAGTCTTATGAAGATTACTTAAAGCGTACTGCCGACTATGCTTAAAATTTCTTTCACAAATCAATATCTGAAAGAGTGGGTATCAATAGCGCAGGACATGTTGCAGCTATACACTCGGGATATATTTTCCGTTTACTTGGGATGTTTCGTTGCCACCAAATATGATTTCTTCCTTATTCGACATCAATAGCTCGCCGAATGAACGGTTAGTGAGTTTACTTTCCATCCATGAGATAAAATCGAAAAAGCTAAGTAATTGTTGTTCATATTTGTTTTTGATTATTTTTGGGTGTTCTTTTCGTAGTTGTTTCAGCAGTTGCTCGCGTGTTTTAGTTTGATAAAGCAAATGGTGGTGCATAATAAATTTGAACAATAATTTTTCTGTAATATATACATGTTTTTCAAAGCGGATGTTGCGTTTAATAGATTTGATTTCGTTTTCAAAGAAATCATAATTATTCAATTCCGCTTGCAACAATAAATTTAGTAAGCGGACATAACGATAAGTCGGTAGCGCATAGTACAATTTCCCGGAACTGATTATCTTTTTCATATTTTTGCGTGCTTCCTGATAATTGCCGGTTGCAATGTTTAGTTTGACCGGTGTCAGCAATAAATCAAGCTGCATATCCAAAGGAAGTAACGATAGATTTTTAAACAACATTTCATCTTGTTCGGAAATAAATGTTGCAGCTCCGGCAAAATCGCCGGTATTGAAAGCGATGGCAAATTGATACAAAAAAATGTAAGCCTGGACGGTCAGCACAAAATCAACGACATAATCGCCTCGTGTTATTTCTTTTAGTTTATCAATAAAAAAAGGCATTTCCTTGTATAAACCGGTGGTTTTTAAACTGTCTAAAATTCCGGTAAGCGCTTGCAGATAATAAATGGGTGGATTAAGGATCATGTGTTTGTTACTTTCGAATAAATCGATCAATGTCCGGAAAAAGCGTATGGCCATTTTATAATTACCGGAATCCAGATAATAGGCGGATTGAAACAACAAATGCAACTTTTGCGTTTCAAAACCTTTATAGGAATCATTAGCGATAAGATTTAGTTCGCTCAGAATTAAATCGTTCAGATTATCCTTCTGTTTATCCGAACGCACATATCCTTTGTGAAAAAGCCGGTGTTTGAGAATATCATAAAGCTG
>JGI20166J26741_11965584_pt1 | contig 19554 bp, 13 predicted proteins | sample TergutCu122P5_FD_26741 | JGI IMG/M metagenome (IMG submission 26741)
TGTTTCAAGTTACCAACTTAATGCACACTTCCTTTATTCTGTAACAATATATATGTTACATTATAATCCTCAACATGTTTCGAGCAGTACCTTGCTCATCCTCAGGAGGGAAAACTGTATTATTACAGCCTCCGGTATCATCACTCTTTGTAAACGGCTGTACAGTATGCTGGTTGAGAGCTGCTCTCAACCGGCATACTGTACGGCCGTTTACAGAGAGTGACGATACTGCAGGCTGTAATAATACAATTTGTCCTCCTGAGGATGAGCAAGGTACTGCTCGAAACATGTTGAGGATTATAACGTAACATATATATGTTATAGAATAAAGGAAGTGTGCATTAAGTTGGTAACTTGAAACAAGTCTATACTACGATGCACGGTCAGAAAAACATCAGATATGGAACAGTTTTCAAGAATGGATACTGATTGCACACTCATGTCAACAAAAATCCATCGGCCTGAAATTTTCTAAGTCCCAAACCGGAAGTGACGTGCAGTACAGTTGCCATCATAATTTGATTCGTTTTACTTTCCCCATATTTGCACATTCGTGCCGTTTCTCTGTCCTCCATTCATTACAATCAATCACACCACATATATATTAACAGAGGACAACAATACATTTGCTAAATTTGAAATTAAAACATTAATTAAACTTCATCAACTTTCTCAGGCGTGAGGCTAGCTAGCTAGCTAGCCTCACGCCTGGGAAAGTTGATGAAGTTTAATTAATGTTTTAATTTCAAATTAAACAAATGTATTGTTGTCCTCTGTTAATATATATGCGGTGTGATTGATTGTAATGAATGGAGGACAGAGAAACAGCATGAATGCGCAAATATGGGGAAAGTAAAACGACTCAAATTATGATGGCCACTGTACTGCACATCACTTCCGGTTTGGGACTTAGAAAATTTCAGGCCGATGGATTTTTGTTGACACGAGTGTACTAGCCACTTCAGTTCACTGAAAAAATATGCAGTAACAGGGAAATGTACTATGGAAAAATGTTATGAATTAATGAAAGTAACACTTGGCAGTAAAGATCAGTACTCTGAACAAATGTAATACAGTTCAATTTCACACCTATTTTACTGAAGTGTACTATATCATAACTTATATTCATACACTACAGAGTTCTTTTTGTGACAAAAATACTATACCTTACTTGGTGCTGTCAGCAAGTTACATGCACCTGTTGGCTGATCGTAAAATATTTCCCCAATAACATCATGGTGTTGCAAGTATCACAACAAAACATGCTCTCACACACAGAAAATTTAATGCATACTGGCCAGCTGATAATAATTTAAAGCACACTGGTCAGCTGGTAATAATTAACACGATCTGTCTTTGTATATCCTTTGGACTAATTTCATTATTTCTCATCACGGTTTGTTAAGTGCTAAGTTTAAGTTACTCCACATAAAATTTACCTTCAACTGCACATCTTACTGGCAATAAGTTGTATCACACAGATATTAAAGATGCTTCATGTAGTGGTACTTAGGAACATGGGGAACTTTACCTTTACAAAGCTCACAACAGACCATTGTCTCCCATTCTTAGCCACTTTTCAAGAAGGTCAGTTACTCTTGTAATCAGATTTACTGAAAATGGCTCACACACTAATAGTTAATAATAATTTCTCATTTTTATTACAGGCATATTAAGCACAGATAACATCTACGCTTACTCCAGACAGTAAGCACTGTTAGGTGTGAACCGAACATTTCCAGTTTAAAATGTGAACACATGACCAAACACTACTGCCCATGCAAATCACCTTACACTTCCAATCATACCCCTGTCCAATGGTGTACAACAAATCACAGACTTACAAAAACTAAGTAGGCATGGTGATCTGAATTCTCAGAATTTGTTTTTTAATACGCATCAACTAAATTTCTCTTGAAGACTCCAATATTCTTGGTTTTTAAACCATGTTGCCAGGTAACTATTCATCAGCTGAGGTGGCGTAACTTCCAGAAGACTTGAATCACTGTCAAGGCTATAAGAACCTCAAGTACTGAAAGCTTTATTTATACATATACATCCACATTAATTAGTAATTTCTACCTATGAGAAGTAATTCAAGGTCAGGTAAAAGCAGGAAAGTTTTTCCACATTGACAATGCCAGCAATGGAGAAATGTTCACAGTTTCTGTGAGATATAATACTAAAGAGCTAACTGCCAATATCATTAGAGGTATCCATCCTTTTGGAATGTGGCACTGTGCCACTGGGTAATTGGACCCTGACATTTTGAGATGACCTCGTGGTGTATCTTCAGGGGTCAAAATGTCCGCATCACACATTAATATTTAAATAATAGGTTCTTCACAAAAATAAAGTAAAATAAAAAACAAGAAAAACAGTGCTAGACCCACAGAACCACCTATGCAACAAGAAAGTGGGCATTATCATGTCACCCAAAACTGTTGGTACCTTATGTATACTGATCCCTTACAAAAGAAACTGGTATGTATGCGTTACAATATAAATTTATAAATAGTCATATCTGAAATTTATCAGGGCACAATTCTCCAATTTGGCTCTTTATTCCACCTTTGGGAACGTACAGTGGTACTCACACACCAGTGACCAATTCTGTTACACATCAACTCTACTGTACCTGCCTTTATATAATACAACAGAAAAGTTTTAAGCTACAGCTAGCCCTTTCACAGGTATGTGTAAGCTGCAGCAACCATACCAGGTCAGATATTGTCATTATATAAAATGAATAAATAAACAGCTCTCTAGATAGACTCTCTCTCTTGCTATTCATGAAAGAATTTAATAATTCTTCTGCCACATTACACACTTGCTTTGTAGTTGAAGTTACAGTCATATTTTAACCCGGTTACCACTCATCCCTTCAGAAATGACACACTAGAGAACTTTTGAGGCCTGTTCACCACATACACTGGCTGTTATTTCCTCCCAAGCAATTCTAAGGGGTAAGATATGGAGGTAGCTTGCGTTACAAATACAATCAATGTTACAATTGTAACATTTCAAAACAAGCTGATTTTTTATGGGGAGGCATCGTTAACCATTTGTCCAACACCCACATTGGAGGACCATCTTCTCTTTTTCAATATACAGTAAAACCCGAATTTTGCATTCCCACATGTTGTGTTTGCCACAATTTTATGGACTTTTGTACAGTTCCAGACAAATGTGCCTTTGGTTTATGATAAAAAATAAATAATCAAGCACCTATGCACCAGTTGTTGAAATATGGTTTCAAAGTGCAGAAATCTCTGTTCAACCATTGAACATAGATTCAATATCAACAACAAACATGAGCTAAATATTACCGGTTTGTTTTCATACTCACACACAAGAAAATGGGTACATTAACTCGTGAAATGTAATACAAGAGTTATGTATCTCACATAAGTATAGGGAAAAATAAAATTTGACATCTTCATGGCAGTGAGTGCTCAAATGACTGTCGTCAGATTTGTGATGCCGTGTAGACTGGTGGGTGGATACTGATGTTTTGAAGGGGCTTGTTACCTTCATTTTTGTGGCTGAAGTCAGGTGAGGATTTGGCCAAGTTATATTGGCAGGGTGACACAGATAGTGGTCACTCAGAATAATGAAATGTGAAATGGGGACACGAGACACAACCCTACCATGGCTAAAAGAACAGGAAACCAGGACCAATAAGAAAATAACTCATATGAGGGACAGCCCACAGAAATGTCTTATAAAGACAAAGAGCTGTTCTGTCCTCAGACAAACTGCCTTCTGTGTCTTCAGGGAATGAAAAAGAAGTTCCTGTGACCTGTTCCGGTGGAAGCCATCTTCGTTGTTCATTTTGCTGGAAGTGAAACTAGATCTCTTACAATTTCCCTTATGATCTAGTCCCTCCATCTAAATTCAGCCATCAGGATACTGCAGCAGGGCATTTAAATTTCACCCATACTCTGGCAAGCCTTTTAAAAATATAGGTCAAAAATGCAGGTAGTATAAAATCACTTTTTACCCCAAAACAAATAATATTTCATGCCAGCTTTTCAGAACAAGTATTAGGATATATGTCCGGAATCATATTAAATTTTGCGTATCTGTTCAGTAATTTTTTTGTGTGTGATATTCACCAAAACATGCAGTTTTGCAAAGTGCCACACTGCAAGTTGAACACACACAATCTGGTTTCTTTTCTGCATTTATGTGCTGAAAAAACTCTACACCTTCTCGATATCACCTCTTTATTTCACTTGATGAAACACGAACCATTTTGTTTCTTAAGTCTACCCTGTGGATGTTTAAGTGGTACCTTCCCTGGCAGTTGTTCGCGTGGTGGTCCTGTCGATGTTGAGGCTAGTAGTGATTCATCATCTGCGCTATCTTCCTCGTCTTCTCTTTCTTCTGGCTCTATTATTTTCTGAATAGTCATATATGAAGGCCTCAAAAGTATAGCCTTTGCCCTTTTGATTTTAATTGATGGTGTATTTTTTGAAGAATATGAACCTGTTCAGGGCAGCCATGTGTAACAGCAAGAACACAAATTTCTTAGTCCATTTCAGGATTTTCCTGTAGCACAGGAAATAGTGCAAAATTTGGTATGCTCTACCCACGCCTTGCATAAATTTGTTATATTCTTGAAATCTTGCTGGCTTTTTCATTGTTTCACCCTTTCCATTCTTCTTTTCTGCCTCCACAAACTTTCCTGTGTGCAATGTTGAAATAAGCTGGATGTCCCTTGTATCTCACTGTAAGTGTACCAGAAATCAGCCTTTATGACAGTAAGTGGGCTCTCTTTCCTTCAGGTATTTTATTTTATCCTTCATTTCCTTAGTAACTCCTCTGTTTAGACAGAACGTACCACACATGTACACATTTTTTTAAAGCAGCATTTCACTCAGTTCATCACTGTAACAGTAATTGGCCTGGTACAAGTGGTATCCTTTACTGAGCAACTGTGAACCCAGATTTTTGCTGGTTGTTATTTGCCAGTATACGGCTCCATATTACATATGTAGCCACTCTTCGACTCAGAAACCAGATAGGGTTTGATGCCATAACTGTCTGGTTTATCAGGCACATACACTTTGAAAATAAGCTGGTCCTTCCAAGGAATCAAGGCCTCATCTCTCATTTTTAAGTTCAGTGGGCTTAACAAGCCCTACTTTCTTATGTGAAGTCATGTTGAAGCACTTCCTACTCAAGAGGTGAATATGACAACACTGTGTCATATGTAAGGTGATAAATTTAGCCAAGTAATACTGAAGGAACTCCAGTAAAGTAATGAATATTCTTTTTTACGTACGGCCATCAATTACAAGACCTAAGTTAAGTCGGTAAGTTGCAGGAGCAATCAAAGTGCAACAAAACAAATACAGTTCCTGAAACAGCCAAAACTAAGAACTCAATATATCATTTGTTATTCTAACAATCTATATCATGGCAGCTGACTAAATACGAGTTTTATATTCAATGTTGGAACTTGGTCAGTGCATAGCAATGATTTTGTCATTGTGTGTTCAGTAATCGAGGGTCAGGAGCTAGTAGAGTAAGCACAGGCACACAAGCGGAAAAATAAGCCAACACCAGGCAACGGGTGGAATTGCAACAATGGAAAACTATGTTAACACCTGCGAAAGAGTTAATCAGACACTGCACTGCAAAACAGCTGACCTCTCCGAATACTGCTACATATATTCCAAGAGGTCTTTGAATCTGGTTTCCATACAAGGTGGGGAAATTCTTCATTAGTTGATTAAAAATTAGCTTCTCAAGAGGGATTATTCTCCAAAGAGTTAGTAGTTGAACATGATTTAAGACAGGAATATCAGTTTACATTCCAGTAAATCCAAAAACATGATGATCAGGTAATTACATTTGGCTGAAAATAAAATATTTCAGTCCATAATTTAGAAAATGGGTAATTACATTGATCACTTTTCTCGAAATAATCACAAGTCACAATTTAACATACCTTATATGCCAGGGATGGCCACCTAAGTCAACTATGGCAGCCACATGTTAGGGGGCAAGTTTGGCAAGAGCCATGTCATTATTCATAAGTTAAATGTATGGTAGCCAGCCTCCTGTACAATGGGTACCGGGTCTTTCCCAGGGGTAAGGCGCGGCCGGGGCATGACGCTGACCCCTCACCCCCTTCTACTGCCGGGGTCAAAAATAGAGTAGAGCTACACCTCTACTCTCCCTACGGGCCTTTGTGGCCTATGAAAGGGTGAAACCTACCTAAATGTATGGTAGCAACACTGTTCGGTCCCTGGAAGAACATAGCCTCTGCTTTGGTTAGTGGAATAAGCAAATATTGCTTGCAGGGGACTCCACTACATGCAAATGTTATGTGTTCTGGGACATAATTTACAAGACGTTTCTACTATTATTTCTTACAGTCAACATGTCTTGCAAGCTTATGTTGTGATCACATATTACATGCCTTTAATGAAGTGTTTTTGTAAACTTAACATTCTATTCAATTCTCAACAGGCTACACAATATCTGCGGTTCTCAAAACAATGAAAAATGTGACTGCAGTCTCCTGGGATATGACACTGTGCATATGGTAAACAATTTCTCCAGAACCAACCTACATGTAATCCTGTCCCAGCAGACCCTAATCTTGACACTGCAGATTAGCACGTTCCTTGCACCATTCAACAGTAACAACACAACCATCACCAACAACAACAGCAACAACAACAACAGAAAAACAGCTGATATATCTTAAACAGAACTCAAACTTTAATGTACGTTCTTAGCTACACACACACTCAAACATTAACATTTCCATGACCTGGTGGAATAAAACACAGTGTGTACAGTCTAATGCAAATATTACTCTGCAGTTACCCTAAAAAAATTGCTTTTAATTTTTATGCACAGCGTTGTACACCAGAGATGACTTCCATTAGCTACTGTTAACTTGCATGCACACTAATAAATGCACTGATATACGGTCTTAAAGATGGGTGTGTCGTACATAAAATTTACTTACTTTTGGCAAGACTACTTTACAGATACTGACAACAAAATAAGGGGGGGAAAAAATGGCAATGTTATATGTCAGTGTATTACACGCCACATAAAAAATCTTTTAAAGCATGTGCCAACAGTGCTGTACTTAATTATCATCATAATTTTCACAGTAGTTTAATTTCATCTTGTTACCCGTTTTCTACAAAAACAATGAGACTATGGTTGCAGTATTCACACTAATCCTTCTTCTTGTGTGCCGGGTCTTTGACTGGTACTGCTGTAATGGCAGGCACCGTGCCATTTGCTTGTTGTGCAATTTTCGCTGCCGCTGCTTCCTGTTCCATCTCTCCTGAGAAACCAAATTCATTCACCCTAGTGGGATCTGTCTTATATATCCAGCGCTGATACAGAAAGATGAAGAAAACAATATCTGAAATGAAGGCAATGTTCATCAGTGTCAATGAGATCACCAAAACATCAGATCTGTTAAGTCTTATGAGTCTCGTTAAGACATTACTATCGATTTATTATTCCCTTTTTCATATTGTCATGAATTATGGTATAATATTTTGGGGGAATTCTTATCACAGTATAAAAACTTTTAGGATGCAAGAGAGCGTAATTAGAATTATTATGGGTTGTGGGAATAGAGACTCTTGCAGAAATATATTTAAAAAACTGAAAATTTTGCCACTTATGTCACAATACGTACTTTCCCTACTTATATTTGTAGTTAACAACAGAGATCAATTTTTGATAAACTCAGAAATTCACAATATAAATACCAGGCACAGAACTAACCTTCACTTACCTTTGGCAAATTTAGATATTTATCAAAGAGGAGTGTACTATTCTGGTATTAAGATTTTTAATATTCTTCCCTTTAAAATAACAAATATTTCTGATAATCCAAGGACATTTAAAATGGCTCTAAAAATTTGTATATATCAACTCCTTTTATTCATTAGAGATTTTAATAATAATAAGTACATACTGGACTTCTTACATTTTGTAAAGTCTGTTTTAAGACTTACCTCAATACATTATTTATCTATTTATTTATTAAAATGCATTCAATATTTATTTAATATTTATTTAGTTTATATTTAGTCAATATTTTATTTAATGTTTATTTAAGGCCTATTATATATTAGAAAATGTTATTAAATTGAAATTCTGAAATATACATTTGATCATATTGTGATGTGTCAACTAGACACTTAGATATATTCAGCTGTCTGTCATATAGCTGTCTTTTTCATATTATGCTCATCTGTAATCCTCTAATGTCACTAGTATATTTATATTTTATACTGATATCATCTACTGTCTCTTGTATATTTATATTTTACAACAACATTCTATCTTGACATGTTCTATATCCAGTGGTTTTGTAACCCTTTTGGATTTTACTGAATGTACAATAAAATTTAAATTCAAATTCACTCACACCCTGAAGATGAAGGAAGCATGTTGCCCAGATCTATGGAAACCATCCACTAGAGTAATAAGTGACATAATTCCAAAGCCACAACCCATAGCTTCACTCCAACAAAAACCTCAAATCTCATATTAATGGGGACACTTTTCCATGATAAATGTCTTGAACAGTCAGCAGGATTTAAACTATCTTATATATAAGATACTACTCAGGAATGACAATAAATGATGAATGATTTGATTAGAAATTGGAAGAAAACACATGTACTATTTTTATACAAAACTTCCTACAGCTTCATCAGGCTCTAAACAAACTAAGTTCTGCCCAATTGATCATCAACTTATTTAATAAGGAACATAATCAAGATAGCATGGATATGGCTGTATCTCAGCAGGAAAGATGTGATCTGGAAGAGTACGATAAATGGAAACTGGTAATGCCAAGACATCCTGAAGTTAAACTAGGAGATAAAAATAAAAAAAAAAAAATTAAGAAAGTATCTCAGCATACAATCGAATAAACACTGATTTCAAAGAATCCCTATGTAGCACTTGAGGTTGACAACGATATACTAAGAAATTATGTGACATCAAGTACAATATCTGAGAATAAAATAAGCGATAACGAACGTAATCAACAGGATAACAAGCATAATCCAGTGAGGTGCTGTACATCTGTAACGGAACCAGATAAAGAACAAAAAAAGAAGACTGAAACTCAACATAACACACAGAATCAAAGGAAGACCCAACTGAAATGGTTGGTTAAGGAAGATAATGAGACTTATTCTATTCCAATGATAATCAATCAACAAATCTCAAGAGAGAAAATAAGAAGAGTTGCAAATCCAAGAATAGGCTTCCAGACAGTAGATAAGAAACAAACTGTGAATGTGTGTAGTTGAAAAACGTGCAAACAACCAAAAGCAAGGTGGTTATTCTAGGTGAAAGCCACTGAAAGGGAAGCGTTCCGAGAAGTGGTAATTATTTAAGTGCAAAATTTGAGGTTAGTGGATATATCAAACCTGGTGCCTGGCTTTGAAAATTTGTGGGAAAGACAAAAACGGATTCATTCAGACTAATAAAAAACGATGTGCTTGTGGTGTTAATAATGTCTGTAACAACAACTAAAAAAAAGGTGATTTACAGATTGTAAAGTTTTTACAGGACAATGTTAATGAAAACATAATAATGTTACATGTTCCGCATAGATATGATTCGTGTGAATAAGGAAATCAAGGCATTTAATTCAAAACTGTAGAAAACTGCAAAATTATTTACTCATGTTACAATTTTGGAATTCAATTCTCATAAAACCTTTTCACTCAGCATGATTTTCATTTGAATGGATTTGGAGAAGGGCTGTTAGCTAAACAAACAGCTTCTTTAATTTATAAACTAAGTGGTAAGAAAACTGGGAAACCTATTAGTCTAAAATGGAAAATGGAGCTAAATGAAAATGCCACTTCACATCTGGCTAATAAGGAAATAGTAATCCCCACGACCATGGCACTTGATCATCCAAAACCACAGCCCGATAGTCACCTGTAGCACATCAACTAGAACAAAAGGGGGCCACCTGTCACAAGACAAAATGATTTTTTATGGTGAAAGACATATTAAGTCTAGAAGACAGTAACATTCGTAATCAGTATTATAGCTCCATTACTAATTTTTATCCTGATTTTAAGCTTAATTCTCCTTCAAATAATGATGTAAATTCTCCCTTAAAAGATAGTTCCAATAACCTTATGATCTATCATCAAAACATAAGTGGCTTAAAGGGGAAAAATAAGCCAGTTATCAAGTACATTATATTCTGTGCTCCCACATTTGCTATGTATGACCAAGCATCACCACAAAGATTTAGAAACAGATATGATGTCAACTGAATATTATAAACTTGACGCCAAATTTTGAAGGCACTAATATAAAAATGGAGGTGTATGTACACTTTTGCATGAATTCATTCACTTCAGTACTATTCCTACTTACAATACCTGTAAAGAGAAATATCTTGAAATATGTGCCATCAAATTAATTCAAATCAAATTAAAAAAGTCTTGTAACTATCTACAGATCAACTACTGAAAATTATAACTACTTCTTCAGGAAATATAACTACTTCTTGAGGAAATTAGAATCTATTTTGAATCAATTATATACCAAAAAAATGAAGTTATCATTTGTGAGGATATAAATATTATCTTGATAATTACAATACAAAAGGTATTGCAAGATATTAACAAATGTTATAAAAACAGCAAAAAAAAAAGTATTATGACACTAATATCTCAATCCAAAAATACAATAACTACAACATGGAAAATTATAAAAAAATAAGGAGGAAATAACTGTCACATTGATATTAAATCCTTAAATATTAATAATATTCTAATGAATGATCCACATGAAATTGCCAACACTTTTAATGATTATTTCTTAACTGTGGTTGACATTGTTAAAGGAAACATAAAAAAAAGCAAAAACGATCCTAGGGAAAACATGAATCCTTCCAGTTACTTGATTAACAACTTTAACAGCACATTTCCAAGAATAATTGTAACTATGCCACAACTTATGAAACTGGTAAGATTATCAAATCCCTACAGGCTAAAAACACATATGGGTATGATGAAATCCCCATAAAAATTCTAAAATCAAGCGCCCTTTTTATCACTTCCTCCTTATCCTAAATTTGTAACAATCCCTTTCCTCAGGTGTATTCCCTGAAAGATATAATCAAACCTGTCTATAAGAGAGGAGACAAACTTCTCACCACAAATTATAGGCAAATCTCTCTTTTAACATTTTTCTCTAAGATTTTCGAAAAACTAATATATTCAAGATTATATAAACAATTATGCACTAATAATGTATTAGTCAAGGAACAATACGGATTTAGAATTAATAGTTCTACGGAGGCTGCATCTTATAATGTAATTAATGAAATATTAAAAGCTATAAATAACAGACTTTCTGAAGGAGGAATATTCTGTGACCTCAGGAAGGCCTTTGATTGTTACTATGAAATTCTAGTAGATAATCTAGAGTTTTATGGAATTAGTGGGAAATTTCTAACTTCGATACAGTCTTATCTCAGAGAAGGATACCAAGAAGTACTCATTGATAAAATTAATGCATATGATAGTGTTTCTTCTGTATGGAAAAAAGTTACAACTGGGGTTCCTCAGGGTCTGATTTTGGGTCAATGACTTTTTTATTTATAATAATGATTTACGCAAAGTAACAGATAATGATGATAAAGTTGTGCCCTCTGCAGGTGATACTAGCATTATTGTAACTAACTCTAATCAAGGGGGACTTCAAGCAACATTTAACACAACACTCACTGATATAATTTCATGGTTTCAAGCCAATTTTCTATCACTCAAATTTAATAAAACATATTATTTAGAATTTAGAACTAAAAATTGCATTGACATTACATTAGATATTATCCACTTTAATAAATCTACTGCTAATGTTACATATACACAGTTTCTGGGTTTAGTGATTGATGACACACTAACTTGGGATAATCATATTGACCAATTAATTTCCAGACTGAATTCTACATGTTACACAATAACAGCTGTAAAAGCAACGTTGCCAAGGCTATATTTTTCTTATATACATTCTATCACATCCTATGGCATAATTTTTTGGGGTAACACCCCTAACAGTATTAAAATATTCAGAACAAAAAAATTTAAGAATTATAACCAATTGGAAAAAAATTGATTCATGTAAAGAACTGTTTAAAACAAAGGAAATTTTACCTTCCTAAACTCAATGTATATTTTCACTTTTATTGTATGTGGTGAACAACAAACATTTATTTAATAAGAGCTAAGAAGTCCACAACCACAAAACTTGATCTGCTGATAATTTTTGTCTAACCATTACTAATTTAACAAAATACCAAAAAGGAGCTCATAATGCAGGGATTAAAATTTTTATTCATCTTCCTACACACATAAAATGTCTAGCGAATGAAAAACAAGTTTTTAAATCGGCCATAAAGAGGTTTCTTCTGTCCAACTAATTTTATTCTACTGAGGAATATTTTAATTCTAATAAACAATATATATTCAAGATTGTTTTGTTCTAATGTTATAATTACTATTTTATTATGTAATCATTGTATTATAATTATATTCTGTAATTTGACAGCTGTAATTTAACAGATACATTGTGTCATCACAATATGACTATTTCCACATAAGCTGTACCTTTAAATGGATAAACTGAAAATAAATGAATGGAAAAGGTGAAGTAACAAAATGGATTACATCTTCCTTTACCACAACACAAAAAATACTTCATACTTCCAATAACAGAAGGTTTGCCCATGCATGACCTAACTATGCTGCAATGACAAAGTTAATTAAATTAAATCAAAGAAAGGTGTGTAGAAAAAATTTCTGACATCTAGCAATACACATCTAAAGAAATTATAAAACATAAAACAAACATACCATCTCTGAAACAACCAAGTCTGTAAAGCGTTGGCATTTTTATGACAAATGCAAAAATGTCGTCAATAAAAGTATTGAGGAATTTATAAGACAGCATACGCCATGGTAAATGTGCTACAGACTTCAATTTATAGTTGATGAAAAGCTGTGGTGTCATCATTATAAATCCTGAAACACACAAACGTTAAATAAAAGTAAAACATAAAGAGAGCTTCTTAATTTCAAACAGTAAATATAAGGATCGTTTTCTACTCCCAAAACCAAACTGAATAATCTGCTAAACATATGGTGGCAACTACTCTGTTAGCGAGACATGGAAACAAAAAAATGCTTCAAATACGGTAGGATGTACCATTGGCAAGATGACAATCTCTGTCGTTTATACATGATGAAGTTTCTACTCATCTTATGTGCGATGTAAAGACGTTTTTGGTCTCTCATTACCCAGACAAATAAGATGAAATTAATCAGGTCTGGGGCCTCTGCAACTGCCATATCTCATTCCTGTCAACCTCTATGGGCACAGCCAACCGAAGGGAATAGCTTACTCAAAAACAGTCAACACATGAGGCAAGCTTTGGCAATTTTCCAGCCACATCAACATTATGACACAAACTTAATATTAAAATTCCATGGACTCTGTGTCCATAATCATTCACATATACCAAAATATGCACATAATAGAAATTACAACACACATAATCTTGTGTGTATGTTCATGTATTTGAACATGATACAACTCTGATAGTTACCTGCACAGCAGGAATTGCTGGCAAAATAGCTCAGTTATACACTCAAACTAATAAATAGAATTTTAAGCACCTATTGCAACCTGAAGGCACAAGGAGCCCATACCTACAAAACACTGGTAAACTTCTGTCAGACACCACGACATAATATCCCTGAAGATGTACCACAACCACACATTTGATAATCACCTCTTCAAAATCTTCAATTTTCAGGAAAATACCAATGCAGAATGTGTTTAACTATGTGCACATACATAAAGCTATCCCACATTTTTCTGGCAATTAATTAGGAATGAATTCTTAACCTATATTTGGGTAACATACGGTATTCTTCAATTACATAATTGTTTGTGTACAATTATTTCCTTATATATCTACTTACCAAACGTGAGAAGGAAGCCATACAGCATGTTGAGCACAAAAGAATACCAACCACGGTGCTCCTGATACAGCAGGGAATAGATAGCATAACCAACCAGTAATGGGTACAATGCCCATGACAGGTAATGGAATGCAAGCATATCGTACTGTTTGGTACTTGACTCTACATATGAGCCCTTATCTGAAAAGCTAATCCTTGGAATAAATCCAAAGATGCGAGCTTCACGATTAATATTGATGTCCACCACCTGAACAATAGAGAAAGAGGTATATACATTTTGTTTCTAAAAATATAGGTTAATACACCCAATTTTAGGGGAGGGGGGGGGGCAGCAGGGAAGGTCAACTCTCTGTGATCTCTCCAGATTAATGACAAAACAGTGGGAAGGCATTCTAGGGATCTATGACAGCTGAGTTAGCCATAAATGGAACAACACCCCTTCAAAGACTGAAAAGTCCAGAGGGATATGGGGGAATAATTTGTTGTACAACAAATTATCACTTCTAGTGTTTTCTCTCTAAATGGAAGATTTACGAGTAAAGCCATTATCCATTTTCATGATTAACCTTATGGCACTGGAATTAAATGTCTGGTGTGACAGGCAGGAGGTCAGAATGTAGATAAGAGCTGCATAAGGAAGCCCTTTAAATGACTGTCATTTATACCTTACATTCGGTTTTGAGCATCACACTGTGTCATGGGCATACCCGACATTCGGCACCAGAGGGTTAACACAAAATCTCATTTAACGCAAGATGTTCCCATGTGTTACTAATGACAATAAAGACATATAAATGACAGTCGAAACACAACAGTTTTATTATAATCTACTGCCTCAGGGCTACATGTTTCGACGGCTTAGAATCATCATCATCTTGGGTCGGTTCATCAGAGGACCTGATGATGACTCGGAGGAGTCGACATATGTAGCCCTGAGGTAGTAGATTATAATAAAACTGTTGTGTTTTGACAGACATTTATATTTTTATGTTTTTCTGACCATGCATCATAGTATAGATTTTTTTCAAGTTACCAACTTAATGCACACTTCCTTTATTCTATAACAATATATATATGTTACATTATAATCCTCAACATGTTTCAAGCAGTAACTTGCTCATCTGCAGGAGCACAAATTGTATTATTACAGCCTCTGGTATCGTCACTGTCTGTAAACGGCCGTGCAGTATGCCGGTTGAGAGTGGACTGACGTTATTCATTATATTCAAACTTTCTTTAACCGAAGTGAATGATGGAAGAAAGTCTGAAACTGTAACACCTGTCTTGAACTTATATACTTATTTATTACAGAAGATGTGTTACCTTATGAATCTTCCAGACTTCTATACAAAGTCCCACAAAACAACTGAGCTTAATCACTGTATTGGTGTCATTGTCCAGTACATACAGCAGGACAATTAAAGACTGGAAAACATTGAAGAATACTGATCTCACGGACAAGCCTTCTAATGACTTTCGGTTGTTCCAGAACTGAATATCTGTAACATACATGTTATATGATACACAAGCAGTGCAAGTATCTTGTACTGCAAAAGTGGCGATGTCCTACCCTGACTTTGGCACATGAACACATCTATGCGCTCAATTAATGGCAAGACAAGCTTTTAAGCCGTTGCATATTGTACTTTCTTGGCAAAGAAAAAAAAAATTCCACATTTACAGTCTACAGTATAATGTGACTTACTCACGAATTTTCTTTTCACTGGCAACAAAATTATCTAATGTAGACGAGGGCTGTTCATAAATATATCCCTCATGTTGTCCAATTTGTTGTAACTCATGTGATTCCTCAAACTCAGATTCCTGCATTACTAGATAGTTGGGTTAAAAACACCTACTGTCAAAATGTTGTGTTCACCAATAATTGCTTGTCCTTACATTTTTGTAAAAACATTACATGCTTACGTGTTTGTCTATTAGGGACATGTCAAGTTTTTCCTGTCTTCTGTAAAAGTGTATATCACTGGATTATGACAAATTGCTGCTGCATGAGCGATACCTCATCCAACAATGTACAAACCTAATGAAAACCAATTATGTATACAAAAAAATCATAAATTAAAATAATTAAAGAGAACTCCAAATATCAAAACACAGACACAGCACATCACAGAAAATATTTTCCATATTTTTAATTTTAATAACTTGCCACTTTTAACTTTTGGGGATTATGTACAATGCAGCATTACAAACACACCACTTACCAAACATAACTTACCAAGGTAAAAGAATAAAAGAAAAAAATTAAATTTAAAATGAGCCAACTCACCAGTATTGCCAGAAACATCAGTCTGGAAACTTAACTGTTGGACCATGACCACTTTGGCATAATCAAAATCTGAATATCAAAGCCCATAATTTCTAAATCAGTGGTCCTCATTTTTTCCTGACTAACTCCTGCGGAACCATAAAAGATGCCTATCGTACATGAAAAAATAAAGGTAAAGCCAGCAAAAAGGCATGACACCCACAAAGGTAAAGCCTGCAAAGAAGTAGCACAACTCCCAGAAAGGTAAAGCCTACAAAGAAGGACTACACCCAGAAAGGAAAAGCCTGTAAAGAAAATGCACACCTCCCAGAAAGGTAAAGCCTACAAAAAATGATGACAACCAGAAAAGTAAAGCCTGCAAAGAAGAAGCACAACTTCCAGAAAGGTAAAGCCTGAAAAGAAGAATCACAATTCCCAGAAAGGTAAAGCCTACAAAGAAGCATGACACCCAGAAAGGTAAAGACTGCAGAGAAGAAGCACGACATCCAGAAAGGTAAAGCGTGCCAAGAAGAGGCATGACACCCAGAAGACTATTGCATTTTCATTCCTTGGCATATTATGACTGCTCACCCAGACATAACACCATTACTTCACTTTTTCCTGTCATAAATTACACTGAGTACCACATATTATGACATACTCGAATGCCTGACATTTGTGTGCGGCCAATATAACGTGACCATTACAATGATGACGCTAGTAGCAACAGCGACACTCAATGCAAGACAGAATTGGGTAAGTTCACATACTACTCAAACATTTCTTTGTCAAAGGTGTATTTTGAAAAGGAGGATCCATTTAATTTTTAAGCCTTTCTTCAAAAGCATTAGGAGCCACGATAGTGCAGCTGGTATAGCGACAAGGCTACAAGCTGAATAACCAAGGAACTGGCCTTTTATAGAACAAAGAAAAAATAAATTGCCCTTACATGTTGAATAACCCTCAAATACAACATCACTTGAGATATTTCTTAATTTAGGGGGCAGAAATCTTGTCCATACAGCAACCCTCAAATCTTCATGTACTGTGAGGCAAGGGAAATTATTTCTGAGGTGGGGGCAGCCATGAGCTAGACTTGAAATAATGTCCAACAGAGAGAAACTATAATTTGATGCGGGCTGTAAACCATATCAGCAACCTGGTCCTCTCAAAATTTTCAGAGTTTAAGCCACAATCTGTGCACAGCACCAATGAAATATTAAACCATGTCCTTCTCAGTAAAAGAATGAAAACAGTTTCAGTTCCACAATCCTTGAAAACAATGCTGCATCTGATAAAGTATTAGTAATACCCAAATTAAAGTAAAATGAAAACACTTTTGTCCCTAACATTTTTCATTTTTCCAAAACTGGACCGTGTATGTCCTGCACAAAAGCAAACACAGCATTTATCACATGAATTTAGCTTCACTCGCAGCTGTACCTACCATTCTTGAATGCCAGCAATTCAAACACAGAATGCAGAATAGACACTAGAATGGTAAGAGCCAAAAGGTATGGTGATGTCTCCAGAAGTGCTTCTTTCAATGAATCCTGGTCATCATCATCCTCTTCAGCAAATCCCTCTCCCAACACATTCATTGTCCACTTGTTGCGCATTGCCTGTGCTGAGTACAGCTGCCATTTGAACAGTGACAGTGGTTGGTATGTCAAACTCAAATGTAAAGTCCTGTATAAGAATTGTAAGAGGCAGAATATTAATAACAGTAATGCATGAATGTTAGAGCTGAGATATGCACTCATGGGCAAGGTGGCTAAAATGAAACTAACACGATTTGAGTCCTATGAGGTCCCAATGGACACTGGCCACTCACACACGCCCAGTGTGCACTGGTTTCTACTCACTGGGAAAAAAACCTTATCCAAGTCCTACAGCCTTACTAAAGGCCAGTAATGATCTTGGATGAGTTTTCCTAATATTATCTGGGTCCAGCTTACTCAAACCCAGACAGAAATATCCAAGTGTGGCTAAAGCATAACACTCATATGATATTTGGAGACGATTGCGCTTGCTTGAATGAGCCTTCCTGTAACTGCAGCAGCTTCTGTAGCCTTTATTTGCCACTCCATCATCCACAGAAAAGACAGGAATGGGGGGAGGGACAAAGCTACCACTGTTTCAAAGGTGGTGAACTGTAGTCTTTTTACAGACTCCTCCACGAGTGTTTGAAGGTGGCCAATAAACGGGGATGGGCTTAAGTCACTCTCACCTATCATTTGCTTTATTCTTTGGAAATTTAGTCAATTGGAAAGTTCATTTCCATATGTGCTATTCACAAGGCCAGATTTGCTTCAAAAGATATACAGACTATAATTTGAATCACTAGCCTTTCTGTTGAAGCTCTGGTCTATGCAATGTCCACAGATTTGAAAACCCTGAACCCAACCTATGAAGTCACCATCCAACATCAAGATGCAGGCAACAACTTTCTTCAAAACAATGGCACTTATCTAACAAATCACAATGTATCAAATGCCAGCAGACTGCAACCTCTACTTAAATTACATTTCCATGTTATGTAAAAGCTCCAGTTGTAAGCTGTAATGGAGGATATGTGAACATTAAATGACTGCTGTAACTTACTTTGTTGTTTTATTGATTGGTTGGTAGTCTCTCAACATGTTCCAAAATTCATTGAAATAAATAACAGGTTTGTAGCGATCTCCACCCGGTAAGAATTCAATATCTGAAATAAAATGCAATAAATTACTTACAGATGCTTCATCATTCTGTTCCACAATCTGCGATAGCAACCATAACATATTTCACCTTCACAGCACGCAAGTAATGTGGAGCACTACTAAAACAATTTTAAAATACAAGGTTATTCAAAATGATTGTCGGGGTACTGTATATAGTTGCACCGATGGCTCACGAAATACTCAAAGTTTTCTTTTATGATGTGTGGTGTGCAGTAGTTGTGCATTTCTCCCGGAACTGAAGGTACGAATCAGAACCGCCATTGAAACCATCACCTCTGACATGCTACAAACAGTTTGGAACGAAATCGATTTTCGTGTTGACGTTTGTAAAATCACAAAGGGTGCACATATACAGCAACTGTAAGGTATGTCACAAAAACTTGGAGTGTTGTTATACGAGGGATCTTCAAAAAGTTTCCGCACTTACTTTTTTTAAACTTTATTTATTAAGAACTTCAAAAGCAAATTACGTCACTTTTCTATATAGTCACCCTGCTTTTCGATGCATTTTTCCCAGCGTCCTACCAACTTTTTAATG
>JGI20166J26741_11966695_pt1 | contig 19554 bp, 7 predicted proteins | sample TergutCu122P5_FD_26741 | JGI IMG/M metagenome (IMG submission 26741)
ATGTTGGCGGGAGCGGAGCCGGCGACCGGTGGGTGAGGCGGTCACACAGCCCCGTGATTCACCTCGTGACGAGGGGAATGGTTCCACCCCGTCTTCGGGTCGCATCCTCGGACCGGTTCGCCTGGGGGCGATCGCGCATGGCGGCTCGTGCGTCGCCCGCCTCGACGCGCGGGTGGTGTTCGTCCGTCACGGTATTCCCGGCGAAACCGTGACGGTGCGGGTGGTGGACGAAACGCACCCAGCCTGGTGGGTGGGTGAGGTCGACGCGGTGCTGGAGCCGAGCCCGGATCGCGTGGTGCCCCGGTGCCCCGTGGCAGGACGGTGCGGTGGGTGCGACTTCCAGCACATCGCTCTTCCCCGGCAGCGCGTGCTCAAGTCCGACGTGGTCGCCGATCTACTGCGCCGCTTCGCCCACCTCGACGTGCCCGTCAGCGTGGCGCCGGTCGCGGGCGACCACGACGGTGAGGGCTGGCGCACCCGTGTGCGCTATCTCGTCCATGGCCACCAGATCGGGCTGCGCGCGTGGCGCAGCCACGCGTTCGTCGGGGCGCCGGCCACCGGGTGCGCTTTGGCGGATCCCCGACTGCCGGCGTCGCCCGAGCTGGTCGCGCTGGCCACGGACGCCGGGGCCGGCGAGGTGGGCGTCGCCGTGGACGACCTCGGCCAGACCGGCGTGTGGGCGGCCGGGCGCCGGCTCGCCGGACCGGCCCTGCTGACGCAGCGGGCCGCCGGCCACGTCTTCCAGGTGCGTCCCGACGGATTCTGGCAGGTACACCCCGGCGCGGCGGCCGCGCTCGTGACGGAGGTCCTGGATGCGCTGCACCCCGCGGCCGGCCAGCGGGCCTGGGACCTGTACAGCGGTGTGGGGCTGTTCGCCGCGGCGCTGTTGTCGCGCGGCGTCGCGGTGGGCGGCGTCGAGCAGTCCCGTGAGGCGGTGACGCTCGCCCGGCGTAACGTCGCCGGTGCGAGCTTCGTCGCCGGCCGGGTGGAACGCGTGATCGGCGGGCTCGACCCCGATCCCGACCTGGTGGTGCTCGATCCGCCGCGGAGCGGCGCCGGGCGCGCCGTCGTCGAGGCGGTGATCCGGCGCCGGCCTGCCGCGATCGCCTACGTCGCCTGCGATCCGGCGACGCTGGCCCGCGACGTGCAGACTTTCGTCGCGGGCGGGTACCGGCTGGACCGGCTGCGGGCGCTTGACGCGTTCCCCCTGACCCATCACGTCGAGTGCGTCGCCCGACTCGTGCCGGCCTAAGCGGTGTTGCCCCGATCGAACGGGTGTTGTCCGAAATTGCCCGCCCCGTCCTGGCCGGACCGGACCATCCCAGACTGGTCGGCATGGACACGACATGGGACGGCCTGCGACTGGAGGCCGATGTGATCGAGACGGACAACGGAACGACGTTGCGCCTGGACGATGGAGCCGGGGCGACCTGCCTCCTGCGCCACGCCAGCCCCGGCGTGCGCGCGTTCCTGGACGGCCTTGACGGGCACCACCCGTGGCGCCATCTGCGCCGGCTCGTACCCCTCGAGGAGGAGTTCGCCGTCCGGCAGCTCGTCCACCAGCTCCTCGACGCCGGACTCGTGCGGCGGACGCCGGCGGCGCGCCCCGCCGAGGTGTGCCTGATCGGAGGCGGCCTCACCGCGCGGCGTCTCGCCCGCGAGCTGCTGCAGGTGTCCGGCGTGTGCCTGACGGTGATCGCTCCGGAGCCGTCCCGATCCGCCGGGCTCGGTGATCAGCCGACGGACGCGGCCTGTGCACTGCGGGCGCGCCTCGTCGCCGAGGACCCCCGGGCGGCGGCGCGGATCCGCTGCGCCGCATCGTGGGCGAATGTGGTGGAGGACGACTTCGGTCTGGTCGTCCTCGCTCCGTCGTCAGTCCAGCCCGACCGGGCGATCACGGCCCACCTGATCCGGCACTCGCTGCCGTTCCTGCCCGTCCTCGTCCACCGAAGCCGCCTGCGGATCGGGCCGCTGGCCGACTACGAGGGGGCCTGCCTGCACTGCTGTGACCTCACGCAGGCCGACACCGACGCGGCCTGGCCGGACGCCGCCGAGCAGCTATCCCGCCAGCCGGCGCGCCCCCACCCCGGCCTGTCGCGCCTCGCGGCAGCGCTCGCCGCGCGCCACGCTGCGTGGTTCTTGGCCGGGGACGGCAACGCCCTGCGGTCGCTGACGCTCGAGGCCACGCTCCAGACGCCCGGCCTCGCCTGGCGCACCTGGCCGAGCCATCCCGACTGTGCGTGCTCCTGGCAACCCCTCGCGGGTGCGGCCGCCGCCTGAGCGGAGTGGTGCCGCATCACCCGCCCTCGTCATGAGGCACAGGCGCTCGCGACGAGCCCGAGAACCGCGTCGCCGTAACGCTCCAGCTTGGCCGGTCCCACCCCGCTCACGGCGGCGAGCGCGGCACGGTCGGCCGGCCGGGCCTCGGCGATGGCCTGGAGCGTCGCATCCGTGAACACCACGAACGCGGGCACGCCATCCCCCCGCGCCCTTTCGCGCCGCCATGTCTTGAGGGCCTCGAGCAGCGCCTCGTCGTACCCGGCCGGGCAGCCGGCGTGACGGCCGAGCTTCATCTCCGCCCCGCCAACCAGCGTGCCCCCGCACACCCGGCAGGACACGACGCGCGAGCCGCGGCGGCCCGGGCCGGCGCTCCCCCGGGCGGCGCGTGCGCCCGTCCGTGGTTCGGCCAGTCCCACGTCCACCAGGAAACGGCTGGGACGCCGGTGCCCGCCACGGCCGTCGGAGCCACCGTGAGCCCAGGACAGGCGCAACACATCCCGCGCGCGGGTCACCCCGACGTAGAACAGGCGGTGCTCCTCGGCCAGCTCGCCGGGCGTCTGGGCCAGCGTGAACGGCACCATCCCGTCGTGCAGGCCGACCAGCGCAACACCGCGCCACTCCAGGCCCTTCGCCGCGTGCATCGTCGCGAGCGTCACGCCCGCCGCGGGCGGCACCTGCTGATCGGCGGCGCGCTGCGCCAGCTGCTCCACTAGTTCGCCCAGCACAGGTCGGGTCACGGCCATGTCCGCCGCCAGGCCCATCAACGCTTGCCAGGACTCCCATCGCTCGCGGGTGTGCCCCGCCCCGGGCGGGGCGTCCGGCGTCCACCCCAGTCGGGTCAAGACGGCCTCCACCCCCGCCAGTGCGGGCCCCGTCGGATCCGTGTGGGCGGCGGCGCGAAGGGACGCCAGAGCCGTGCGGATCTCGGGCCGCTCGTAGAAGCGCTCGCTGCCGTGCACGACGTAGGGGACCTGCGCCTGCGTGAGGGCCGCCTCCAGTGCCGGGCCCTGCGCGTTCACGCGGAACAGCACCGCGAGATCGGTCCACGCGTACCCCGCCGCCTGCTGGGCGGCCAGCCACACCGCGACATCGGCCGCCTCGTCGTCGGCGTCCGCGAACGCGGCCACGGCTACCGTGGGTCCCGCCGGCCGGGTGGGCCGCAGTGCGACCGCTCCGACGTCTGCCGGGCTGCGCCGGGCGATGTGGTTCGCGAGATCGCAGATGGTGCTGGTCGAGCGGTAGTTGCGCACGAGCTCCAGGCGCCGCGCCTGCGGAAACTCGTGGCCGAACTCCACCAGGTAGCGCCGCTCCGCTCCGGCGAACGCGTGGATCGACTGCGCCGGATCCCCCACCACGCACACGTCGTCCCCGGGGCCGAGCCACAGGCGCAGCAGCGTGTGCTGGATCGGGGAGACGTCCTGGTACTCGTCGACGAGGAAGTGATGGTACTGGGCGCGCACCGTCCGGGCGACTTCCTCCGATTGGGCCAGCAGCGCGGCGGCGGCGAGCAGGATGTCGCCGAAGTCCATCACGCCAGCGACCTGCTTCAGGCGCTCGTAGCCGGTCATGAGAGCGGTCACCTGGGCCGGGTCGAGCGCGCCGACCTGCCGGTGCTCAAGCGCAGCGGCCTGCGCGTAGTCGCCGGGGCCGATGTTGCTCGTCTTCGCCCAGGCGATCTCGGCCGCGACGTCCCGCACCAGTGCGGGGTCGCTCGGCAGCCGCACCTGCCCGCAGGCCTGGGCGACGAGCCGTAGCGGGTTGTCGGCGACCGGGGGCGCCTCTCCGCCGCGCGTGAGCGGCCAGAAGTGACGGACCTGCGCAAGCGCGGCTGCGTGGAACGTGCGCGCCTGGACCCGTCCGACCCCGAGTGCGCGCAGACGACCGCGCAGCTCGCCGGCGGCCCGGGTCGTGAACGTCACCGCCAGCACCGACCGCGGGTCATAGGCCCCCGTGGCCACGCCATACGCGATCCGGTGGGTGAGCGCCCGCGTCTTGCCGGTGCCCGCCCCGGCGATGACCACCACCGGCCCCCCCAGGCTGACGGCCACCTCGCGCTGCTCGGCATCCAGGCCGGCCAACACGTTCGCGGGATCGATGTTCGACACGCCCCCAGCCTAGAGGGACCGTCCGACAACGCGGGTTCGGCGTGGGCGTGATAGGCGCGGCGGCCGCACCTGTCGGCGGCGGGCCCTAGGCTTGCCCCATGGCGAGCGTTGGCGAGGGGGTCCGGGCGCTGGCCTGTCCCACCTGGGACGACCTGTGCGCCCAGGTGGCCGACTGGGTGCGCCGGCCCCTCGACGATCCGTTCGCCCTGGACATGGTCGTCGTGCCCTCGCGCGGCCACCAGCGCTTCCTCGCGCAGGCCGTGTCCACGGCGGCGAGCGACGGCATCTGCGCGGGGGTCGACTTCGCATCCTGGGATGGCCTGCGGCGACGGTGCGAGGCGGGCCTGCTGGGGGTGGACGGCGCGACCGATCCCTGGCACACCCGCCCGGCGGCGTTCGCCGTCCTGGACCTGTTGGACGACGCCATGGCGCAGCCGTGGGGCGCCGTGCTCGCCCACCACATCGACGGGCACGGACCGCGTCCCGGCCGGCGGGCCGCCGTCGCCACCGACATCGCCGAACTGTTCCTCGGCTACGCGCGGCGCTGTCCCGACATGCTGCTGGCCTGGGACGACGGTGCCGACGTGGACGCCGCCGGTGCGCCGCTCGTCCCGACGCAGGCCTGGCAGCCCGCGCTGTGGCGCGCCCTCGTCGCGGCACTGGCTGCCGTGCCCCACCCAGCGCGCCGCCGCCAGCAGCTGCTGGCGGCCCTGGCGAAAGGATCGGGTCCCTCGGCCGGTCCGGACGGTCTCCCGCCGCGCCTGGCGGCCGTCGTCACGGCCCGCTTGCCCGCCAGCGACGCTGCGCTCCTGGACGCCGTCGCGGCGCGGATCCCCACGCTGGTGTGCACATACTCCCCCCTGCTCCCCGCCTGCCGGCCGGCGGGCTTCGCTGCACGGTACGGCGGCCTCTCCGCGGTGTCGGCCGGCCCGGCCCGCGACGACGGGCCTGAGCGGAGAGACACGCTGCTGCACGCGCTCCAGGCGGACCTGCGGCACCAGCGGTCCCCCGACGCGACCATGCCCGCCGACGGCTCGGTTCAGGTTCATGCGAGCCACGGCCCCGATCGCCAGGTTGAGGTGCTGCGCGAAGTCCTGTGCGGTCTGCTTGAGGACGATCCGACGCTGGAGCCGCGCGACATCGTCGTGCTCTGCACCGATCTGCCCACGTACGCCCCGCTGGTCACCGCGGCGCTGTGCCAGGGCGACGGGCTCACCGACTCGCACCCGGGCCAACGGCTGCGGGTCCAGGTGGGCCCACACCGTCGGCCGCAGCCCGTGCTCGCGTGCGTGGCCGACGTGTTGGCGTTACCCCGGCACCGCGCCACGCGCCGCGACCTGCTCGATCTGTGCGCCAAGCCCTGGGTAGCCGCGCGGTTCGACCTCACCGCCGACGATCTCGCCCGCCTGCCGGGCCTGCTCGCCACCGCAGGCGTCGCCTGGGGCCTCGACCAGGCCCACCGGGGCGACTTCGGCCTCGCCAACGTGCGCGAAGGCACGTGGCTCGACGGCGTGCAGCGCCTCGCCACCGCCGTCGCGGTGGGCGACCGCCCCGGTGTCACGCTCGGCCCGGTGGTGCCGGCGGCCGCGGTGGACCCTGGCGAGGTCGACCTGATCGGACGAGTCGCCGAGGTCGTGTCGCGGGTGCGGCGCTGTCGCCACGAGACCGTCTCTCCCGCAACCGTCGCCGGGTGGGTCGAGCGTCTGCGCACGGCGATGGCGCTGCTGCTCGCCCCCGCGGCCGATGACGCCTGGTTGTTCGATGAGGCGCACCAGATCCTGGACGATCTCGCCACGGCGGCGACCGGCCGCACGGCCCAGATCGAGTTGGCCGACCTGCTGCACCTTCTTCCTGCCTGGTGGGAGGCCCCCAGCGCGCGCCCCGCGTACGGGAACGGCTCGCTGCTCGTCACCCGGCTGGGCGACCTCGACGGCGTGCCCCACCGCGTCGTGTGCGTCCTGGGGCTCGATGACGCCCGGTTCCCGCCCCGCCTGCGGCGGCTCGACGCCGACCTCGGCGCCGCCGTCCCGGACCCGGAGGATCCGCGGGCCCGGGCGCGCCACAACCTGTTCCAGGCCGTGCTCGCCGCGGGGGATCACTTCATCGTCATCGCCCAGGGCGCGAGCCCGCGCACCAACGAACCGCTGCCGCCGAGCGTCCCCGTGATCGACCTGCTCACGGCGTGCGGCCTGGCCGACGCGGCCCACTCGTGGACGTCCGGCGATGATCCCGACGAGATCGGTCTTGTCCGCCGCCACTCCCTCCAGCCGTACTCCTGGACGAACTTCGTGGCTCGCGGCGAGACGCCGCCGTTCAGCTTCGACGAGGGCGCCCGGCTGGGCGCGATCCGACTCGGCGAACCGCCCACCGCAGAACAAGCGCCCTTGTGGAGCCTGAACCTCGGGACGGATCCGCCGACAAGTGCGCACGTGGCCGAGGACGTCTCCGAGCGGACCGAACTGGACGCCCTGGTCAGCTTCATGAAGAACCCAGCGGACGAGCTCCTCCGGCGCCAGGTGGGGTGGCGCGTGCCGCGCTGGCGTCCCGCCGATCGCACGCTCGTCGGAGGCCCGGACTCCCTGGCCACCTGGCGGCTGGGCGACGCGTTCCTGCGGGGCCTGCTCGACGGTGCCGATCCCGGCTCGCTGAAGCAGTGGGCCCTGCGGTCGCCCGACGTTCCACCGGGTCGGGCCGGAGTCGGGGTGGTCGAGCGGGTCGCGGATGAGGCGGCCGCCATCGCGCTGGCCGTGCAACGCTTCCCGTACGCGCCCCGGCCGCACGACGTGCGAATCCGAGCGGGCCGCCACGAGATCCTGGGCCAGGTGGACGCCGAGGCCGGACGGTTCGTGCTGCACCGCTACGGCTGGATAGGTGCCCCGCACCTGGCCGAGGCATGGCTACGCCTCCTCGCGCTGGCCGCAACCGCCGAGCCGGGACGACGAGGACTCGCCGTCCTCCTCGGCAAGGGACCCGCCCGCGGGCTGGTCGCACCTTCGGCGGCGACCGCGCGCGAGACGCTCGCGCGCGTCGCCGACCTCCGCGCGGCCGGTCTGCGCCACCTCGTCCCGTTGCCGGTCCAGACAGCCTACAGCTGGGCCCGTGCCCACGACGCGCTGCACGATGGGGCGGACGCGGCGCGCGCGGCCTGGGAGGGCGGCTGGGGTGCGGGGCCGGCCGAGGCCGCCGACCCCGCTTGGTGCATCTTCTTTCCCGGCGGCACCCTGGAGGAGCTCCTCACCCCCGGCCCCGAGTCCTCCGATCCGGGATCGCCAGCACCGCTCACGGGCACGCCTGAACGCCTCCGGACAAGCCGATTCGCCCAGCTCGCGGAGTGGTTCTGGCGTCCGTTGCTCGGCGCCTTGTTGACCGGCCCCGAGGTGGGCCGGGCCTGGGTGGGTGAGGCCTGATGACGACCCATCCGTTCGATCCGGGTGGCGATCTGCCGCGCGGCACCGTCGTCCTGCAGGCGAGCGCCGGCACCGGCAAGACGTACGCCCTGGCCGCCCTCGCCACCCGCTACATCGCCGAGGGGCATCACCGCTTGTCCGACCTGCTGCTGATCACCTTCAACCGCCTCGCGAGCGCCGAGCTGCGGGTCCGCACGTACGAGCGCCTCGTGGGGGCGCAGCGGACGGTCGCACAGGCGCTGCGTGGCGGCGACCCTCCTGCCGACCCGATTGCCGCGCACATCGCGCACGCCGCTCCGGCGGAGTTGGCGCTCCGGCTGGGACGGCTTGACGCCGCAATCGGCGACTTCGACGCCGCGATGATCGCGACGATCCACGAGTTCTGCTCCCGCGCGCTGACGCAGCTCGGCCCGCTCGCCGATCACGACCGCGGCGCCCGCGGCGCCGGGGACCTGTCGGCGCTGGCCGAGGAGGTGATCGCTGACCGCTACCTGCACGACTACCTCGCCGCGCCCGCACCACCGCCCTTCGAGGCGGCGCGGGAGGTGGGTCGTCTAGGTCTGGCGTACCCCGGGGCACCGCTGGTCGTGCCCCCGGCCGATGGCGCGGCTCGTGCCCGTGCCGGGTTCGTCGAGCAGGTGCGAGCCGAGTTCGACCGCCGCAAGCGACTCCTCGACGCGACCGACTACGACGACCTCGTGGCGCGCCTCGCGTCCAGCCTCGCCGATCCCGCCACGGGGGCCGAGGCCCGCGATCGTCTGGCGACCCGCTACCCCGTCGTGCTCGTCGACGAGTTCCAGGACACCGACCCCCGCCAGTGGCAGGTGCTCGAGAGCGCGTTCGCCGGACGCTGTACGCTCGTGCTCCTGGGCGACCCCAAGCAGTCGATCTACGCGTTCCGTGGGGCCGACCTCCACGCCTACCAGGAGGCCGTCGCCCGGGCCGACCAGGTGCTGACACTCGACACCAACTACCGGGCCGATCCAGGGATCGTCGCCGGGGTCACGGAGCTGTTCGCCGGCGCGGACCTCGGCACGCCGGACGCTCCGATCCGGGTGCCGCCCGTGCGGTCACACCATCAGGGCCCCCGGCTCCGCTCGCCCGAGTCCGCCCGGCCGGCCGTCCAACTGCGGCGCCTGGCTGCCCGGGCGCCGCTCCCTGTCGCGGACGCGCGGACCCTCATCGCGGCCGATCTGACGGGCGTGGTCACCGACCTGCTCACGGCCGGATATCGCCTGGTCACGCCGGATCGCGAGCGACTACTGGCAGCCAGCGACCTCGCCGTGCTCGTCACGACGAACCGGGTCGGCGAGGCGCTCCAAGCGACCCTGTCCGAGGCGGGGATCGCCGCTGTCTTCCACCGGCCGGCCAGCGTGTTCCAGACGCCGGGAGCCCAGGCCTGGCAGGACTTCCTCGGCGGTCTCGCAACGCCGGACGACGCCACGCTCACGCCGGCGCTGCTCACCCCGCTCGTGGGCCTGACGCCGCGCGAGCTGGCCGAGCCGTCGATGCGCCTCGACGCCCTCACCGAGCTGCGCGGCTACGCCCGGAGCTTCGCCGACCTGGGCGTGGCGGGAATGTTCGAGACGGTCGCCCGCCGCCACGACCTCCTGCCGCGGCTCCTGGCTCAGCCCGAGGGCGAGCGCCTCCTCGTCGATCTGCGCCACGTCGCGGAGGCGCTCAACACCGAGCAGCGCCGCCACGCGGCCACCGCCGATCAGCTGGTCGCCTGGCTGCAACTCCGACGCGTCGAGGCGTCCGAGCGTCCGGACGACGAGCGCGCGCGCCGCCTCGAGACCGACCGCCGGGCGATCACCATCATGACCATCCACGCCGCCAAGGGCCGGGAGTTCCCGGTCGTGCTCCTCCCCCAGGCGGCCGACCACCGGATACCCGACCCACCCGCCGGCGCGCGGCTTGTGCGGGAGGATGGCAGGTGGGCGATCGACGTCGGTGATCCGGGCCACGACTCCGGGCAGACGGTCGCGTACGCGCAGGAGGCCGACGCTGAGGCGATGCGCCTGCTGTACGTCGGGATAACCCGGGCCCAGTCGCGCGTCGTCCTCTGGTGGGCGCCGACCAAGACCAACACGGAACACTCCGGGCTGGACCGCCTCGTCCAGGGTCGCCCCGGTGGTTTCGATCCCGTCCTGGTGGAGACGGTGACCGTCGGCTCGCCGACGCCCGTGGCGCCACCACCGCCGCCCGCGGCCGTCCCTGTGCTGCACGCCCGCCCCTTCACGCGCGCCATCGACCGCGATTGGACCCGCACCAGCTACACCGGCCTCACGGTCGACGTGCACGCCCAGGGCGGGGTCGTCCCGCCCGAGCCGCACGGCGACGAGCCGCCCCTCGACGAGGTGCCGGCAAGCGACGGCGCCGAGGCCGCCGATGCCGGCCAGGCCTCCCTCTTCGAGGGATTGGGGGCCGGAACGCAGTTCGGCACGATCGTCCACGCGGTGCTGGAACAGGTCGATCCCGCGTCGTCACACGCGGCGGACGACCTGGAGCGCCTCTGCGCCGAGCAGGCACGTCGCCGCTGGATGCCGGATCTCGACCCGGTGGCGCTGGCCCGCGCTCTGGAGGCCGTGCTGCGCACCCCGTTGGGGGCGCTGGCCGACGGTCGCTGCCTCGCCGACATCGGCCTGCGCGACCGTCTGGCCGAGCTGACCTTCGAGTTCCCGCTCGGGGCGGGCGATCGCCGTCAGACCCTGGCCGAGATCGCCATGTTGTTCCGCCGCCACGTCACCGCCGGGGATCATCTGGCCCACTATGCCGATCACCTCGCGTCGAGCGCCGCTGCGCCGCGCGTGTTGTCGGGGTTCCTCACCGGGTCGATCGACGCTCTTCTGCGGCTCTCGGATCCCTCGCCGCGCTACTTCCTCATCGACTACAAGACGAATCTTCTGCCGTCCCGTGGCCGCGGCACCTATCACCCTGCCGCAATGTCCCAGGCGATGATCCAGTCCCATTACCCCTTGCAAGCGCTGTTGTACGCCGTCGCGGCGCATCGCTTCCTTGCGTCCCGCGTGCCCGGGTACGACCAGGCGCGCGACTTCGCGGGGATCGGCTACCTGTTCGTCCGAGGCATGAGCGGGCCGGCCACGCCGATCGTCGACGGCATGCCCTGCGGCGTGTTCACCTGGCGACCCACCGCCGCGTTCGTGCATGACGCCTCGCGCGTGCTGGCGGGAGGTGCACCGTGACGCGCCTGGATGAGTCCTGGGCCTCGCGCCGGGCGGTCGCCGCGACGGGGCTGCTGGCCGACTTCAATACCGCCGGGATCCTCGACGCTCCGGACATCCACGTCGCCTCGACGCTCGGATGGCTCACCGGCCGCTCCGAACCGGCCGTTCTGCTCGCGGCCGCGCTCGTGGTGCGGGCCCGGCGGGCCGGATCGACTTGCCTGCCCTGGCGTCAGGCCGCCGAGTTCGCGGCCCGTCTCGACCGGGGCACGGACGCGGCCGACCCGGTCAGCCTTCCGTGGCCCGACGAGGCCGCGTGGGAGGCGGCCCTGGCGGAGTCGCCGCTCCTGGGCCATGATGCCGGTCCGGACCGCGGTCAGCCGTTGCGTCTGCATGCCGGACGCCTGTACCTTGCTCGCGACTGGGACGACCAGGAGGCGGTCGCCCAGACCCTGGACAAACGCTGGCGGGCCACCCCACCGCGCGTGGACGAGGCGGCGCTGTACGCCGCGCTCGACCGGGTACTCGGTCCGAGCGGCGACGCAGCGACGCGTGCCGCGGTGACCACGGCTGCGCGTTCGTGGACGACGGTGGTGGCGGGGGGGCCGGGCACGGGCAAGACCACCCTCGTGGCCGCGCTCGTCGACGTGTTGTCCACTGCCGGTCTCGCGGCCCCGTATCGGGTTGCCGTGGCGGCCCCCACCGGCAAGGCGGCAGCGCGGGCCGCTCAGGCCTGGTCGGCGGCAGGGCGGCGTCAGCCCGACGGTTCATCGGCCATCGAGGTGGCCACGGCAACAGTGCACCGGTTGTTGGGCAGCCGCGGCCCAGGCGCCGGCTTCCGCCACGGCCCGGACAATCCGCTCCCGTACGACCTCGTCGTCGTCGACGAGATGTCCATGGTGTCCCTGTCGCTCATGGCCCGTCTGGTGACGTCGATCGCCCCGGGCAGCCGGCTGGTGCTCCTCGGGGACCCCGCCCAGCTGTCGTCCGTGGAGGCCGGCACCGTGCTCGCCGACCTCGTCGATGCGGGTCTGACTCGCACCGCGGGCAGCACCGACCCGGGCACCGTGACACTGGACCGCTCGTGGCGTTTCCAGGGCGGGATCGCCGACCTCGCGGCCGCGGTGAGGTCGGGCGACGCCGATGCCGCCATCGATGTGCTGACAAGCGGAGACGATACGACGCGTCTCCTGGAGACCGATGCCGGTCCGAGCGGTCTGAACGCGATGGGGGATCTTGGCGCCCACCTCGGCGCCCAGGCGCGCTCGCTGCGCGACGCCGTCGCCCGGGACGACGATGCCGCGGCGCTGCGGGCCCTGGACGCCCACCGGTTGATGTGCGCGCACCGCGAAGGGCCGTACGGCGCCAGCCGGTGGGGCCGCGCCGCCGAGGCCTGGGCGAACGAGGGGGCGTACCACGCCGGGCTGTGGTATCCGGGACGGGCCGTGCTCCTCACCGCGAACCAATCGGACTGGGGTGTGTCCAACGGCGATCAGGGCGTCGTGGTCGCCGGTCCGCGCGGCCTGGAGGTGGTGTTTGGTGATCCCACCTCGCCGCGCCGCGCGCCGCTGGGCGTCCTGGAGGGCTTGCAGCCCCTTTACGCGATCACCGTGCACAAGGCGCAGGGCAGCCAGTACGACCAGGTGAGCCTGATCCTGCCCCCGCCTGGCTCCCCTCTGCTCACGCGGGAGCTGTTCTACACCGCGATCACGCGCGCCCGCCACGGGGTCCAGGTGATGGGTTCGCGAGAGGCGGTGCGTCTCGCCATCGGCACGCGCGCCTGGCGAGCCTCCGGTCTCGCCGAGCGCATCGCGGAGATCGGCCGGCAGAGCTGAGGCCCGCCGGTCCCTCAACCGCTCGGCTCAGGAACGGCCCACCACACCGTCCGCCACCAGTGCATCCTCCCTTGTCAGAGAGGTCATCATCGCAGTGAGCGCGGCCTCGTCCAGGAGTTCCGCCGGGCGCACGATCCGGCCCGACGGCACGAAGTAGAACACGGCGTCCACGGCCTCCGCCGGGCAATGGTGCGCGCTGGCCCAGGCGAGCCGGTACAGGCTGAGCTGGAGCGGGTCGGCCCAGTCGCGCAGGGACGTCTTCCAGTCCACCACCTGATACCGGTAACGCCCCGTCTCGCCGGCATACACCGCATCGATCCGGCCGCGGACCTGGCGCCCGGCCAAGGCGAGCACGAACCGCGCCTCGATCGCCAACGGCACGCGCTCGGCGTACGGTCCCCGCAGGAATGCCGCCACCAGCGTCTCGAGCTCGTCCCCGGATTCACCATCCGGCGTTTCGCCCGCGGGACCGATGTCGCACGCCGGATCCCACCAGGTTGCCTCCTCGTCCCCGGGCCCCTCCAGCAGGTCGGTCAGGGCGGCCGGGGTGCCGAACCGCCGCTGCAACCACTCATGGAATTGGGTGCCGACCCCGGCCTGCTCGTGCGCCGGTTGCGGCATCGGTCGGGCCAGCGCGGCTGCCAGCCGTTCGGGGGCTTCCCGGCCCCCCACCACCTGCGACACGCTGAGCGAACGCGGCAGCTCCGCCGGTGCGGCACCGCGGCGCGCGGCCTCGGCGAAGCCGTCCGCCGCGGCCGCCCACGCCCGCACCTCCTCCCGGTCCTCCGCGCTCAGCTCGGCCACGGCGCCCAGATGGTGGACCAGTTCCCGGCACGACCCCGCGACCGTGCCGGCCTGCGCGCGCACCGCCGCGGCGCTCCAGGCGAGGAGGTCCGCGTCGGGAGCGTCCGGGGGCCACGGCAGCCACCGGCTTTCGGCGCCCAGCGGGTTCGCCTCGCCCGGTGGGGTCCGCTCGGCGCTGGGGATGCTCGCCGCCACGACATCCCAGATGCGGGAGGGACGGCGTGGCCGGGCTACGCCCGGACGCCACCAGGCGGTGCCCGCGATCAGGTGGGACCGCGCCCGCGTCACCGCAACGTAGGCCAGGCGCTCCTCGCTGCGGCGCTGCTCGTCCCGTAGCGCCTCGCGATAGGCGTCCAGGCCAGCCTTCGAGACCTCGCGCAGCGTCGGCACAGAATCCGCGTCCCCGCGCAGTGACGGCGGCAGCACCCCCTCGTTGGTCGTCCAGTCGCGTTCCCTGCTGACATCGTGCGGGAAGATGCCCTCGCTCAGCTCCGGCAGCGCGACAACCTCCCATTCGAGACCCTTCGCCGCGTGTACCGTGAGCAACTTCACCGAGTCGTCCTCCGTCGGCGTCGCCTGATCCAGCTCGTTCCCCTCGCTGGCCTCCGCGTCGAGCCACGCGAGCACGGCGGACAGCGACGTCCCCCCGCCCGGGTCCTCGAACTGGGCCACGGCCCGCAGGAAGCATTCGACCTGGTCCGACGCGGCCCGTCCCCAGCGGCCCGGGCGCGCCGCCAGCTCGGCGCGCAGACCGATGGCGTCCACGACGAGCGCCGCGAGACGGCCGGGCGGGTCGTTCCGGTGCGCGCGCAGGCGGGCCAGCTCAGCAGCGAACGCGGCGATGCCCACCCGGCCCGCCGCGCTCAGGCCCGGATCGTCGTCGATGGCATCCATCAGCGAGACCTCCCGGCCGACGGTATCCCCCGCCCGGGCGAGCGCCGCCGCCCGCGCGCCCAGCGCGGCCAGATCCGGCGGGCTCAACTGCCAGCGCGGCCCGGACAGCAGCGTGACGACCGCGGCGTTGTCCCCCGGGTCCACGATCAGCCGCAGCGTGGCGGTGACCTGGGCGATCTCCGGGAGGCCGAGCAACCCGCCCAGCCCGACGATCTCGACGGGGACGTCCCGGGCGACGAGCGCGTCGTGGAACGTGCCGAGATCGGCGCGCTGACGGGCCAGTACGGCGCAGTCCGACCACCGCGCCGCCTCCCCTCGCTCATGGGCCGCGACGATCTCGTCGCACAGCCGGGCCACCTCGTCGGGCAGCGTGTGGGAGGCGACTACCTCGAGGTGCGCCGGGCCGCAGTCCGGCGCCGGCACCAGCGGGCCATCGTCGTCGCCCAGGTCTGGGGCGGGTCCGCCAGGGGCCTCGAGCATTCCGGCGATGCCGTTGGCGACGTCCAGGATGCGCGCGCCGCTCCGCCGGTTGATCGTCAGCGGGAACTCGGTCGGCGGGATGCCGTCGGCCCGGAGGAACACGCCGGCGAATCGGCCCATCGTGTCGGACGCCGCGCCGCGCCAGCCATAAATCGCCTGGAGCGGATCGCCCACGGCGGTGACCGGGTGTCCGCGCCCCTCACTGCTGAACAGCGCCGCGAGCAGCCGCAGTTGGGCCGCCGACGTGTCCTGGAACTCATCGAGCAGCACCACCCGGTGGCGCTCCCGGAGGCGCCGGCCGATGTCGGGGAAGCGCTCGGCCACCTCGACGGCGCCCGCCAACTGGTCGGCGAACTCCCAGCATCCCAGCGCCTGCTTGCGGGCACGGTACGCCTCGACGAGGTCCAGCAGTTCCAGCCGTCGGTGACCGACGAGGATGGCCTCGGTGATCGCCTTGTAGGGGTTGCGCCGCCACCGGGGGGCGGCATCGCAGGCTGCCAGGAACGCTCGTGTGGCCTCTCGTGCCCGCTCGACGGTGACGAGGTGGCCGGAAAGCTCCGCGTCCAGGTGCAGGGCCCGTGTCGCGACCGTGCCGACCGCCAGCGGGCCCAGGTGCGCGAACCGCCACACGGGGGAGGTGACCACGTCACACGCCATCTGGTAGCGCTGCGCCGGCGTGAGCAGGTACTGCGGCGGCTCCAGCCCGAGCCGCAGACCGAACTCGCGGAGCAGGTCCTTGGCGAACGCGTCGTAGGTCGCGACGACGGGCTCGCCCGCGGCGAGATCGTCCGGGTCGAGGAGGCCGGCCTGCGTCAGCCGGCCCTGGATTCGCTCTCCCAGTTCGCCCGCGGCGCGGCGGGTGAACGTCAGCCCGAGGATGTCGGCGGGCGCGACCTGCCCGGTGCCGATCAGCCACACCACGCGCGCCGCCATCACGGTGGTCTTGCCGGTGCCGGCCCCGGCCACGATCACCGTCGGTTCGAGCGGCGCACAGGCGGCCGCGAGTTGCTCGGCGGACAGCGGCAGTCCGAACAGGCCCGCAAGTTCGTCGGGATGTGTCAGGACGGGCACCACGTCAACCCTCCTCCCCCGAGCCGTGCGCGGGACACCCGGAGCGCACGGGGCAGTTCCGGCACATCGGGCCGGGGCGCGCGTCGAATCGCCCGGCGCGGACGATCCGCGACGCCTGCGCCAGCCGCGCCTGCGCCCACGTCGGGTAGGCGGGCGAGTCGAATTCCATCGCCGCGTCATGGGGCACCGCCGTGAGGCTGGGAGCGACCAGCACCTTCGGCCGGTCGGACGTCGGGGAGGCCGCGGCCGGGCAGACCAGCTCGGCAGAGCCGACGACGTGCGGGGCGTCCGGCCCGCTCGCCGAGTCGCCACACGCGCCGTGCGTCACCGCCAGTTCGTACAGCGCGAGCTGGTCGCGGTGGTCGGCCAGCGCCGGCCGCGCGCCCGTCTTGAAGTCGATGATCACCGCCCGACCCGCCCCGTCGCGCTCGAGCCGGTCGATCACGCCCGTCACGGTCACAGGCCGTCCGTCGCAGACCGTCCGCCAACGGGCGGGCACCTCCACCGCGACGAGCGTCCGCTCCGGACGGGAGTCCCGCCAGCGGCAGAAGCGTTCGTACAGCACCTGCGCCCGGTCCCGCTGCGCCTCGGCCTGCCACGGTGCGGTGAACGGCAGCGCGCCCCACGCCGCGTCCAGCAGCGCCCCGACGCGATCCGCCCCGAACGTTCCGTCCGCATCGAGCTGGAACACCCGGTGCAGCAGGCTGCCGAACCCTGCCTGCCACCCCGGCGGCGTCGATCCGCGCGCCCGGTGCGTCAGGAACCACCACCGGGGGCACGCCAGCAGTCCGCCCACCTCGCCGCCCGCGAGGACCAACTCGGTCTCCGGGGTAACCGGGCCCTCGGCGGGGTGGTGGCGCCGGTCGGAGTGCTCGAGCGGCACGCCCCACCAGGTGCCGGGGTCCGCCCCCGACGCGAGCCGGTGACCGGTGGCGGTCGTCTGCCCGGCGAGCCACGCCAAGAGGGAGACCGCGACCTCCCGACTCGCGGGCGACGCCTCCGCATCCAGGCCCGCGCGGCGCAGGCGGGCGACGAGCCCCTCCACCGTCACGGACGACGACGCCGGGCCCTCCAGGCACACCGGGGTCACCCCGGCCTGCCGCGCAAACCGCGACCACCGCACGGGGTCGCCGGGCTGATCGGGCTCGGCGACGACGATCAGGCACCGCTCGGCCCGGCTGCAGGCCGCCAGGAACGCCCGCTGCTGCTCCCGCAGAAGGTCGGCGACCATCGCCGGCTCCGCCGGCGCGGGCTCCCCAGGTGCCACCAGCGCGCCCGTTTCGAACAGGTCAGCACCTCGGCGGTGTACCGGCCAGCGTCCCTCCACGGCACCGACGACCACCACCACCGGCCAGCCGCGTCCCTTGGCCCGGCGCACACTGGTCACGAGCACCGCCCGGTCGCGAGGATCGGACTCGCGGGCGGTATCCGCACCGATCACGTACTGGTCGACCAGCGCCCGGAACCGCCGCAGCCCCGCGGGGCCGCGCCAGCCGGGATGCGCGCCGGCCAGATCGAACAGCGCGACCACCGCATCGAGATCGGTGTTCGCGGCGGCGGCTGCGGGCCCGCCGGCGAGGGCCTCCGCGCGGGCTTCCTCCGGCCACGGGCTCCCCGACCAGACCTGCCACAGCACGTCCGACACGCCGGCACCACCCGCCAGGCCCTGCGCCAGTGTCGACCACCGCCGGTGGCAGTGCCAGAGCGGCTCGGCCGTCGGCTCCGGCTCGCCGGTCGGTGCGCCCGCCGCGAACACCCGGGCGACCGCGGCCAGGGGCGTCCCGCCCTGGTCGGGCAGTGCCCGCGCCAGCCGCCGGATCGCCAGTGTGTCCAGCGCCGACAATCGCGAGTCCAGCGCGGCCTCGATTACCCCGTCCGCCGGGATACGCTGCTCGGCCCACGCGGCCACGAGGTCGAGCACGGGAAGGAACTGCCGCACCGCGCCCGACTGCGCCAGCCCGACGTCCACCGCCTCGAAGCGGACGGGGATGCCCTGGCCGGACAGCCCGCGGGCGATGTCGACCAGCCCGGCGTCGTCGGCCGGGCCGAGCACGGCCATCTGGCCCCACGGCACCCTGTCCCCCTGATGTGCGACCCACAGGCGGGCGCCGAGGTGGGACTCGCGCACGGACGCCGACGCGCAGATCCAGCCCTCGACGCTGCCCGGATCGCTCGGCCCGGCGGCCCGGGACGCGTCCGCGGCGGGCCTGCGCGCCGCGGCATGCAGACACGACTCCAGCGCGGCGCACGCCTGCGCCACCCGGGGCGCGTTTCGGTGGTTGCCGGGTAGGTCAACGACCACGCCCGTCGTGCCCTGCAGCAGCTCGGCGAACAGCGCCTCCGGCCGCGGCGCGGCCCCGCGGAAGCCGAAGATGCTGGTGCTGGCGTCGGCGAAGCCCGCGACCGGCACGCCGCACGCCTGGATGTCGTGCAGCAGGCCCCATTGCGCCGCGTCGCATTCCGCCAGTTCATCCACCAGAACGAGGCGCGTCTGGCTGCGCAGCACCTCGGCCACCCCCGGCTCGACCAGCCCGACGCGCGTGCGGTGCACCAGCTCGGTGTAGTCCAGCACATGCTCGGCGTCGAGCACATCGAGGTACGCCGCGAAGAACGTCCCCGCCGCGCACCAGGGGGGTCGGCCGGCCGCCCGCCCGGCCGCGACGAGATCCGATGGGTCGAACCCGAGCTGACGGGCGCGGGTCAGCAGCCCCCGCAGGTGCCCGGCGAATGCCGCGGTCCGACTGGCCGCCCGCAGGTCCTCGGGCCACAGCCCGGGGCCCATCGCGTCCACCAGTTCCCGGACCCGGAACTCCTGTTCGGGTGCCGTGAGGATGCGCGGCACCACGCCGTGGGGCGACGTCTTCGCCAGCCAGGCGTAGCACCAACCGTGCACCGTCGTGATCCGAGGCTCCAGGTGCGCGCCGCGCAGGCCGCCCACGATGCGGCGCCGCAGTCGCTGCGCCGCCGGACGGGTGGAGCCCCACACGACCAGGCGCTCGAGCGCCTCGCCCGCCTCCACCAGCGCCGTGACCGCCCGGACAAGGACCTCGGTCTTCCCGCTGCCCGGCCCGCCGGTCACCAGCACCGGCGCGCTGCCGTCCACGATCGCCGCCAGGGCCGTCCTCTGCGCCGCATCCAGCACGATCGGGCGCCCGGGGATGGCCGAGGTGTCATCCGCCCAATCGGTCATGTCCTCCATGCAACCACTCCGGTCCGACATTTCCCGTCCCGACCCACCATCAGCGCACATCGTGCGGACGTCCGGGCGGGCCGCTGTTGCTGTTGTTTGGATCGATGTGCAAAGCTTGAGGCACTGTTCGATGTGTCGACGCACGTCCCGGTTCCTCATCGAGCCGGTTACCTGCTCCGGCGCCCGGACGGCGAGGTCACGATTGGTGGCCTGAAGTACCAATGAGGAGCACAACATGGCACAGGGAACCGTCAAGTGGTTCAATGCCGACAAGGGGTACGGTTTCATCGCGGTGGATCCACC
>JGI20166J26741_11967807_pt1 | contig 19548 bp, 13 predicted proteins | sample TergutCu122P5_FD_26741 | JGI IMG/M metagenome (IMG submission 26741)
GGGAAGGCCGCGCTCGCCTTGTCGGTCACGCTCACCACGTCGCGACATCGAACCTTAATCGGCTGGGGAAACTCGCTGCGATGGCTCTCGATGACGCGGTACTCCACCCGTCAACCTTATCTACAGGCGCACGACAGGATCGTCGCCGACCACCGGCGCGACTGCCGGCGACACTGGCTGACCCGTGCGCAGACGGGCGACCATCTCGGTGACCCGCGCAGCATCCTGCCGCTGGACCAGCGTCGACGGGTTGCCGAGCATGTCGTCGATGGTGACCGCCCATGCGTCGCGGTAGGCAGCAACCGCGAGTGCAGTCTCGTCCCAGCGGCGAGTTGCCTGCGGGTCGGTGGGGCGGGCACCGAGCGCCGCGATCCATGGTTCGCGGGCGGTGACCGCTTGGGCGAGCAGGTCGCGTGCTCTGGTCTGGACGGCGTCGATGCGTTCCTGGATGGCGGTGGCCATGGTGGGGTCGAGTCGGTCGGTGATCTGTGGGATGAGGCCGAGGATATAGCGGGGCGCGACCCGGACCCGCCGAGAGGCGGTGGTGTTGTCGATGTACTGGGACAGGCGTCCGTGGAGGACGGAGGCGACGTCGACCGCCCCGACCAAGCTGCGGGCGGCGACCAGGCGCGGCAGGGTGGTTTCGGGGGTGATGTTGTTGGCTTCGGCGCGGCGTAGTTCGGCGCACAGCGGGCCGAACGCCTCCGAATCGTGCACCTGCCCGACCTGGGTATCGTTCAGGCCGCAGGAGGCGACAAGGGTGGCCCAGCGGGTCTCTTGGGCGGCGGCGATCAGAGTTTCGATCTCAGCCCGCAACTGGGCGGTGTTACCCCACGCCTCAGCCTCAGCCTGGCGCATCTGGTGGGCCGACAGTTCCGCACCCGAGTTCTGCAGCACACCGAGAAGCACGGTCCGGGCGGTCGCGTCAGGGTTGTCCGACGGGTGTGGGGCGTCATGGGCCTGGTCAGGCCGGTCGGCGGCGACATAGGCCTGGTTGGATGTGCGGCCCCTGGTCATGGCAACGTAGAGGTTCTCGCGGGTGGTCATGGGTGTGACCAGCACGTGGGCGGTGTCGACGGTGACGCCCTGGGCGCGGTGGGCGGTGACTGCGTAGCCCAAGTCGAGGTGTTGGGCGGCGTACTGGGTTGGGAGGGTGACTTGTGCGCCTCGCGAGTGACCGGCGCGCCGGATGGTGACTGCTCCGTCGGCGTGAACTTTGGTTATGGTCCAGCGGTCGCCGTTGCGGACCCATCCGGTCCGGCCGGCGATCAGGTGCCGGTTGTTCAACCGGGTGATCACCACATCCCCGGCGGACGCCCGGCTGCCGTCGGCCAGGGTGGCCTCGACACCAGGGTCGACGTGTCCGGTGAGGATGCGGTCGTGGCGGGCCTGCCGGTTCAACTCCGTGACGGTGTCGAGGGCATCGGCGACCAGCAGGGATGCGAGGCCTCGGGTGGTGTCGTCGCGCCAGGCTTCGTACGCCTGGGCGGTGACCTGTTCGAGGTCGCCGTCGGCGAGCCTGCCGTGCTGTTCGTAGGTGTCGATGGCGGCGGGGTCGGCGTGGCGTAGCTGGAGGGAGGCGGTTTTCTCCCAGGGGTTGGTGAAGCGGTGGATGTCGGTGAGTTCGGGGGCGTCGGCGCGGTTGGCGACGAGCATGGTGAACGCGCCTCCGGCGTCGACGGCTTGTAGCTGTGCCCAGTCGCCGACGAGCAGTACTTTGGCCCCGGCCTTGTGGGCGAGGCCGGTGATGCGATCAAGGGTGAACGTTCCGGCCAGGGAGGCTTCGTCGATGATGACCAGCTGGCCGGGCTGGAAGTTCAGGCCGGTGTGGTCGTGGAGGGCGAGCCAGCGGGCCGTGTTCTCCGTGTCGATACCGAGGTCTTGGCCGAGGACGGCGGCGGCCGTCGCCGACGGCGCCAGCCCGACGACCGAGCCTGCGCCGTGTTGGGTCTCCCAGGTTGCCCGAAGTGAGGCGAGCGCGGTGGTCTTGCCTGCCCCGGCGGGGCCGACCAGCACATCCACAACCCTCCCGGAGGTGGCGATCCTGGTCAGCGCGTCGGCCTGGTCCGGGCCGAGCACATGCCCCTGCCGATCCGGACGCGCCATCACCTTGGCCACCGTGGCAAACGGAACGACGGGGGCGGTGAACGTCTCCGCCTGGACGGACAGGCGCTGTTCGGCGTCGAGGAGGTGTTGGGAGGAGTAGACGGTCATGTGTTTGGGCCGGAACCGGGACGTGCCGTCCGGGCGGGTGAACCGGACCGGTGCCGACATGGCGTCCGGGGTGAGCCGCAGGGATTGGGCTTCTGCCTGGTCGCAGATCATGTCCGTCAACGCTTCCCGATCCTGGGTAGAGGCGAACCGCCACTCCATCGTCTGGCGGGACGCCTCGGCGTGCAGATTCCAGCGCCGCCACGTCGACCGCTTCTCACCCACCGTCGCGAGCACCGACTGTGCGAGGGCCTCGACCAGGTCGAGGGGCATGTCGTCCGCGCGGATCACGATGTTGTCGGACTCGGTGATCAGCCGCCGCGCCCACGCTGTCGCATCCTCACCCAACAGGCCAGACGCCTGACTTCGCCACTTTTCGGTCAGTTCGGCCAGGGAGTGCAACTCCTTGTCGGGTCGGGTCGCCAGGGTGGCTTGCTGCCGCAATCCGAGGATTGCCCGCTTGGATGGGCGTCTGCCGTGCGCGGTCCGGTACGCTTCGATCAGCCGGTCGGTCTCGGCGTCGATGTCGTTCTCCCGGCTGGAGAACGCGCCGACCAGATCGTCGCCCACACCGGTGATCTCCCACACCGGGTTACGCTCCCGCCCCTTCACGCGGGCGTCCCAGTCGACGCTGAGGACGCGGGTCAGCCGGTCGGCGAGCAGCCCGTTGTACAAGGCGGACATGGTGACGGTCGCGGCGTGCATCGCGCGCGAGTCGACGGTGCGCCACTTCCCATCCGTCACGGCGCACACCCGGTTGGCGACCACCACATGGGTATGCAACTGCGGGTCGCCCGCCCTGGAGTCGTAGTGGTCGAACCCGGTCGCCACGACGCCGGTCACGTCGGTGTGGACGATGGACCCGTCACGGGCTTCGCTGCCCGTCCTGGTAGAGATGACCTCGCATTCCATGAAGCCGATCACATCGGCGACCGCCTCGTGATGTGCCTGGGCGATCAGCGCCTGCGTTCCGCCATCACTGACGCCCCACAGCACGCTCACCGACTTCGGCACGCTGAACGTGTAGTCGAACCCAGCGACCGCCCGACGCGTGCCCCGCTCATCCTCCTCCCGTTTGATGAGCGCGAGCGCGTCGGCGTGCTCGGTGTCGCTCAGCGTCGAGTCGAGCGCCCGTGCTCGCTGATCGACCCGCTCAGCCACGCTCGCGTACACCGGGTACGCCTTCCCGAGCGGCTCACCGGTGAGCGGGTGACGCCCCATACCCATAAGCAGTTGAAGCTGTACCTCGCTCACTGTGTCACCTGCGGTGAGCGCACCGCCGAGTGACGCGACACCCGAGCCGATCCACCAGCCCGGCGGGCAGCCCTGCTCGGTGTAGTAGCGCGTCAACGGCGTCGACAGTGAGCGGTCACCGTCACCAATCGCCACCGACTCCAACAGATACCGGTAGCTGTCACCGGCGGTCATCAACCGCATCGACACCGTCACAGTGCTCACCTCCACTCAGAAGGTGGGCACGTGTCACCCGGCGGGCTGTCGCCTTTCCGTCAATAGTGGGGTGGTTCCGCCTCGACTGCCAACGGTGTGAGCCGTGATCGAGGTCGTGACAAGGTGAAACGGTGCGTGGGCGGTTGAGCAGTGATTGATCGCGCTCAGGTCGTCGATTGACACTGAGCGAGTTCGTGTTCCGGTTCGGCCTGCGCGTGATCTGGGCCGTGTCAGGGCGCGCAGTCAGTCTAGCACCCGTCTGCCGGGCCGCGACGAGACTGAGTGCCGCGCTCACTGACGCCACCGCGCCGCCCAGGGTGACGCGCGTCGTCGATAGGCTGATCAGCATGAGCGATTACCAGTTCGACCAGTCCCGCGACACAGCGTGCATCACATGCAGTCACGTCATGAGCGATGGAGCACCCGTCCTGTTCGTGACGCACGACGCCGATGACGGCGGCTGGCAGTTCCTATGCGGCGCTGAGCACGACATCGAAGACGCGATTGTCATCGGCATGGGAAGTGTCATCGACCTGGACCCAACGCTCAACAGCCTCCACGACATGCCCGAGGGCTACGGCGCGACGCGCGACGCGCTCGGTGCGCAGTGGGCAGCGTTCCGCCCAAGTTGAGTCAACTGCTTTGCACTGAGGCGTCCGGGTGATTTCGAGCTAGCGAGGCGAGTCGGTGGGCAATGGTTGCGGCTGGCACCCGGCTGACCTCAGGACCCCATGAGAACCTGAGTGCGCCCGCAATCCGCTCGGCGGTCAGACCGGCCGCGACTAGCACATGGCTTGGGTCATAGCTTTCGGAGGTGCAGGCGGAGCCGTTAGAGATGGCGACGATGTCCTTGAGTGCCACGACGGCTGCTTCGGAGTCGATACCTGGGATAGACACGTTGAGAGTGTTGGGCAGCATCCGATCTAGGTCGCCGTTGATCTGCGCCCCGAGTGGCGTGAGTGCCTCAAGCAGGGCGTCTCGGATGGCCCGGTGTGCGCGTTCGCGCTGGTCGTGCTCGCGAAGAGCGAGGACTGACGCCGCCCCAAGTCCGGCGATAAGCGGCACGGGGAGGGTGCCAGGACGAAGTCCTCGTTCTTGGCCGCCGCCGTGCATGAGCGGAGTGAGTGGTGGACGGCTGTACCCACGCCGCCTGGTGACCAGGACACCGATGCCTTTGGGAGCGCCGATCTTGTGGCCTGAGACGGCCATGAGGTCGATCCGTGGGTTGCGGAGTGGTTCGATGATCTTGCCGTACGCCTGGGCTGCGTCGACGTGCAGGTATGCCTGGTGATCGGCGAGCACTTCGGCGATCTCGTCCAGAGGCTGGATGACGCCGGTCTCGTTGTTGACGGCCATGATCGACACCAGCAGCGTGTCTGGGCGGAGGGCTGCTGCAACCGACTCGGGCGTCACCCACCCGCCGTGTGTAGGAGGGAGCAGGGTGACGTCGAACCCTCGACCTGTCAGCACGGTCAGGGGTTCCAGTACGGCCTTGTGCTCGATCTGGGTGGAGACGATGTGGCGCTTGCCGGAGGCCTCGCCAGAGGGTGCCAAGCCCAGGATGGCGAGGTTGTCGCTCTCTGTCGCTCCCGAGGTGAAGATGATCTCCTCGGGTTTGGCTGCGACGACCGCCGCGACCTCTCGGCGGGCTTGGTTGACGCGTTCCTTGGCGACTTGGCCGTAGGTGTGGGTCCGGCTGCCGGCGTTGCCGAACTCGTAGGTCATGTAGTGCATGACCTCATCGGCGACCCGTTGGTCGACGGGGGTGGTGGCGTCGTAGTCGAGGTAGACCGGGCGGTCCGAGCACTGGTCAGAGTCCGGCTCTGGGGTGCGCGTACTTGTACTGGTCACGCCTCCAGTCTACGCGCGAGTACGGACCTGTTCGCACGTCCACCGGGTGTGTTCGTAGCCGATGGTCCGTACATGGTAACGTGAAGGGGTGCACAGTGCCCCAGACGTTCAGGCATCGGGCAAGGGTTCCCCGCAGACGGGGACCGGCGAGTTCGAGTACCAGTTCCCCGCCATCCGTGGCATCCAGGCGGGCCGGGAGTACTACGTCACCATGTTCCCGCTGCGGCTCATCCCCAAGGTGTTTCTGTTCGACGAGGAGGAGCTTCCGCCTGAGCTGAGGGCGCAGCGTGCCCTCAACCGCGCTCGGGTGCCGGAGATGGCACGGTACATGGTTGAGAACCCCGACAGTTGGGTCTTCTCGGCTCTGACGGCATCAGTCAATGCGGACGTCAGGTTCGACTCTGTGGGAACCGAGAGCGCAGCGACTAGGCGCATCGGGACGTTGAACATCCCCATGTCGGCAACGTTCGTCATCAACGACGGCCAGCATCGACGAGCCGCGATCCAGCAGGCGCTGCGCGAGAACCCGAGCCTTGGCGACGAGACCATCGCCGTCGTCCTGTTCATCGACATCGGGCTCAGCCACAGCCAGCAGATGTTCGCCGACCTCAACCGTTATGCCATCCGGCCAGACAAGTCTTTGGGTGTGCTGTATGACTACCGGGACTCGATGGCAGAAATCACCCGCCAGGTTGTGAAGGCCTCACCACTCCTAAGCGACCTCACCGATCTCGAGAACAGCAATCTGGCGAAGCGTTCCCGCAAGTTGTTTACACTGTCCGCGCTTCACACCGCGAACGCCGCGCTTCTGAAGGATGTCGAGCCGGAGTCCATTGATCGACAGGTCCAGATGGCGTCGGAGTTCTGGAAGATCGTCGCTGACCAGTTTCCCGTGTGGCAGCAGGTCTACCGGGGGGAAGCGACTGCTGGAGAGGTGCGGGCCGACTTCATCCACACATACAGTCTTGTCCTGCACGCCTTGGGCCAGGTCGGAAACATCCTTCTTCGACGCTCGACCGACCCGCGACAATGGCGCAAGTACCTGAAAGGTCTGGCGAGCCTTGACTGGCACCGCAACGCCAACCAATGGGAGGGACGCGCCACCGTCGGCGGTCGGGTCAACAAGAGTCGCGCCAACGTTGAGGCCACCCGTGACCAGATCCTCCTCGCAATCGGCATGCCAGTCCCGAAGCGCAGCACCGGGCAGGTGCCCATGGAGGGCGAGTCGTGAAGCCAGCCCCAACACCTGCGGACAATGGACCTCGCACCACAACTAGCAGCCCAGCGCCTCGTCGAAGGTCGGCCTTCGAGGAACACGGGTTTCAGGCAACCATTGACGCAGTCATCGAGCAGACCAGACAGATCTACTTGTCAGACGGCGTTCCTTGGGTCGTCGGCTACTCGGGAGGCAAGGACTCCACTGCTGTTCTAGAAATCGTCTGGCTGGCCGTCAGCGGCCTGCCCCCGGAGCAGCGCACCAAGGCGGTGCACGTCATCAGCACCGACACTCTGGTGGAGAACCCAGTGGTCGCCCGATGGGTAGGCCTCTCCCTGGAGACGATGGCGAAGCAAGCCCTAAAGCAGGGCCTGCCGATCACGCCACACCGTCTGACGCCGACCACCAACGACACCTTCTGGGTGAACCTGATCGGCCGTGGGTACCCGGCTCCCCGACCCAAGTTCCGCTGGTGCACCGAGAGACTGAAGATCAAGCCGTCCAACACATTCATCCGGGACACTGTCCGCGCTCACGGCGAGGCCATCCTCGTTCTCGGCACCAGGAAGGCGGAGAGTTCGGGCCGGTCCGCGCGGATGACCGCGCTCGAGGCCCAGCGAATCCGTGACGAGCTGAGCCCCAACGAGTCCTTGCCGAACTGCCTGGTTTACTCACCGGTGGAAGACTGGTCGAACGACGATGTGTGGACGTTCCTGATGCAGACGCCGAACCCGTGGGGCTACTCCAACAAGGACCTGCTCACCATGTACCAGGGTGCGTCTGCCGACAACGAGTGCCCCCTTGTGGTGGACACAAGCACGCCGAGTTGTGGGGACAGCCGGTTCGGCTGCTGGACCTGCACTCTGGTGGACCAGGACAAGTCCATGGCGGCGATGATCCAGAACGATGATGAGAAAGAGTGGATGCTCCCGCTCCTGGAGTTGCGCGACGCATTGGACATCGCCGACGACCGGAGTCTGCGTGACTTTCGCCGCATGAACGGCACCGTGCAACTGTTCCATGACCAGCCGATTCCCGGCCCTTACACCCAGACGACAAGGGAAGACTGGCTCCGGGGACTGCTTGAAGCGCAGGTATGGATTCGCCACAACGGTCCCGTGCACGTCAGGGGTATCAGCCTCATCACTCTGCCGGAACTCGAGGCGATCCGTCGCATCTGGGTCGTCGACAAGCACGAGTTCGAGGACAGTCTCCCCGGTATCTACGAGCAAGCGACTGGTGAGCGGTACCCAGGGCCGCCCCTGGACGAGCACATGCCACTCGGCCCAGACATGATCGACGCGCTCCGCAGTGTCACTGGTGATGATCGGCTCCACTTCGAGTTGGTACGGGAACTCCTGGATGTGGAGCAACGGCACAGTGCCCAGGTTCGTCGCTCGGGTATCTTCCCCGCATTGGAGAAAGCGCTGAAGCGCGGGTTCTATGACGACGAAGAGGACGCGACACTCCACGCTCGTGCCCGGCGACGGGCCAAGGACAGCTCACCGGATGGTGCTGCACCTGATCCGTTCGATGTCGCGGATGGGTATGTGCGCTCCGTCGGATCGGACGTTACCCGATGATCCTTGAGCAGCTCGTTCTCAACAACGTCGGCACGTTCGCCGGTCGACATGTCATCGAACTGTCGCCACGGTCTCCGTCGCGCCCGATCATCCTGATCGGAGGACTGAACGGTGCAGGCAAGACGACGATCCTCGAGGCGATTCAGGTCGCGCTGTACGGCCCGCGGGCCGATGTGGCAAGTCGGCACGGGGCCAGCTATCAGACCTATCTGCGTGGACTCATCCACCACGGGTCACCACCCGCAGAGGGCGCGAGCATCGAGCTGAGCTTCACCGCTCACCAGGAGGGTCAGGAGCGTTCCTTCTGGCTGGCGCGCAGTTGGTCGGGCACGGGTTCATCGACGTCGGAGACACTGGTGGCCAAGCGGGATGGGCGCGAAGACCAGGCACTCGCGGCGACCTGGAGTGAACAGGTGGAGACGTTCTTGCCACGAGGGGTGGCCGGTCTATTCTTCTTCGACGGCGAACAGATCGAAGCACTCGCTGATCTTGAGAACTCCCGGCAAGTGCTGGGTAGCGCGTTATCCGCACTCCTCGGGTTGGATCTGGTTGAGCGTCTCAGTAGCGACCTCGCCATCCTGCGTCGAAGGCACAAGAGCAGCGCGCTGTCGGAATCTGCGCGGCAAGCTGTCACCGACCTCGAGCGGCGGGTTGTCCAAGCGAGACAAGCAGAAGGTGAAGCCAAGCAGGCGGTCGCCGCTCGTCGCAATGACGCCGGGCGTCTCGGCAAAGCACTCTCCGATGCGCGGGATGCATACCGCAAGGCAGGTGGAGATCTGGCGGATCAGCGGTCGAAAGCCCAGGACGAGGCGAGGGCCTCCCGCATCATTCTCCGCCAGCGCGAGGATGACATCCGGCGCGAGTTGGGCGGCTACGCACCGCTGCTGCAGGTGATGGGCCTACTCGCCGATCTGGAGGCACAATCAGAGCTAGAGACCGAAGCGCGCCGGGACGCGTTGATCGAGGATGCGATCAACGCTCGTGACGAGAGTCTGCTGAGCACGCTCAGGTCACAACACGTGGCCGTCAAGACCCTTCAGACTGTCGAGCAGTTCGTTGCCGCTGACCGTGAACGGCGAGCCTCGATGGCCCGTGTAGAGCCCATCTCTCTGCTGGCCGACCCGTCTCGAGCACGAACCGTTGCAGCGGAACTGCCCGATCTTGAGCGCCGGCTGGCCCGCCTGGTGAAGGACCGCCGCACGATTCAGGAGCGTCTGGAGCAGGCGGAGGGGGTCTTGTCAGCGATCCCTGATTCATCCACCTTGGAGCCGTTGCACGAGAGGCTGGTTGAGTTGGAGGGGCGGCAGACAGAGGCACAAGCCCAGTTAGCAATCTCGGAAGAGAGGCACCGCGCTGCCATGGCAGAGGTTGTGAAGGTACAGGGGTATCTCGACAAGGCGCTGGACAGCGCCTTCGCAGCCGACGATGAGGCTCGGATCGTCACGCACATTGACCGCGCAAGAGCCACCCTGGAGAGGCTGAGAGTCGTGGCCACGGCGAACCACCTAGGCCGGATCTCGTCGCTGACGATGGAGGCGCTGGGGATGCTTCTACGCAAGGAACACTTGATCACCGATCTGCGCATCGATCCGGTCACCTACACGCTGTCGCTGACAGGGCTCGATGGGCGGCCGCTACCCCCGACCGAACTGTCCGCCGGGGAACGCCAACTACTTGCCGTGGCGCTACTGTGGGGCCTCGCTCGAGCATCGGGACAGCCCCTGCCGGTCGTCATCGACACTCCTCTGGGAAGATTGGACAGCTCGCACCGCCACCATCTTCTGGAGAGGTACTTCCCTCAAGCGAGCCACCAAGTGATACTACTGTCCACCGACACGGAGATCGATGAGGTTGCCTACACCCGCATAGAGCAGAGAATCGGGCGGGCGTATCACCTTGAGTTCGACCCGGCAACGAACGCTACCGACATCATCGAGGGCTACTTCTGGAGGCGGTCATGACCGTGGAGACTGTCCGCGTCTCGCAGGCTGCGCGCAACCAACTCGTGACCCTCAAGCGCCGCACCGGCATCGAGAACTGGAACGTTCTTTGCCGGTGGGCCTTCTGCCGATCACTTGCCGAGCCAACGTCACCCCCGATAGTCAAGCTCACCCTCGACAGCAACGTCGAGATGAGCTGGCGAACGTTCGGGGGCGAGATCGGCGACATCTTGTGGGCACTCTTGCGGATGCGATGCCACCAGGATGGATTGCCCCTGGATGAAGACACCCTCGCCCTCCAGTTCCGACTCCACCTGCATCGCGGCATCGGCTACCTCGCCGGTGACCCCGCCGTGTCCGACATCGAGGGGTTCACCCGGCTCGGACTCAACTCCCGCAGGTGAGACATGAGTCCGACTGCTGCCCGGCACAAGACCGCCATCAGCCGTCTCGGCCTATCAAGACCCATCGCGACAGCCATCGCTGACCGCGTGATCGCAACTGGCATGACGGTGTTCGACTACGGCTGCGGCAGGGGGGATGACGTACGTCATCTGCGCACCCTTGGATACCAGGTCGACGGCTGGGACCCGGCACACCGGCCGGATGCGCCCAGGACCCGCGCAGAGGCAGTCAATCTCGGCTACGTGATCAACGTGATCGAAGACCCTGCCGAGCGTCACCGCACGATCAAAGCGGCATGGGATCTCGCCAACACCGTGCTGATCGTGACCGCACGAATGAAGTGGGAAGCCCGCGACCTTGCCGGGCTCCCCATGGCGGATGGAATGGTCACCCGAACAGGGACCTTCCAGAAGTTCTACGAGCAGACAGAACTGGCCACCGTCATTGAGGAAGCCACCGGGTGCGCACCGCAAGCCGCAGCGCCGGGCATCTTCTACGTGTTTCGAGACCCGGCCATGGCCCAGAGTTTCCTCGCGTCGCGGGTCTATGTATACCGGCCGCGCATCACGATCAACCCCCAGCAGCGGTACGAGGCGAACAGGGAGGCTCTGGAACCGCTGCTGGCATTCATGAATTGCCACGCCAGGCCACCGCGACCGGCGGAACTGGACTCTTCGAGCCGGGACCAGATTGTTGAGCGTCTCGGCAGTGTGGGCCGGGCGACACGTCTCGTCCGGGAGGTCACCGATGACTCCTACTGGGAAGAGGTGCAGACAAGACGCTCGGGAGAACTGCTCATCTACGTCGCCTTGTCCAGGTTTGGGCGTCGCCCGCGCTTCTCACAGCTCGACATGTCACTTGCCGGTGACATACGGGCGCTGTTCGGAACCTATGCCGAGGCCTGCCACAGGGCCGACAAGTTGCTGTTGGCCTGCGGGGACCAGTCCGCTGTGTACCTGAGCGCCCGATCATCCAGGATCGGCAAACAGACTCCGTCGTCACTGTACGTCCACCGGTCGGCCGTAGCCGAGCTTCCCCCACTCTTGCAGGTGTACGAAGGATGCGCCCGTGTCCTATCCGGCACCGTGCCGAACGCGAACATGGTCAAACTGTCGGTCACCGAGCCGCAGGTGTCATTCCTGTCATACCCCGACTTCGACGCCAACCCGCACCCAACCTTGAAGGCAGCGGTCACGGTGAATCTGCGCAAGCTCACGGTGGAGGTCCGGGACTACAGCCGGTCTGATAACCCGCCGCTGCTTCACCGCAAGGAGGAGTTCCTGGGTCGCGATGATCCTCGTAGACCCAAGTACGCGCGGCTCACAGCCAGCGAGAAACGTGCTGGGTTGTACGAGCATCCAGAGCGCATCGGCACCCTGCTGGGCTGGGAGGCCACACTGCGCGACTGTGGCGTAACGATTCGCGGTCACCGGTTGGTGCGCCGCGAGTCCTGAGACGGCCGCGACTACCAGGGCGTTCCGCGCAGCAGTTCCTCAGCGGTTGCTGGCTCTGGTCCGCTGCCAGCGCTGAGGGCCTGCGTCACCAGATCGATGATGACAAGGTTGGCTGGCTGGTTCCGCTCGGTGCATTGTTCCTGGATGTAGTCGAGACCCCCGTTGGCGTACTCCTCGAAGATTCTCACTCGTTCATCGATTCGGGCGTCGTCCAGCACTTCAGGGTCCGCGACCACGTTCGCGGCGATCATGTTCACCAAGGTGTCGCCGAAGCTCGGACTCGTGAGCACGTCGAACCGGATCGGGTCGCCTGCGGCTTCGGCGAATGGTGCACGTCTGTTCTGCTGAAAGCCGACCGCAGCTGTGAGAAGGAGGATGTCTCGGTAGGTGGGGAAACCCGCCTCTTTCAGGAGTTCGACCATAAGCGGCTCATGCTGCTTTGGACGCCGCACGCGCACATCGGTAGAGACGTTCATCACTTGATCGCTTTCAGTTCGGAGTGGTCAGTGGAGTCCGACTTGATGTACGGGTACGACGTTCCTTGGAGAACGATCTCTTCCGACTTGTCGGGAGCGGTGGTGTGCTGCTCGATGATACCCAGGTGGCTGATGTGTGGCATCATCTCGGAAAGAACCCTACCCAGACCCTGGCTCTTGCTGACGAGGACCACTAGCTGTGGGGCGAGCGTGGCGAGGGCGCGGGAGACGGCCTCTTGGTAGTCCTCATCGAGCGACCCGAAAGCTGCATCCATCACAATGGGGTAGACCCCGTCCGCTCCAGACTCTGCTCCCAGTTCCTTGGACGACTCACGGGCTAAACGGGATACCGCCGCCACGAAACTCAAGCTCAGAATCTGGTTTTCGCCCGTGGACTTGGGCACCTCAAGAAGCACCCCGTCCTCGTCCTTGAACAGGCCGAGCTTGTAGTCAGACCCCAGGACGGGAATGTGGTTCTGGTGCGTTATGCCGCAGAACACGCCCTTGAGTTGCTCGTCGAGCCGCACTCGCATGGTTGACTCGCGGATGGCCAGAATCTCCTCAAGCGCTCGCTGCACCCGGCGCACCATCGCAGATCGACTGCGAGCCTTGTCGGCGTTGACGTCGAGCACCTCCGCCCGCTCCAGGTCGCGCTGCTTCTGATCAATTTCCTTGTGGATCGACTCCAGCTTGTTCTCGAGCACGCCGATTTGTCTCTGTGCGAGACTGATCCGCCGGTCAAGTTCCATCCGTTTAGCCTCGAGGGCGTGGACGTCCTCTAGGCGGCTGTTGGCCAGTTGCCCGTCGAGGTCGGCTTTCTCGTCTTCGAGCCTGGCCACTCGGTCGGCCTCGTTGGCGATCTGTCCGGTGATGCTCGCCAGTCGCTCGCGCAACTCGTCTCTAGCCTTGACTAGATCGCGGCTTTGGGTGCCGACCTGCTGCCAGGCACCTTCGACGACTTGCAGGCCTGCGCGTCTACGCCACTGACTGACGTGGTCCCACGGAGCGGAGCCCTCGGCGAGCGGCGTACCACAGATGCACTCCTGGTGGCTGAGCAACTCGTCCACGAACTCGCGCTTGAGCGGGGCTGGCAGTTCTCCCTTCTTGTAGAGTCCTTCTGCCTTGGTTTGGGTGTCGGTGCACAGCGTGTCTGTGAAGGCTTGGAACCCTCGTGTGGCAACGAGGAGCGCGCGATCATCGGTGAACTGCCGGAGGACGCGTCTTGCCTCGGCAAGTTCGCGTGTGATCGTGTCACGCTGAGCCTGAATAGGTGCCACCTTCTCGTGCTGGCGCAGCACGTCGGCGACTTCCTCACGTTCCTGGGTGAGCTTGTCTGACTCATCGATGACTCTCGCCAGGGCCTCCTTGGTGTCGACCTCTTGCTGCCTCAGGTCGTCGATGGCCTCCTGGATAGAGCTTGCCTGACCGCCGCCGTACTTGCGAATGTCCGCCGCAAGCTTGTTGTACACCCCCTTGGACAGGTGATCGATCGCCCGCTCAACGTGCTCCATGTTCAGGAGAACCTTGATGTCCTTCTTGACCTCGGCGTGCGACCCCTGTTTGACCAGATTCTCAATCCGCTCGCCGTTGAAGAAGAAGAACCTGCTGACATGCTCAGGCAGGATGTGCTTGATCTTCTCCTGCGGTGCACCCTCCTCGACGGACGATCCATCAGGCTTGGTGCTCCAGAGATGCACCTCCGGAGTACATGGACCCTGCTGATCTGACTCCTTGCGCAGCATCGCTTGGCGGAGCAGTCGGTAGTCGTGCTCGCCGTGGGAGAACCGGACCTCGACCGCGACCTCGGCATCCTTGCCGGTCGGTGTTGAACGCCAGACCGCGTCAGTGACGATCCGTTCCTGCTGCTCAACGTCGCTGGACATCGTGCCGTACAAGGCCCAGGAGAAGGCGTTGAGGAGCGTGGTCTTGCCTGCCCCGTTCGCGCCGAAGAGCATCGCCACGGGAAACGCGGGGGTCGATGTCAAATCGAAGGACTGCTGCCCCTTGAACTGGCGGAAGTTGGTTAAGGTGATGGACTTGAGTCTCACGGTAGGACCCCCTTCACTGCGGCGACCAGCTCATCAATCACATCGGGGTTGGGTTGGTGGAGCTTGTCGCGTTCGATCTGCAGCACTTTCTCCAAGAGCTTTCGCTCATCGCCACTCAGTTCGTTCACCACCTGTTCAACAGTCCGGTCTTGTGCCACTGGGTGCCTCCTTCCGCTCGTTCGTCATCGGTATCCGGTTGGTCTAGATGTCCATCAGTTGGTAGCGCTGCTTGACAGGCCGCAACGTGTCGAGGGTGGCCCCATAGTTGTCCGAGAGTTTCCCGAACTCGTCAGCGCGCTGGAGTTCTCTGATCAGAAGCGAACGCTCCACATCAAAGTTTAGTGGCACGCCGTCTGCGGGGACGGCCAGGTAGTCGTAGATATCGGCCTTCACCTTGCCCTCCGCCAGACGCAGCAGGCGGCCGCGCCGCTGGATGAACTGACGCGGGTTGCTGCTGCTTGCCAGCAGATATCCCGTCCGCGCGTCGGGGATGTCGACGCCCTCATCGAGGCACCTCATCGACACCAGGACACGGAGATCCTGGCCTGTGCCGAACCGACGCAGCAGCAGCCGCCGCTCCTGCCGTGGGGTGTCAGCGACGTACCGATGAGCCGACAACCCCAAGTCCCTCCCGATCATCACCATGGCCTCATCGACCTGGTTGACGCCGTCCGTCGGGCGACCCCCTTCAGCGCAGTAGACAAGTTGGTACCAGGACTCGCGGTTGACCTCCATGTCTTGCCTGAGTACTGCTAGCTTCCCTGCCGCATGACCCAGGACGTTTGCGCGGTCTCTCAGCAACCGACCCAACTGGGAATCCTGGCCTTCGTCCTCGACCCGCTGACCAGCGGCGAAGCACTTCGCGATTCTGGCGGTCAGGTCGAGATAGAGCGCCATCTCCGGGTCGTCGAGTTCAACCAGCCGGGGATGGTAGTCGTAATGGCAGAGGGCGTGGTATGTGTTGATCGCGTCATCAAGTGAGATCTCCAGGACTTTCTGCCCGAAGTAGTCCGTCAAGGCATCGGTGCCCTCATCGTCGAACCATCGCTCGGGAGTCGCCGACAGAGCAAGTCTGTAAGTCGCGTTGCGCGGCAGAGCGGACCGGTACGTCGCGGAACCGAGGTTGTGCGCCTCGTCGGCGATCAGGAGCAGCCTCTGCTGCCCGGACACTCTCGACAGCACTGACTGGAATCTGTCTCCGGCGAAGGAAGCGTTGGTGGCGACCAGCGCCACAACTGGCCGCTGCCCGAGCCGCGCCTCAGTCATCTGGTTCTCAACCTTAGGTATCCAGGCGCTGCTCGACTCGTACACCCCAACTGGACGAACACCGAAGGCCTCGATCTCGCCGATCCACTGGTCGACGAGATGCTGGTAGGGGGCGACGACTACCATCACCAGTGTTTCCTCGCGTTGCTGGATGGCTTTGCACAACTGTGTGGCTGCGATCAGGGCAGTCTTCGTCTTTCCCGTACCGGTGGCCATCTTGAGGATGCCGCGTCCCTGGGCGGTTAGCCAGTTCGTGACCGCCTTCTTCTGGTAGTCGCGGACGAGAAGTGTCTCTGGGAGCCTGAGAACTGTTGGGGCTGGCTCATCTGCGTGCGACGGAATGAGGGCGGTGTCTCGTCCGGCGAGTGGTCGATATGGTCTGTCGTGCCCCAGTGCGATGAGACGTTCGCGGGCGACATCAGGAAAAGCTTCCACGGTCAGGTTCGGGGTGGAGTTGGACCAGAGCCGCTCGAAGTCTTCTTCATAGCGCACCGCCCGCTTGCCATCCGCCGGGAGCCAGCCCCGGAAGACATCCACCGACTCGAAGTTGGCCGCGAGACCGCCCAGTGTCTCGTTGCTGCTACCGGTGAAGGCCAGGAGATCTCCGTACGTGTCGCGGAACACTCCCAGCTTCTCGTGGTAGATGCCGACGCGGCCTAGGGCTTCCACGAAAGCGATCTTGATGTCGAGCCGCCCTTCGGCGATGAGCCGTCCGAGCACACCTAGGCCATCCAGCACAAGGTTCGGGGCATCGCGGTCAAGCTCCCTTAGCGTCGCACGCGCGACCATGTCACGTAGGTCATAGCCGCGTTCGATGTCAGCGATGTCGTCCTCGGTGAGGTAGGGCGAGGCGACGAGCCTCATCATCCCACCGCGTTTCGCGAAGGTCTCGATGCCTCGCGAGTACAGAGCCATGCTTGTCGAGGTGAAGTAGCCGACGGCCCGACTGTAGGTGGCGGCAACCTGGAACGCGGGTAGGTAGAAGTCGCGCACCACATCATCGGCGTCACTTCGATACCGGTCCTTCAGGGACAGGGTCCGCAAACTTGGTCGATCCGTCGTCATAGCAGCCTCATGATGTCGTCGACGCTAACCTGGCCTGCGGAGTCGACTTCGCGGCCCTTCCCCAGACGGTCGCGAGCCCTGACAAGGAGTTCGGCGACGTCGTGGTCTCCCCGCTGCTCGTAGCCTTCGATGAGGGCAGACGGTGTGGAGGTCTCGGGCAGCCCGATGGCGCTAGCCAGGGCGCGGCTGGCCTCGTCTGAGTCGTCGGTTGCGTGAGCGTGTACAAGCCTTAGGGCCTCAGCTAGGGGGTCGCCCACCGTTGGGCGAGCCGGGTGGAAGGCGAATGACCCGTCGTCACGCAGAACCAGGAACGCATCAGTGCCAACGTCCACGCTGTACTCCGTCAAGAACCGCCGAATGGTGCCGAAGGACGGTTGAATGCCCGTCCAGTACACCGATTGCGCCCCGAGTTGCGAGTCGAGTTGCCGTGACTGACCGTACTGTAAGCCCAGTAGGTTGGCGACCGCCATGGGTGCGACGGCTCCGCTGCCACGCATGTGATCTGGTGTCACTCGGACTCGATACGCCCAGCCACTGGGAGTTCGGAAAAACCTTGCTGTCTTCTCCGGCGGCTTCGAGGCCCCAGGATCTTGCGATGAACGAGAAACGACACCATCACGGCACTGGTACGGCTGTGCATTGGCGTACGCGATCACGCTGGTCTCGGTGACCGTGAACGATTTGGTCAGCTCCTCGACGAGGTCTGCCAGCTGCATTGATCCGCCATGCTGGTCGAGCCGCTCGCCGATTTCCTCCCGAATGCCCGAGTACACCTCAAGACCCCACTCGTGAAGCGCCCACTTGTCACGGTCGACCCTGTCAAACCGGGTATCTGCCGATAGCTGATTCCGTAGCGATTGATAGCTACGCTCGTAGTCGAATCTGTCGACGATCTCTTGTGAACTCAGTGCTTCGCCCGCTATCGCTAACACAGCAGCCGCATAGTCGCTCATTGACCTGGTCTTCGTCAGAGCGTAGTCCCCATGGACGATAATCCCGCAGTGGGCGAGCCACTCCTTGGTAGCCTGCATGTGCCCATCCGGAACCAGTGTCGACACCAAGTCGAATCCGGCGAGATCAACGACCCCGTGTGCGTCAGATCGGGCGGCCAGCGTCTCCTTGGTGACGCGCTCGGCGTCGCTCAGGGACGGGCGAGCGCACCAGCCGTCGGCGATCTCTAGCGTCTCGTCGAGGCAGTCAAGCACGCGCCACACCGGTTGTTGAACCGACGGGACGATGGATTCAAGTGAGGGCATCCTTGAGATCATGTCGGCAAGCGGGCAGACGACGCCGCCGAAACCATGAAGAGCCTCGAACACACCTGCCACGGGTTCAGCGGCTGTAACGGCGTCCAGTAGAGAGGATCGAGCCTCAGCTTCCAGTTGCCGCACCCGTTCTCTGGTCAGCCCCAGCTCGTTCCCGATCTCCTCGAGCGACGACTTGGTGTCCGAGAAGACGCGCCTGGCGGCGATGCGCACGAACCGAGGATCGGACAGGCCGATGATGGCTAGGTCGATCAGGTCGGCCAGGTCGGTGGTGGGGTCCGAGGAGAGCAGCAAGTCCGATGCGCGCAGCCCGTCAAGCCGTCGCCGTGCGACAACAACAGTCGGTGGGCATCCGGCTGGGAGCGGTCCTGCAAGAACGAGATGATCATTCAGCCCTATCAACGACAGCCAGCGAGCCACCTCATGGAGGTCCCGCACGGCGGTGCGAGACAGGAACCGTGCACGGTCGTCTCCCGGAGTGGCCTCGCCTTCACCTGTCATGGCAGGCGCAGCGTCGACGCCCGAGCGGGGTGGAAGACACGCGTCGACCAGATACCACGCGAGGACGCGCACATCGCCGTCAATGAAGCCGGCGGCGCTGGCGATGCCGCTAAAGGTGGAACATCTGATGTCCGCCGTTGACGCGAAGCCCCCATCCTCAAGCGCTTCGAGGTACACGAGGGGCATCGGGATACTGCTCAGGTCAGCGCGCGCGGGAAGACATGGGAACAGGTCGCTGATTGGAGTGCCCGCGAAGTGTGCAGTCATCACATCAACCACCGCCTGAATGTCGTCATCACGCGTCAACGGGTCGGCCACAGGCGCGGCAGCCAGCTCGCGAAGCGCAGACTCATCGGTCTTGCCAATCCAGGGGAACACGTCCAGCCATGTACAAACTGTCGGAGAATGACGCTCGACACTCGCATCTCGCGTTGAGGACTGCTGGACCAGCGGATCTGACGGATCTACGCCAGCGTCGACGGTGCGGGCGTCCCACACGCGGTCCTCATCACGCAGCACCCGCGTGCACCTCCTGTCGACGATCATGCTCACAGTTCTAGCAGTGGCCTCCGACACTTTTGTGAGCCTCGGCAGTGGCTGACCCTTGGAGCCCAACGCGACGCAGTGACTGCTGCACCTATTATCCCGTACCGGACCGGGGCGGGGCATCTCACCCGCCGTCGACGGGGCTGCCCGAGCCAGTCGCCCGAGGGGGGCTTGGGGTCTGCTGCACGGATAGGTGACATCTGAGTTGGCTTGCCTGGGGGCGGGCCTGGAAGGATGTTGGGATGCCTAGACCTTTCCCGGAGGAGTTCCGT
>JGI20166J26741_11968918_pt1 | contig 19540 bp, 6 predicted proteins | sample TergutCu122P5_FD_26741 | JGI IMG/M metagenome (IMG submission 26741)
TGACTTTAGCTCCCTGAAGATGGTTTCTATGTAAACCGAAACATGTTGGAGCGTAATTTTAGAATGTTTTAATAACTCTGTGTTTTTTAACATAATGTGCTTCAGTTGGTAATAAAAGGGTTCTGCTCCTATGGTGTTTGTGACGGGAGATGCAGTGTGTTTTTGTGCACTATGAAATGAATTCTTAAATATTATTAATACCTCAATCAAAAAATGCACTTAATAAAATATAATTTATGAACACTATCAATCTCCTACTTGTTCAGGCACCAGGGTGCCATCCTCAGGGAATCTTTCAGATCACAGAAATAGCAATCAACCCAATACGCTAATCTAGGTATGCATCGCCCTCTATAGGATGATTCAAATATAAAAATTTCTAAAAGACATAAAATTGATAATCATAACATTATAATGTTGTGATAGTGAGCCGTTCCAGGTATAGTTTCGTAGTTATTTATATTCTGTGTGCAGTATGTATACGAACATTTGTCTCTTCGTATACGATCCGCAGAGATCTCGTCCTGTAAATATGTTAGCATTGTTAATTTTACATAACTGAAAGGAGTATACATTAAACTAACGTACTTACAGGACGTGATCCCTTCGGATCACAAAGATCAAGACAGATGTCTGTATACATACTGCATACAGAATATAAATAGCTACAAACTTGTACTTGAAACGGTTTACTGTCACATAGTTTTAATATTACATTATAATGTTACGCTTATCAATTTATGCTTTTAGAATTTTAATATATTAATCATTCCAATAAGAGCGATTCAGTACCCGGGTTAATGTGTTGGACTTGTATTCTTTTGTTACACAGAAATCCCTGAGGGTGGCACTTCGGTGCCGAAACATGTAGGCGTATAATGTTTGTCATAAATTTTATTTTATCAAGTTAATTTGTTGTTTTATGCATTAATTATACGAAGATGCATGGTATGAATAATATAAAATCCTTAAAGCTTGATTAGAAGAAATTTTGGCTTTACGTTGGCATTGCTAGGCTCAGAGGGTTAGTCTATTGCCTCTCACAGCGGAGTCCCGTGTTGGATCCCACGGATTTTTGATGGACCATGTGGCAATGGAAGAGCGTTTTCAACCAGTACCTCGGCTTTCTCCTGTCAATATAGTTCCACCAGTGCTTCACACTCATCTTCATCTACACGTTGCTCTTACGAGAATGAGACCCTGAGGAAGCCTTGGAAACTTCCATAAAGCAGTGGATTTTGTAAATCAGGGAACACTGGGTAGAAAATTAGTACTTTTACATTCTCGGACTTTGGGGTCGTTCCATGGTTCAGGCAGTTAATCGTAGGTCGCTCCTTGCAAAGACCCGGATTCCATTATGGCATGGTTCATGTGGTAATTGTGGTTTATGAAGTTACATTGGGACAGGGTTTTCTCAAATTATTTTGCTTTTCCCTCTCAGTATCACTCCACCACTCCGTACTCATCCTCATCTACATGCTACTCTAATCAACCGGGCTAAGGAGCGACGCCAGGGAACCTTCAAAAAGTCAATGATCTCTCGGAAATCAGCAAGCATTGAGCAAAACGTGTTTTCGGGTTTTTCGGGCTTTAAAGGGTTCAGGTAATATTTTTAGTACCAGCGATGATATAGGCCGAGAAGACGTAGTCGGTACAGCGATTGGCTACGAGCCGAACAGTCCCGGGATCAAATCCCGATCGGGGTGAGATATTCTGCTCCCGTCCTGACCGGTCCTGGGGCCAACCGAGCCCCATGTACTATGGGTACCTACCGATTCTCTTTCCCGGGGATACAGCGGCTGGTGTGTGGGGTTAACCACCCACGCCAACTAGCTCCGAGGTTTAAAAAAAGAGCAGAGCTAAACACTACTTCACCTTTGAACACAGACGACCTGTACTAAGGAGAACTTTAATTTTACGATTGATTATAAATATGTAATTAAGGAGGAAGTAGGTGTTAGTTTCAGAAGTTAGTAGTATTTGTTTTGTATCCAAATTTGAAATGTGTGGAACTCACTGAATTCGTCGGAACACCCCTGAGTGAAGTATCCGTCATCTACCGACTCACGGGACCATGTTGACATCTAGCTGCAATTACTTGGAGCTGTTAATACTGTAGGTCGTCGCATCACTTGTTTTACCGCAAGACAGTACAAGGCTCAGTGTTCCTTACAGCTGGTGGGGTGTCAGTGACAAACGGCTTTATGTTGTCTGGCGACGCATTTACATGAATTGCTAATTATGAACACGCTCAGTGTATGAAAGGCTTACTAATGTTAAAGGAGTTTATTGAAACGTAGGAATCGTATTAAGAATCGGTCTTCACTGTTTGAAATGATATACGTAGAAATAACCGTAAAGATACACCGTTCTTCCAGTTCACGCCATGACGAAAAACGGGGAGTAAAAATATTTGTAACTTCGCGCGCCGGCCGCTTTACCGCCCAGGGAAAGAACACCGGTACCTTATGGACAGAAAACTGGGCGGGCCCCATAGCCAGTCTGAACCTTGTGGAGAAGAGAAACATTTCTTGCTCCGACCGCATTTCGAATCTCGGGCTGTCCACTTTGTAGCCTAGACCTTTAGCGCCTACGCCATTCCGGCACTTATGTGAAAAAGTATACTTTTATTTGTGTAAGTTTATATCTTTAGGGCAGTGATTATTCATTGTGCCTTCCTCCGGCACGCAACACATTGCAGTCATCTAAGTGGATACAAAAGTTTGAAAACAAAGCGCTGTTTCCATTTTCTGTATTTTTTTCTTGGAGACCCTGGTGACCACTTATCAACCTAGACGATATCGAAATCTAAAGACATTTTTACCTTCTGGTTTCAGGGCAGATGCACATTTCCTCGCAGTTGTCACATTGTCATTCGACAAATAAACACATACTCTACCAAAGTGCGCATAATTTTTAAAATATTCCAACATGCATCATTTCAGAAGACCATATTAAGTGGCGCCACGGTCGTCTGCACCTCAAATGTTTCTACTTTAGCCATGCTGGTATTTCCAGTTGTGGGAGGGTGTCGGTAGGATTGTCTGCAGTGACAAGATTCGATGCCAACTTTTGTGCCTGGACACTTTTTAAGTTTAAAATGAGAGATAACTTACGCATAATGATACCCAAGAGTACCTTTTCTCTTCAATAAGCAACATTAAGCCAAACACTTTAAATCAATTTTGTAGCTTCGCATTTTAGTGCGTGTTTCTTATTAAGTCAGAGAAATTGACATAAACGCAATTTACTTTACGTAAGGAGAACCCCTAGTTATGTACCGACTGTCTCCAAAATGTTCCGGCTCTTTTGGGCCATTTAAGACATGAGGCTCCTATGCAATGACCGACGAAGCCCCAAACATGTAGGAGACAGACTGTAGACAACAAAGAGTTTCTATCTAATAGTGTGAATTCTTTTCTTGTTTTAATTTACATGAGATTAATTGAAATTTACTGATAAAAGAAGTAAAGAGACTGGATATATTCAAATATGCATGTATACGTGTATGTGTACATATATGCAGGCACGACAAGTTTCGAAAAATTTGTATCAGACTTCCCAGTATTTGTGTCTCTCTAAATCTATACGGCTTTCATCAATTGGATTTTACCTCAAGACGCATACATACTGGTTGCAACGCACTACAAGAGACACAGTATGTGTTGACAGAAGTGAATCTACACTTATGGAATAACACCGAAAGTCTGACCGTGATGTTACTGGATTTCCGTGCAATGAAAGTCATATGAAAAGAGTCACGTTATAATAAAAAAAAAATACACGAGCCTCTAATAAATTTCAGGCAATCCTCGACATTAATCATCTCGAGTTATGTTGATCTATACTTGCTAATTACGAATAATGAACTGTGTGTTTCTTCTCCTTCAGATTTATTGAAATTATAGGTTTATTACTAATTTCAAAATGATGTGCAAAAATAGGACAGGAATTAACTGGGGTATAATGACATGTCAAACATTAAGGGTATTCGAAAAAAGAGAGTTTCATGTCTCATTTCAAAAATTGTAGCAAAAACATGCAGATAATAAATTACAAGTATTTGATGCGAAACCTCCCTGTGATCTGCTCAAACATGACAGATAACCCGTTTACGGTGAAAAAAATTCACAAATCATTAACATTTGTACTCACCCTGGTGTACAATTTCCAAGTTATGTGTGGTGAAATTAGTGGTAGATCACGGACTTACTTAATTACTTTAGATTACAGCTTTTATTATGCATACATCAACGTACCAATTTTTTACTTATGTACTTCCATATACTTCATGTAAAACCGGGGCACCTCGCAAGAATGTTAAGCTATCCCCGTACAGACCAAGAAGGCGCAGAGACGGAGACGAGGTATTGTTTCATTCGTTCTTAATATCGGCATTAAATGGAAAATGCGGAAAGAGCTCACGGTACCGTTTGTGGGTTTTAAGTGATTTTCATGAGAATGACCTTGTAGGTCGAAACATGTAGTTGGATAATAAACAAGAGCTGTGACAACTTCTGTATACTTTGTTGGGTATGCTGTAACTTCTTCTCCTCCTCCTCCTTCACAAACGGCATTACAGTCCAATCGAACCTTTGCCTCTTTAATGGACTTCCCAAAGTCAGCTCTGTTTTTTGACCTCTATTTCCAGTTTTTAATTTTGCATCTCTTAATATCTGTTTACAAAAAGTGCCACCATCTGTCTTGTGGTTGTTACCTTAGTCGACTTCACTTGGGATTATAATTAAATACTTGACTTACTTCTCTTTAACAATCCAATCTATTAACATTACGAATCCAATTCAAACGAGTTTTTCTAACAAACGAAAGTATATCTATATCTGTATCTCCAGACAGCTGGCTGATATTTAACATGGAAACTTCTAACGATTTGGCCAGGTTGTCCAGAAACTTCTCTAATGTACATAACATCCTGAAGACAGGGAAATTCTTCTTTTTACTTCTAACACTAATGCTGGTGTCATTTCAATAAATTACAACTTAATAGGGGTAGATACCGTAATAAACTGAGGACTCGGTGTTAATTGAATAGGAAGTAAAGACCAGTAAGGCAAAAAGCACATGCTGGGATTCCGAGTTATCTTGTTATGCATGAGACAGGTTCAGCGGCACACACCCGCCTCTTTCACCAAAAGGGAAATTCATGCACACGATGTACTGTGGGTTTCCCCTGCTCTCTATAAAGAAACTACTCATTCTTACAGCAAACTTCGTCTTTATCACTAAGCTTAGAGCATGCTGGTTCCAAAGCGGCAAGCAATAAATACCAGCTTATTCCATAAAACTGGCTGTTTAATTGTGTGGCAAGTCAAAACAAAGAGTACCATTTCAAGTATCGCTACTCTCTCTTTCAGGCTTAAGCAGCAAGGCAATTTTTTCCTCCGTTTAATTCACAGCCAAGACATGAAGATATTTGTGGAGTGGAGGTATATCACCTGTCAATCTTAGCTTCAACCCTAGATGCAGATGTGCATTCGTCTTCAAGACAAAATCACAACACCGCGTGTTCAGGGTATGGCAAGAATTTAATTACACTTTGCAACAGGGGTGCACAAAACCCAGCCGTCAGGTAGCCGTGGCGATTAACTGTTATATGATAGCGCGTAATATTTGTGCGTCCTCAGCATGGAACTTGATTCCTGTCACCCTTCTGTCACTTACAATTTGAGGTAGCTCCTAGAACATGTAAAATTTTTGAACGAATGCAGTACAGTATTTTTCGGAAATGCTTTTCTTTTTCTCTTAATACTTACCTTAGCACAAGTTATATTCAATGCGTCCAGAAATTCACGCTCGTGTAAAGTGGCCGTTATCTGGTCGATTTAAACCAAAACTGGAATATATCGACAGATTTTAGGAAACTTTTCTGTAATATATTCCTGGAAATATGTTCAGAAATTCTCGAACCAATATACGCGACACGGAGGCGGATGGAAAGATTCGGCGGAAGTAAGAAGAAAACTTCTGCCATTATTTGTACGGAACGTGCTAAGAACTGGTAACCATAGCGGTCCCAACTGTATGTATCTGCTTCTGTATTACATTAGATAATAAAGTTTTAAATATTAATAAGGTTCAGGCCTAACGAGCCGTAGGAAGAATGCGAATGACTTGTTGAGGAACAGCTTCTGGAAAAATGGATAACTTTATTCATAGGATTTACTGGAGCTTAATTTGGAAATGGTCTATATGTATTGAGACAATAAAAGCAGCGGGGCCGACATTTGGCCACAGTCTGCTTTAGACAATAAAATTCATGAAATTTTGCGCGTAAAATTTGTGGCTTTTTTTCTCTCAACTGTTTTATGTAGGCTATTTATATTTTTGTATATGAAATTAACTCCTCATCCTTTCCTATAGCATTTCTAACCTGAGTGTGAAAACATGTAGGTCATAGAAAAGAATCTAACTTTATGAGAAGGTAGTATTTTCTAACAATAAAACAGAACAACTTTTGTCTCTTCTCTTCTTTTCTCAAGTTTTCATTTTCTGTATTTAGTTTCTCGTCCTTCAGTTTATTTTTCATTTTATTACATCTTCTTCCATCCTCTTTGACTCTTCTTCGCCATTATTTTCTCCCCTTTTATCTCCTTCCTTGTTCTTCGGCTTTGCCTCCCCTTTATTCTTCTTCAGTATCCTGACAGCAAAATTGTGTGCTCTGAACACAAAAGCAACAACTGGACTGAACGCACTAAATATTTTTCAAGAATCATTCAAGTAATATTTTATTTTCATACACTCACTGAAAAATTCACAAACAGAGGTAATTTAATTTCAGTGGATTAGCTATTTTCCAGTTTAAAGTAATATGCATTTTATTTTGTAGTTTGCTGAACTGTACCTTAAAAATTGAGCAGATCAGCATGTAGATTTAAAGCAGTCCTTTGCTAATGAACACAGATTGTTACTCCATGTTTTAACTTAATGTCAACTGGTAGAAAAAATACAACTTCCGCACCGCTCAAGTGGGATTTGTAGCAGACAAATTGGCAATAATAAAGTTTCTTCTTCCACTACTTCTTTTTCCTCCATCGAACGTCACTCTACAAGCGTTATATATATATATATATATATATATATATATATATATATACACACACACACACACACACACACAAAATGGTAACGTTGCAAAACAAACAAGATAAAAAGGATGCACGCAGGAACGCACACTGATCTTCACATAACGTAAATGTTGGTCTTCCTATAAAATGTCTTTATATTCGTACTTTTTTCAGTACAACCATATTCCCAAAGTTGACACAGGTTGATAATCCTACACCACATTCTTAATTTATCGATGTAGGTTGATAACGGCCTCCCTACATCCTAACACTTTGTCATAGGTTGATAAATATCCCGTCAAATATTAAATATAATGAAACCCATTCACTGGTTGGCTGTTTTGTCCAATTTCAATCAAAGTGCCCACCATCTTTTGGTAAAACTATCGTACATGGCATCAGAAGATTAGCCCGACTGCTTAGGCGATTAAAGTTTGTTACAGACAGAGGACAAGAATGATATTCCATTGTACTCTTGTACTTTGTAAACAATGTCAAAAATCGCATGAACACTATACGCCCAGTGCAACTTTAGTTAAATGTAAAGTTTTGGGGGCAACTAAACAAAAGTGATTTTAAGTTCTCTCATGAAGCGATAACCGTTGGACCGATTTTGACAAAACTTCGAATTGTAAGTCCTTGCCCTCCCGCTCCGCTTACTTTAAGATATCTAGGTTGCAATATCAAGATATAATATTCACGAATTGAAAATCTAAAAACGGTAGAAGAGAAGGCGAGGAGCACGCTAAAATTTCTGTGTTATACCTTTATTACCTTACTCTTTTGTTTTTATCAATATTAGTAGAAATTTTGTCTAACTGTTTTTTTTTCCGGACTTCTTCTTGCAGGAATACGAAATTTATGATGAGTAAAACAGCTGAAGTCTGAAGTGGAACACACTGAGCCGATACGTGTTCAATTTGTTGACAGAGGATTTTAGCCAAATTGTAGTGGCATCACGGGCGTCGAGCAAGGAATTCGTGTTCATAGTATGGGAAAAAATAAGAGGCTTATGTGTTTTAAATTAGTAACAAGACAAGCTAAACTACAAAAGAGTGAAAATCGTAATAACAATGTCCAAGTTACATGCGTTTATAAAATACAGGATTCTGGTTTTAACCTATCAATGTTTTGACCCTCCTACTCTATTAAGGGTTGTAGAAAGAGACAAGGAAACCGGACATTATTTAGAGTAAAGAGGATGGGGGTTGGAGGTCTAGCGATTAACGCCAAAACTATTGGGTAATTCAGTGCTCCAGCCATTAAACCGTTATCCCCATAAGCGCATAGGCAATCATCACGAGCTTCTATGTCTGCACTCCAATTTTGTGCAAGAGAAGTGTTCACATCTCGCTGGAGTTAGGACACTGTACTGTTGTTACAAGCGCACTGACACCCCTACGAAATGCGTAACAGTGCAGAACAATGTATATCTTTCTTCTTAATGATAACTTATCTTTATTAAAGCGCGTGCATGTTATTATTTCAGCCTCTAACGGAAATGAGTACCAGGAATTCTTCATGGGAGGTAAAGGCGCTTGGTGCGTGGTGCTGACAACCTTTCCACTTTCATGTGCCGATTGCCTTGAAATGTGGAAACTTCAACTTCCTAGAATTCTCAAGGCCTGTCCAGGCCAGTTTAAGGATTGCTTTACCTTTACCTTTTACATTAGTTAGGTGTGTTAGGGAGGAAGTGACGGAGGTCTGGAGAAAACTGCATACAACAGAGCTCAGTTGATTAAACTCCTCACTCACCGGCCCGTGTCATCGTCCTAATAACACTATTAGGGCGATGACACGGGCCGGAAGTGTGGCGTGCAAGAGGAAGAAGAGAAGTGTATATGAGATTTGGCAGAAAAACCTGAAAGAAAGAAACCACTTGAGAACACTAGTCTTCGATGGAAGGATAATATTAAAATGGGCATTAAGAAAATTCGATCATAGTTCGTGGATAGATAAATTTGGCTGAGGATAGAGAAAAGTGACAAGCTTCTTGGTTCAATACAATGAGAATTTCTTGACTAGCTGAGAAAATATTACCTTCTCAAAAAGGACTATGGTCCATGAAGTAAGTTAGTTAATGACAAACACCTAACAAAATCTGCCGTCTCTTCAAACAACAGGCTTAGTAGATCAAGCATTGTGTAACAAGCTGGAAATGTAACACGCATGGGAAGTGAGAAATACGAACAAAAATGCAGTAGGACTACGCCAGTGATAGCAATTTGGGAACCCAGGGGTAGTGGGAACGAAATATAAGAGATCTTAAGAGATCCGAGCGTTCGACGGCAGTGAATGCCAAGGCTTCCATTTTCCCCAGTATTATGGTTTTTAATTCGGTACACAACGAACAAAGTTCCGGAGACGACTCAACTCCATCTTCACTGTATCAGAGAAAGCCGCAAGTTGAAGAACAGTAAAGATATTTGGAAGGAATAACAGAAAATGTAACGTGATTGTTCCTCCCTTCTTGTCCGTAATTTTACATTGAAAAACACAGGCAATGTACGTACAAACGGAACAACGAGACGCGTTCATGTAACCATCTTTGCCATAGACAAGTGACACAGTGTGTGTGTCTTAGTTAGTCAACATGCAAAGCGCATGAACCAAAATGTAATCTGTGGCCAGTCAGGATGTACTATATTCTTCCACATTATCTCATACATGGCACGATTTTCGGAAAAATATAAAATGTGTGATTTTTTCTACAAATTTTATCTGAAATATTTCTCAGTCTAAAAAGAACTGAGCGACATACTGACACAGATGTACATAGCTCTTCGTGTAAAGTACCCGTTATTCTTGTCAAACTTGAATTATCTGGACAGATTTTCGAAAAGTGTTCAAATATCAAATTTCATGAAAATCCTTCCAGTGGGAGCCGATTTGTTCTATGGAGACGAATACGCAGACAGACAGACAGACATAACGAAGCTCATAATTTCTTTTTGCAGTACTGCGAACACGCCTAACAAGCAGCTCTTTTTAAGACCACCGTCACCCATTGGCTTACTCGCAGACACGGTTGGTGTTTTTACTCTTCTATATCTATGCCAGAAATTTCCAGGCAGCTCACTCTTGTGCTGCAGGGACCAGATAACTTGCTACCCGAGGCCCTAACACTGTTAATAACGCTACAGCATGGCCACTGCCAGGTTCACCTCAGAACGAGTACCTCTTCACAAGCATTTCCTATTGAAATATCATCCAAATCTTCAGTAATTATGGCCGTTTTTAGGCGCGTTAGAAAAGTCCGTCTCTCCGTCCGTCCATCCGTCTGTTTGTCTGTCTGCATGGAACATTTCGGATCCCACTACACGGATTTTCACAATCCATTTTTCGAAAATATATTGAGAAAATTAAAGTTTAACTGAAAATGGACAAGAATATCTGGAGACTTCGCATGAAGGCCTAGATAAATGTACGAGTATAAAATGTTCTGAATTCTCCTTAGATTGAAAAAAAAATTAGGCAAAATTTGAAAAGAAAATCGAAACACATTGGAAGGGCAATTTTTTTTTCTTTCAGAAAACTGTGCTATTATGAGAAGATGTGAAAAAATGTGGTGGAGGCTGTCAGGCCACAGATGACAATACAATATAGCACTGAAAAGTTTCGGTTTGCGTGCCGGGTAACTAAGGTAAGAATACAAACACACAGTCATAATACATAATACTTTTATTATTAACAGCAATACGAAATATATTGTAGTTCGACAAAACTCTTGCATTTCCATGGAAAATTGAACAAGATTTTATTGTTATCGGGTACATCTTCTCCGACAGCAATAGAAAGGGAAGTTACTGCTTCGTATCAGGTCAACAATGGTTACGCGAAAGCGCCACAAGGTAACGTAGAAAGTACATTGTCTGTCTTGATTACCAGCTTAATTCTTCACGTCGGCCCCAACCACAGGCAAGCAAACTGGTCACTAGCTATTCTTTAAAGACTGAAAGCAGGCAGCTCCGAAACATCGAGATGTGGTTACAAAACCACAAGAAGTAAGGTTGCAGAGGACTGTAACTGTAGAATATTAGCGAATTATGGTATGTAGGAGTGCAGTGGATTGGACGGGACGAGTGGACTGGATTTATCTGGCTCAGGATAGGACAAATTGCGGTCTATTTCGAACACGATAATGAAATTTCATGTCCAAAAAATGAGTAAAATTTCTTGACTAGTTTAGGAACTACCCTCATCTGAAGGGTACTACTCCATGGGTTTAAATGAGTATGAAATGAATTAAAGTGAATCAGAAATTTTTAAACGAGGTCACGAACCTTGCGGTTCATCTGCATAGATGGGCCAAATTCTTGACCAACTTCTACACTGTTCGTCTGTTACTGCAGTCAGAGTAAGTTAGCAAACTGTCACACAGTATACTGTGACAGCTCAGCCTCGCTTATAACAAACCCAGCCATTAGCCAGTTCAGTACACTTTACATCCACACAACCTCCTTTCATAATGTACTTTGCATTATGATCCCCTTAGTTGCTTCCAGTTCATCCAAGTGAATGCCTCTCAACAGGTTCCTCAGGGCAGCAGCAAAAACCTGCAGTGCTGTAACAATCTTTGTAACAAAAGTCACTGTAAACTATATTCTTTGTTCAGAACTCTTCATTACTTAAAACAAAACCCGTCAAGTTACGAGTAACAATATCACTCTGACATCAACATCAGCAGTCCAGGTTATAGTGGGAGAATCCCATTTACATTTCAGACTAGTAGGAATGTCCTTCTGGTTCCGATACACAGCACAGCTTAAGCATAGACAAGAGACCTGAACATATAGTACCACATAACTAGAAGTTTCCGCTATCAAAAACAAAAACAGTACTTTTAATGTGAATATATCATATTTAATTATGTGAAAAATGTATTAATCATATTTTAACCCTACGTTTTTAAAAACCTGTTCAAGATTTACTATTTATACATAATTGACATCAACAACGCAGCTGCGACAGACAGAAGAACCTTGTAAATAATAACGTATTGGAAATTTGTTTAAAAACTGGCATTTTGTGTTCCCTGACGAAGGTACACTGTTACCGAAAGATGTCGCAGATACGGTCGTAATATTTACATATAATTAATACTGTGCATTTGATTGGCGAAATAAACTGAGTAATAAAAATGTGTCACAGGTGTATTCTTTTACTATAACCTAAAGATTAACTCAAGACTCTCGAAATAAAGTAGATTACTGAGTAGAGGTAACAATCTCCATGGTATAGTATTAACAGAGGCAATAATATTGTGTCAGTTAATACGTTACTGGAATTAAGCCGGCACATACGCAGTCTGTTCCTTTTAAACCATTCAACGTGAGGACACCAGATAAGATATACAGTAAAAATACACAACATTTAAAGCCAATTCTTTGCTATAAATCCAAATGACGCCGTTGGTCGATGAGAGATACGAAAGCAGGACCTATTATTTATACTGCAGCTTGGACATAAATGAAACTACAGCGTTGTAATACTGCTGCCCAAGCCGAAACAAACACTGACACGGTCAAGTCTGATGTAACAGTACTTGCTGTGGGATTAAAGCATTTCGCGAAAGTAATAACCATTCCTGGTAATTGGTCACGGGTGAATACCTGAATGTAGAAATCATTCTTAAAAGGCTTATGCAGAAATGTGAATAATGATATTTATAATGTTATAATAGAAAATAATTCTCCACGACGGCGGTGAGGCGTGGCCAAGTTTGCCTTTTTTAAACTGCAAGCTTAATTCAATAACGCAATTTAGCAACTTCCGTTAAGTCCTACTGCAAATTATTTCTTCTTTTATTTTTAATTTTCCCAACGTCACAGCGACGTCACTTTCCAACAAGTCGCCTTAAAGACTGCTGTAGTTTCTCTCACGATTTCAATTCCAGAAAAACTCTTTATAAGAAATTCCCAGCACTTTATGGAAACCGGGGGTTCATTACCACCTCACAGGAGAGCGCTACCTGACCCTATCCAGATCTAGATCAATCTAGTCCATGGCCGCATCCCACTTCTTTAAGACCCATTTTAATATTACCCTCCCACCTACGCCAAAATGTTCCAAGTAGGCTCAAATCCTCACATTTTCCCAACAAAACCCTGTATGAACCTCTCATCCTCTTCCCCCCTTCCCTACGGTTTACATGCCTGTACAACTCATTCTTCTTGATTTGATCACAAAGATAAGATTTTGAGAGGAGTACAGATCATAAAGCTCTTCGTTGTATAGTCTTCTACAATCTCCTCTTACTTCGACCCTCTTAGGCCCAAATATCTTCCTCAGCACCCTGTTCTCGAACAAGCTCAGACTACGTCCCTCCCTCAGTGAGAGACCCAGCTCGACACGCGTACAAAACAACATGCAAAATTGGAAATCTCTCACAGATACACCTATTTACAAATCTAAAATACTGCTGTCAGAAGCGAGTCTTAGTGGCAACGAGCTGTAAGGCGTCAGACTCAAGAGCTGTTAAAGAATTCGCTGAGATTATGAACCATGAAGATAGAGGCAATAAGCTGCTCCTTCATCAGTCGGCACGGCGTGACATCCCAGGCGACTGGAATTTAAAAATATAGAGAGTCCGTAATTCATGTATTTTCATAATCTTTCATTTAATTTTATCATAAAATGTCTTGACGAATGTTAAACATCTATTATATTCCTCTCCATATGATACTTTTCCTACTATTATTCCACAAAAAAACTGCTAGGTGACATATGGAAGCATCTTATAATGGCTGAATAGAATATATAATTCAAGTATGTGTCACTCATGTTAAAACAGAAATAAATGTAAATCAGTGAAAAGGAAAAACTTCAGTCTTCATTCTCGGACTTCATTTCCGGCATTCCGTATAAGTGATTTTCATGCTGTGTCCCTCTCGTATGGCACACAAACTGGGTCGGTATTGTGGCCCACGCGGCTGGCTGCAGACAGCGCACATTTTTCCGTCCTTATTCACACCAAGTTTCTATGTGCTATTTGCTAACTTCCTTTAACAAAGCTGTACTACTGGACTAGTCATTAATACGGACGACATGACAACACTCGCCACACCCATCTCTGCACCTTCTATTACATTTGGTCCCTATTGTTTAGGGAGGAAAACGTCATCTAAGAGAAATGCACTGGTAGAGTCACCCCGACATAATGGCCCACTGCACAATAAACTTCGTGTGTTGTACACTGCACAGGAATATTAATATTCACTGTAGGATCTTTAGAAGGCACTGCATTTTGGAGAGCTATGTGTTTGGTTGGGGAATTACTGGTTGAAACGGTCAACAAAATTTTATTGATAATAATAAAGCTAATTCTTCTTATTATTCACAGCAACATGCTGCGACCATATTACGGCAATCCTCAGGCCGATCATTAGTATAAAAATATATACATACTAAAAGTTGTACAAACTAACGGTCGATTTGAGGGTGACCGTAGGATGGTCAAAATATGTTTCCATATGATAGTATGACGAATTAATACTATTGTTAATGAAGTTGTGTTGACGGCATGAAGTACCATTTATTATCATAAATATCACAGCGGGATGTTTAGCATAAAAATGTTGCCATGTTGCTTATCATGCCAACGATCTTTTGAAACAGAGAATGAAACCGATTCTTGTTCAGACATGCATTAACAGACGGAACACGATAGTGTGTATGACGCAAAATAAACTCACCGTATGTCTGAAATAACGCGAGCGGGTTCAATTCCAGTTCGGTTCTTGTGGGATTTGTGGTGCACAAAATGGCACTGGGACCATGTCTTTCTTTGAGTACTTCTGTTTTTCGACTGTCAGTATTATTCCGCCAACGCTCCGTACTCATATTTCACTAATCTACGAACGCTGCTATATAAACTTTTGCAATGATGGTGTTGGTATATAAAAATAGCGAGATGGTTTTATCAGCTATTCTTCGCGCGTCCGCATCGAAATACAGTAGAACTCCATTTATCCGCACGCTGGTTATCCGGATCGCGAATTACCCGGATCGGCTTGACCCCTCGGGTAAATTGGTCGAGAAATCTACAAAACTAACTTGCCTTGAAATTACGGTTATCGGATCACGTAAAGTACATTGTTATGGCTAGAACTTTAAATCAGGCGTTGTCGAAAGTTTTATACGCAGACACATACAGTAAATAGTAACAGCCCAACTTAAAACTGCCAATGTAACCTATTTTCGAAAAAAAAAATCCAATTATACGAATTTTCTCCTTGAGCGTATGGCTCGTCGTCCTAATTAATCCGGATAAGTGGACTTCTACTGTATTTCTAAAATGTGCCACAAGCTTCTCTAAGTCACTCAATCTTTCTGCATGCAATGACTCAACAGCCGCTGGCGGGGCTTTCTTTAAATTTATTGTTGGAGACTTCTCATAACATTTACCGACATCTTATTTCGTTAAAATCGGACAGTAATAATGGTAACTTGATGTAAGGACACAAAGAATTTTCTGAATGCACCTGGAGAGCAACGTCCTTTATGTTTATCATAGAAAATGTCTCCTACAATAATTGTAAAACATCATTATACTAAAGTGTTATGTTTGATTCACTCTTTACATAGAGCTTAAAGTTGCTGATGTAAGTAAAATAAATTGAAGGAAAGTTTAAGAATTGTTACCCCACGTAAACCTTACCTAACGTTCTACTTTTGGACAAATAAAGCAAAAATAAAACTCGTTCCACAAAGTAAATCAAATGACAGCCAAAAAATTCAAAAGGCGGATATGAATTCAGAACAGCCTTCAGCCAAACATTGAAAAACGCAGTGCGTGTAAGCAGTGGAATAGATAGGATTTTTGGTTCCCGTGGAAAATAATGAGAGTGGTCCTCCCTGATTGGAATTATAAGCTCAAAAATTACAATTATTTATTGCATTTCCTTCTATTTAATTCACTATTTTAAAAGTTTCTGTGTGCATAAAACGCCATTCCTTCATTTTCCCGCCACTTTGACTCTAACGCCGCAACAAAACTCGCCTCCCTACACAGCTGGGCTGGTTAGTGTAAGAGAGATGCCTGTAACTGTTTATTGAATAACCCGGGAGAATAACTGGCACAAACAGGGTTTGGTGTGGTACAGGATGCGTGAAGTTAAATGGCATTTTGATTCATGAGACTAGTTCTTCTTCCAACGTTACGTTTGCCAGGTTTCCAATTTATTGAGCTGTGAGGTGGTTTTGATTGCAGCTTGCATGACTTAACGCTCTAGTAAAAGGGCACGTAATCATCACATCCTACAGCACGTTGTGGGGTCTTAGGGAGGCTGAACCAAAACATCGCTCACCGAGGCGTTTCTCGGAGCAGCAATTCTCTTACATTTGTTTTGCCCTTTTTAGCAGATAACTGAGGAAAAAAGATTTGTTCTTTACATATTTCGACGCTTTTGAGGTTCTGAAGTGTGGAAATGGAAACCGTATTTAGTATGAAGTCAAATATAAAAACTAGGCGTATACAAGGGCACCAGGAGCGAGGAGCGAAGTGGTGCACTTCCACTGCTTTGTAATGTTGAAATAATTTCCTTTTAATATTTAATTAATTTTTAAATAAGAAACTAAAAATTATAAAAAAGAAATGTACATTTAATAGAATATTAATCTTTAAATACTAACCTTGTCATTTTACACATATGTAATGTGCACCACCATGCAAAAATTCCGTTCAGCGCTCATGGGTTGAGGAGTTTAACATTTTTAGGTGAATTCGCAAAATTGCGAAAAGTGACCATCAGCTTCGTCATATGTTTCTATGTTGGTCAATCCAGCTGCATGGAACTCTGCTCCCAATGGACGACTTTCAAGAAATTTTATATTTGAGTATTTTCCGAAAATTTGTCGAAAAAATTTCAAGTTTCATTGAGACCCGACAAACATTCAAGTAGACCCTACTTCACATGAAGACCTATGTACGTTCATGATAATATCTCACTCACTTCTTATAATGGCAATGTTTTGGACAGAAGTTGTAGAGAAAATCAAAACACATTATTTTAAAATTGCCTTCAACCACAAAAAAATGTTATTAGATCCTTCAATGTTTGCTACATGTGTCAGTTGGGCAGCCTATCCACAAGCATTTTAATAAACATGTAGCATATATTGACAAGAATAATCAAATTTGTTGTGGTTGACGGCAGCATGTATGTCAATTAAAATATGATATACCACAACAAAATTAATTCCAAAAATTGTTACACATTTTATGTTCAATTCCTTCTTTCCGCAATTCGTGCCCAATTCAACTACAAACGGTCTGGATAAATGAAGCATAGATAACCGACAGGCCCCACAGAGTGACGAAATGCCTGTGAATGGACACACGAATATTGGTAATTGTCAGTACACTTTAACACTGGCAGTTGCCTGCGTTCGTACAGAATACACACAGATAAGGCGTAAGTTGTTTAAAACGTGGCTGCTGCTGCACATTACCCCATTCACTTAGTAAATATTTATGGAACACATACACATGTCTTGTGTTCCCTCATTTATAAAATAGAAGTCAGCGCGACGAGATCTGTTAGGAACCAAATGAAAGATTCTTATAAAAATTCTTACATGAACAGCATCTTGAAACATGATCAAATACGCTACATTAAAATTTAATAAAATGTATATGAGTTTTTTGCTTTTTCGATTTTTTTACGGATCGCGTATTAACACCTCGCGAAACTCCCTTGTTCTGAGGAACACAGTTTGGGAAACACTGTGTTACTTTAAATCACAGTCCAAATACACGAACAAACAGTCCACTATCTCTGCAATTTGATCATTCATGGGAACAGATCTGAGTCATACAAATTACAAAGAGTTTGCTCCAAGTGGACATACAAGCTTTGTATTCAGGTAGTGTTGCTATCTGTCCGAGTTCGGGATATACTAGTACATGAAGACATTTTGCCTTCCTAGAATCATCCACTACTATTGGTTTACCTTTCAAGTTGAAGCGGTTTGCAATACACACAGTACAAAAGAAAATAGCCGTTTTTCCGGCTGGGATGTGATTGTTTTCGTTCTTACTATCACAAGAGAACATTACTGTAGTTAATAATCTGAAGAAGAAACAAATTATTATTTAAGTCGCAAACAAATTCTCTACCACCCAACGCTTTAACAGACATAGCTAACACACACAATGGCGAAGAGACGGCATAAATTTCATATCTTTGGGCGTTCTCTATTTTCGCTGTATGAAACAAGAAAACAAAAGAAAAACTTCTAGAATTAAAAGAAAATCGACATAGATTATCTCGAGGTACATATGTGTGGACATCAAGAGCGCTGACAATGTAAGTTTTCTGAGAAATCACTGATAAACTGTTACCGACGTTTCGCCAGAGAGTGCTTCCCCCGTACTTAGGGCCAAGCACTTCAAGGTTGGCTTTTACGAGTAGATGGGATGTTGGTAACTATTTACCAGTCGACACGGTGAAACATCCCACAGAGCTGGACTCTTCATTGAATCTGATTTCACATAGAATAACATCGGATCACAAACGTAGTCCAGCATTCTACTATCTCCCGGCTGGGCAGATTCATTTTCATTGCGTGATACAGGCGGCCACTTGGGCTACAGACAAGCGTGAACGAATAATGTTACTTGGCAAATTTGATTTTCGACCCAGATGTTAAGTTACAAATAGTTATGTTGGCAGGAGTGACATGAGTTACAGTGGAGCTAAGATGGCGTGTGTGTGTGGAAGTGATTTGTGTGTGTATTCACATTAAGAATAATAAATCAAGGTAAGGTTTTAATCGAAGACCTCATATTACAGTCCACTAAGATCTAAACCTAATGCAGGTTATATGAAAGAAAACATTGGTCCACTCGACCCGGATCTGTGAATCCAAGTAAAGTTTATTGTGTTAAGGCTAGCGGAGTTTCGATGCGCTCAGCCATACTTCAACAACTCTTAACTTGCTACTGATACTAGCTGCTGCGATTAAAACGTGACGTACCCCTTCAGGAATGTTCGCGAAATAGCTGAGCACGCGCAACCGTCTCGTGACCTTGGCGCGCGAAATTCCGGTGATCGGAACTTACTTTTGACATACGCTGATATATTGCACAAGGCGTCATTCCGTTTGCATCAAGTGGCTGTTCCCAGCAAGTGCATACCCCCCGGCAGTCTATGTACATGGATCAGTTATCCGTGGTGGTCACTCATAACCTAAAAAAGTGTGTGAATCATGGCGGACCAAGAGATTAAAGACTTAATACGTGCTCGTGGTCGCGTTCAAGCCAGTTTGACGCGAATTCAGACATTCGTACAGCAGTATGATGAGAGTCAGGATGTTTTGAATATCAAACTTCGCATGGGAAGGCTTGAGGAAATCTGGAACAAATACGAAGAAATACAGGATAGATTAGAAAGCATAGATAGTGATCCTTCTAAACATGATGATTTCAGGAATGATTTTGAAACGAAGTTTTA
>JGI20166J26741_11970029_pt1 | contig 19539 bp, 11 predicted proteins | sample TergutCu122P5_FD_26741 | JGI IMG/M metagenome (IMG submission 26741)
AAATTACAGGTAATGCACTAGTGACAGTGTCTTCTTCAAAAATATGCTGGAACAAAATACATTTTCCAAATTACACATCATACATACACGTTCGAAAATAATAATTTAATGCACTTGAGGGCTAATAATTTTTTGAGAATGGTAAGAATAATATCTTTTTAAGTGTTTTGATTAACCTTATCACAGTCAGGTTTTTCACTAACCAGTTTATTCTCTCTTATCTGTTTCAGTATTTCTTACCCCTGCACATTTATATGACATAGCAACTATTTTCATTTTAGTACCATATTTCTCACACAGTATGGAAAAGAAAATTGTCAGTCAAAATTTAAGTTTTCTTGAGGTGTGGTACATGCCATGCAATACTCTAAGATGAATGGGCAATATAACAATTACAATTGCATGTCATGATGTGTCCAGGTAAAAGTAGTTCTAACTCTTTATGGGGACTTTTAGTCAATATTTTAAAATACATTTGAATGATGTCAGAATCTGTTGCTGCAATATATACACTCAGTCATGGTCCATAAGCGAGGAACAGGAAGTGTTTTGATTGAACCAACAGCCAATTGTGATGAAATGTGGGATGCACACGGTATCTGACACAAGTCTGTGTCATAACCATGAAAGGGGTAATGGATTTCCAGTACCTGACTATAAAAATTTGAACTATGTCTTCTGCAAAACATATTGACTGTTTCTTTTGTGTCAGATTTAAATATTTCTGAGCTGTAGTTCTGATAAACTTGATTTCTAAAATGGAGTATGGTTGAAGTTATTATTTTATTCTATGAGCTTTAGAAATATAACATGAAAAATTTAAATATGTCCAGAAACTTTAAAATATGATTGTCTCTTCATATGATACAGTTCTACTTTTTATTACTTTAGTATTTACTAATGTTATTTTGACTGCATAAATTCAGTTGCATCAGATAGGAAGATCTGTAAGTAATGAACTTTAAAAGTATGGAAAGACATACTTGTGACTTATTTGAAGATAATACTGCAGAATATGTCTAAAACCTTAGACAGTATAAACAGCCTCTGAACCAAGATTAGAACTTGGGGCCTCATTAATATGAAGCAGGACTGCTAATTCCTTACTGTGCTGTAAGTACATCACATAGCATTGCTGTAGAAATGCAAGTTTCAAACCACATTTGAATGTCTAAACTAAGCAGGCTGAATAATTTTTGTAAGTAATGACTCATGCAAGAAAAATGAGATACAGCATGCAGGATGTATGGGGAAAATGCACGTAAAATTTAAACAGAAAACCCGCCACAAGAGACCACTTGGAAGATTTTAGTGTAGATGGCAGTATCACATTAAAGAATATTTAGATTGTCATCTTTTGGTTAAAAATCTGAACTTTTTAATATTTGCCACTGTGAAAATGTGAAATCTGACACATAAAAATGGGCCTTCAATAAGGACAGTGTGAAGATATGACTTGATTAGTCCAGAAGACATGGTAATGAAATTTTTGGTTCCATAAAAGGTAGATAATTTCTTGTCAAACTCAGCAACTCTCACCTTCTCAAGGACTGTAATTCATGAGTTAGTATAATAGTCATATAGTTTTTAGTCCATGTATATTGTAAAGACAATCCTTCATTCCATTATTTACTAACAAAATATTATGCAAAAGAATTTAAATATTTAGTGTAAAAATTATAAGAGTTGGTATAGTCTGATAAGAAGACATAAGATATTTTGGATCTTAATTTTATTTTTTGGATTGTTCTGATCTAAAAATAACATTCGGTGTACAGAGTTTCTTCTAATAATTCCAACCCAACTTTGGTCCTGTGGTTCATGACACTTTGTGCATTAATTCGGTGAAATGTTGCTGCTATGAGTAGTCTGTCAGTTGTGTTTCTCTACATTGTTCTGTGCAGGAAATGCATGAGTTTATCCAAATTATATAGCATTTTGCTCTTTAATAATCCAGTCAACCAATTTCTGACATTCTTTCAACATCTCCACTCCATATGGTTTTGTTTACAGTCAATAAACAATACAGTGCACAGGTTACCAGCTGCATGTATGTTATGGTGCATGTGCACATATCAGTATGTGTGAACCTAAACTGATGAATGTACACACTATTCCACAATGATAAACATACATGTATGTATTTGAAAATGATTTTGCACATTTACCAGTTCATCTTTACACCACTCACCATGCACCCACCCACCCCCCTGTACCTTAGGAGCTGTGTATATTATTGCTATGAAAATTCAAGTTTTGGAAATGCTGGTATATTGTTGCATGTTTGTGGCAATTAAATATATCCAGAAAAATAATTTTGATGTGGGCACTGTGAAGAATAAAAGGGTCCTGTCAGTAAGAACAGCAAGAAAATTGTGTCAGGTTTGCTTTAATTAAACCTGGAACTGGACTTCACTGAAAAGAACATTGTGTCTATATAGCTCAGTGGTTAAGAACAAAATCTTTCTCTCAGAAGGAACAGTATATCAATGTTTCATGCATTGTCATCAATACAGTATAATCTGTCAAATATACATTTTACACAACTCACAAAATATCTGGAAGGTGCATATTCTCCACCCTTTCTGTATATCAGTGGAATGAGCATGATCGTACTAAATATATACTTTTATGCTTCTTCTAAATGCACATATTTTTGTTTTCAAAGTTCCAGGTTAGGATTATTGTATAAGAATTTTCATGAAAGGGACTATGAAACATAGTGTTATGATGTGGCAGATCATGTGTAACATTTCATCCCTGGATATAATATCATTTTTGTGTTTTATGTTCAAGTTTTTACCATATTTTTAGTTTTGAAGTGTAATACTTTGATGCATGATGTTTGTGCACTTCACTTGTTTAGCCTGTGATGAATTTGTGTGCTTGCACGTGAATTGTCTGCTTGCAGCCTGCTCCTACCAGTTGTAATGTGAATGCCAGTAGTAGGCCATCAAGCCAACTCAGTCACTATGGATCATCTGGCTACGGATCCACTCGAAGTCATGTTGGTCCTCATTTAAATAACCGAACTCAGTCTGTAGCCTTGTTGCCAAAACGCAAATTTTGTACCCTACAAACACATAAAAGTAAACACAGCTCCAACATAGGACAGGACTACCCTCATTTTTACTCAATGAGGCTACAAAAGAGAGATCAGAGTGACAGTTTATCTTCGCAGCTGGATAGGAACTGTAATCAAACACAAATTGTCCAGGTGCACAGTATGCCAATGAAGGAGAATTTAACAGAATCAAAGTCAAGTGTGCAAGAAGAAAAATCTGGAAACAAAAATGAAGTTAATAACAATAATTGTGAGAGTAGGAGGTTAGACAATATAGTCCCTCCAGTGCCAGCTCCAAGAAAACAGCTTGCTAATAAGTCTGTTAAACACACGTATCAGAATGTGCCTATTCCAATCATACCCAACACTCAGGAGTGTAGTCCTCAACAGGTTAGTTTTAATATTTTTCTATAGGACATAATGCTCTGTTTTTCTGCTATCTATGCTTGCTCTTGTGTGCTAGCTGGTAATACTATATTCATAAAACAAGCAATAATTTACTGTGTATAATGAAAGTTCGAACACCAAAAGAAATGGGGTTGTTACATGATGGTCTGCTTCCATACATATGCAGTAGGAACTGTCACTGACAACAGTGACTGCAAAACATAAGTGGGAAGATTAATATGTTATATTCACAGTACTGAATCTGACAGCTGTACAGAGTGTTAATGTGTCTTGTAATTTTGTAAAAATTATAACACCAGACTTCTGTAACTTAGTCACTACATGAACTGGTTCTTGAATTTTTCATTCTATTTCTTCATTACAAATAACATTTCTATAACTGGTAATCTTTCAGCACTGCAAGCAATGTTTTTCTTTTTTATGTTTCTAACTTAGAATGTCATCTCACTTGGATAGTTTGGACAGTAGTTACTGATTCATCTCTGACATGTTTCTGCAAATAATTAATTTAAATTTTGCAAAAAATAAGAACTGTTTACTTATCAGCAGTGGACTAAAAACAAAAGGAGTGCTGTTCATGAATTAAAGTACATTACTAGCCTTCAAAATTTGTAGTCACAGTACTTTTGTTATAGCATATTTAATAAAACATGCCACAGCAAGGGGGGATACAATCCGATGGAAGACATACATTTTCAAGAACAGAAATTATTTTTGCACGAATTTTGTTAAACATCCAGGGCATCTAAAATACATTTATATGTCATAATGAAATTTATTGGCCTCTTTTTTTGACTGCCATATAATATGGGGATATAATATGTAGTTTCTATCAAAACAATGAAACAGTTTTAGGTTAAACTCCTCAACAGCAAGGCCACATTTAATCTATTAAATGAAACCTATGATGCCTTAAATAAAAGAATAATTGTAGGGGGAATATTTTGCGACCTAACAAAGGCCTTTGATTGTGTAAATTATGGAATTTTATTATCCAAACTTAAATTCTATGGCAAAAAAAGGTAATTTCTTCAGTCTAATTAAAACATACTGGGAGGGCAGATATCAGAAAGTACAAATAAATGTAAAAAACCTACTCGTCATAACATCTACAAAATCAAGAAGAGTTCCACAAGGTTCAATTTTAGGGCCTTTGTTGTTTCTTATGTATATCCATGATCTTCCATTAATACTAGAAAGGTATTTCTTCCTTGTTCTTTCTACAGATGCTACTAGTGTTGTCATAACTATTACTAGTAGTACAAATTTTATGAGTAACAGCAGAGAGATATTTCCACAGTTAAATAAATGGTTCTCTGCAAATTTATTTAAGTTAAATTATGATAAATTAACTTTTTACATTTTAGAACAAAAAATTCACTTATTTGAGACACAAATTAGAAAGAACAATAAATCCACAGATACAAAGTTAGACACGAAATTTCTTGGAATAATATTGTGTAGTACCTTACAATGGCAAGCACTCATAGATTCACTTCTAATGAAACTCAGTGCTGCATGTTACATCTTAAGAACCCTAAAACTGATCATGTCACAACAAGTATTACTTATGGTTTATGGTTTACCCCACAACATAAACATATTTAGATTACAAAAAAAAATAAAAAATAAAAAATAACAATAATCATAAATTTCTAGGAAAAAGGAGTCATGCAGGAAATTATTTAGTACCTTCAAAATTTTGACTCTTCAGTCTCAATATATTTTTTCATTAGCATGTTTTGTTTATAATAATAAGGATCGATGTATACAAAACTTAGACATACATGATAGATATACTAGATATGTTTCTGATTTCCATCACACATAGCAATTTATCATAAGAGCACTTATTACATGGGTTTAAAATGCTTTAATATTTTACCAACATGTATAAAGGATAACTTCAGAATATTCAATAATTCAAACAATTAATTAAGAACTTTCTTTACTGTAATACTTATTGTACATTGCATGAATATTTTAACCACATTAAAAAAGAAAACACATTATGAAGAATTTTTACGTATTCTACATTGTGTCTGTCATAGAACTCTAATGCTTCCGCTTGCTTAGTCATTATTTTAATTGTTCAATTGTTTTTATGTTTATTATTATATTCTTATTATTCTAATATAAGATGTAGATGTATACTGACAAAAGCCCTTGGCTGTGCTTGTAAAGGAAATCATGTGTGTTGGACTAATTCCATATCCCATAGTACTGTCACTGTACCCTCTGAGGATTTCTGGTATATGAAATTAATAATGATGATGATGATGAGTTCATTTCTGGTTTTTGATTAAGATGTGGCTGTACACGGTCAAATTAAATTTTACAGTTTTTAATTCAGCCTTCTCAAATACCGTATTTCGTTTAAATCCTTGGGAAGTTTTGTAGGTGAAACATAAAACCTGCAAGACACAACTGCCTTATTTTTCCTTTCTTTTATGCATATTCTGTGGAGAACTCTTAAAAGCAAATCATCATTGTCATGCATGAATGACTGGTGTAGAAAAGAAAAGACCACCATCAAGAAAAAAACAAAAGTAGAGGGTAACTAGGAATATAAGAATACATGTATAATACAGCAATTTATTATATCTATTCTAGGTGTTATGTTTAAAATTGTTTGTATGTTTAGGGGATGGTGGTTCTGAAACTTTTTTTGTGTGCTCATGGCACATTATTCCTTGCCACGAGGAATCGTGGCACATGAAATGTCTAAGTTAGGAACACTACAGGATAATTACCCAAAAGTGAAGCATAATTACTTACAAATATAGCTCATGAAACATTCCTGGTGTGTAACTAAAAAAGGGTTTTTTTTTTTATTTCCTGGGTTCCTGAACATGTAGATCTATTGAAAAATGGAGGATGATTATATTGCTAATACTGCATTTAACCCGTGCTGCGTATATGTAGTAGAACTTATTTTAAACAAAATTATTTATAAATTTCCTTTTATCTGCAATGACATAACGTTCAAAACCTCATGGCACACTTAGTGACACTCACAGCACACCTTTTGAGAACTACTGCTTTAAGACAGTTTGTTTACTTTTATTTATATTTGCTTTGTCAAATTTTTAGTTTCATCAGAAACACCGTTTTTGTGATATTATAAAACAATTTTATGGAAGATGAGACCCCCACATACAGTCTATGACTGCATAAATTTGTGGTTTTAAATAAATAATGCAGCATGTTTTGTACTTTTGTACTGACAGTACTGTGAAATGACTGCAAAAATGTGCATGTCATGGAGGTCTGTTTGAAAAAACCTTGCAATACAACACACAAGAGCAAGTTGTGATGTATATTTATTTCTATATGCAATAGAAACAGATGTTCTAACATGGTGTTTTCAACTTTTCATTTACTAAGCTGGACTCAGGCATATATGTTGCAACCGTGCTTGTTTATGTGCCACGTGAGTTGCATTATATTATCATTAAATATTTGATTTCCCATATTAGTCTGCACTTTTGATGTATAAATATGTAGAAAACTAGTATTTCTATAGTTTGTAGTAGTTGGATTCTTTAAGTCAGTGTATGTAGCAGTTTCAATATATACTTCAAGTCAGTCATTTCACTTAAAGCTCATATACAATTGCCCCTCTAAATGCTATAAGATATCGGTAAGTGTTCACAATTACCATATGTCATAATGAGCATTATAATATATGCAGAGCTTTTTCTGTGGCAGTATGTCGTATTGAACGCTTTCTTTCTTTAAGAAAGGAGACCTGTCTAAAAATGTGTTGCACATCATCCACTTTTCCTTCATGGTTATCACCACGTCTTTTGCAAGAGAGAAAAAAAAGGACACTAGTTATATGCCATACATAACCTAGCAACGAACTGTACAACATTTCTGTACTGCACACACTTTTATGTTTGAAAATACAATGAAAATTACAAGAAAGGCATACCAATAAAAGTGAGGGATTTTATGCTTCATTCATGCTATTTTGAAGATATTACAAAACAATAAATTAAGCTCACAGGCTCTTACAACAGGAGTTCTCTTGTTGCAGTCTTTTCATAAAGAATTAAAGAATAATTCTTAGCAATGTGAGAGTAACTGTGTGTTTCCAACATTTAGGTTATAAATTATCTCACTCTTATCATACACAAAGAACATGCACAGGCCTCAAACTGGTACATGGCAACTCCAGTAATGCTTCAAATTTTTGGATTTTCCTGTTATGTGAATACAAATTTCTGAATTAAGAATTATTTTCACTATCTTAAAGACATGGCTGCTAATATTTTATAAAGTATTTAATAATTTCTGGGTTAATAAAGAGAACATAACTGTTGTATCTCACTTTGTAAGTGAAAAACCAAGTAATCAGTCGCTCTTAAGTTGATCAGTTACTCTAAGAAAGACAGAGAACCACTTTTTAGCATACTTATTCTCAAACATTCCATTACCACCACCAGAGTAGTTTTATGATTCAGACATGGCAACAGAGTACTGGCTAATATCATTTTAGTGAATATGTCTGATATTAAGATCTGGTAAGTGTCAGAAGCTTGTTGAGAAAGTAAGACTATATTTCAGCAGTCTCCATTCTTGTTACTTTGTTTCTACATTGAGATTGTTAGAAAGCAGTGTGTGTGCAGCACAGTCTTTCTTACCTTTGAGTTATGTCAAGGAATCTAAGATTCTGGATTGTATGGAGATCAATATTCCTGTGTATGATATCCTTTGTGATACTGTCCACATCTGCATTACTGTAACTGCAATCACATTTTGAATTGCTTAGTTGTAGAGATGGTATTCACAGCGAGGAAAACAGATATTTGTGTAGGGTTTCTGTACAGTTGAGAAGATTTCATTGTTACACTGTACTTTTGAACTAAAGCAGGCCTAATAGAGTCTCTCTATGCCTACATTGTCATCACCATGATTATAATTACTGTGGGGAATTTTATCATAATGATAGAATTACAGTATAATATATAAAGAACCAATAAGATGCAACTTTTGGCAGTATTGTTTTTTATTAACAACTGCAAGTTCACTCTACATGTTTCGGACACTTTCCGTGCCCATCGTCAGGAGTACTAAAAACTGTAGTAGCAGCCACTGGTGCGTGTCATGGGTCAGGATGATGTATATCCAGTAAAGGCGTTCAAGATCGGTCTCCTACACTATTTCATAGCCGACATGCACCAGTGGCTGCTACTACAGTTTTTAGTACTCCTAATGATGGGTGCGAAAAGCATCCAAAACATGTAGAGTGTACTTGCAGTTGTTAATAAAAAACAATACTGCCCAAAGTTGCATCTTGTTGGTTCTTTACATATTATAGACTTATGATGCACGGAAACTCAAATATAAGAAATGGAATTACAAATTCAAAAATGGTTGTGAATGGTATTTGCAGTTACACTGTATAAAGGAGTTGTAAGTTTTATGATCAAGTTGACTCACTGACTTTCTGTTTATAAAATATTTGGTACGTTTTCTTAAAATTCTTTCATTGAAAACAAAACTAAGTTGCCATTTACGTACTTTTGAAGTATCTAGTGTTGCCCTCTTGCATTTCCGTTTATGCAACCTCACATTCACAGAAATGGCAATGTTTAACAGTGATTTGTTGTAACAGTTAATTGTTATGTTTTTCCCATGACAACTAACCCTTTAAATCATCTTTCTGCACATGCTTTCCAAAGAACTAATGCTAATTAATTATATGTTTAACTGCTATAATAACGCTCACTAACATGCATGGCTTGGAAACTTCTCCACAGAACCGACAGCAGCATCAGCACCACCACCACCATCACCACCACCACTACAATCTAACATCATCACATCATCATCTACTACTGACACCTCCCAACACCAAAACTACCAGTCTGAACCTCCAGCAAACATCGATTGCAATGGGGGGGAAAGAACAGTCTCAGCCATTGTGTGGGAGCACAAGGCAAAACAGCAAGACCAACAGCAGCATCAGCAATAGGACATATCTCCCACCCATGCGTTTGGAATACCAGCAGCCTTATTATGTCGCAGAACCCTATGTCACAGATAGCATAGTGTATGCAGACTTAGCCCTGGCAGCAAATGGCAGGCGTGAACCCCATCTCCTCCCACACTATAGAGCACCACAAAACTCTACAGAATATGCCATCTTGAAGTTTCATGATGTTGGACAGGAGATTGATGTGTGAAAAGGTTGGTACAGGCATATTTCTATTCAGCGTAGTAGTGAATACGTAATGTATTCTGATAGGTTTACCAGCTGTGTCCAAGAATATAAATTCTTGGTTTGGTAACACCCTTTTAATCGGTACATGCAATACAGATTAAATTTTGGGCCATCTTACCAGGTCACTGAATAACTAAGAATTTAAAATGAAGGTAGTATTTCAAACAATACAAATATGTCACATTGAACATAATCTAACATACGTTATATTCAATCCCTATGTCCATTTTTACAATAAAAATTTACATTGGCCACAATAAAATCACTTGTGTCATGCCTTTTTTTCCTGGTTACCATTCTTATGTCAATACTGTTTTTGTAAAGAAAGCAGTATCCTCCTCCAGCCGAAGGCATAAATGCTGGTATTAATAATGTGTATGTATGTGTGTGTTTAATAGCCACATATATTAACATTAAAACAGAGGACCTAAATAGTAGTACCAACAGGGATGTAGGTACTGTAGTGCAGTACAGTGGTGGCTTGGCTGTGCCCATGTCCTGAGTTTCAGAAAACCCTTTCTGCCTTCATGCACCCCAAATCTGACATTAAATATTATTAACTTCATCATCATTATTAAAAGCAATCTTAGATTCAAATACATACTGTAAAAATTTAAATAAATAAAATTAATTGCTTGGTAAATGGTTCATCTTTGAGGGTTTAAAGTTCATGGACCTTGAACTGTTGAAAATGAAGGTGAGTAGTTTCTTCAGAACAACATAAACCACCTATACACCTATACAGCGACATAGCATTAAATTTCAGCAAAATGGAATTCTTGACTACACTGCTGTGAAAACCATAGTACCTGCAAAAAAAATTAACATACGGAGGTGACTTCAAGTCTATCCAGAAACGTTTTAATGATTCCATTCTTGAGCCATGTTTAGGCCCTCAGAAACATTGCTGTGCTAGTGATTTTTTAATGTAACATCTGCTGATGGTAATCATAACATATCTGCACACCTTATCTGTAAAACTGATATACATGAGAATATTAACATACTTATGCGCATGTCTCTAACTACAATAAAGATAACTAAGAATAGTGAGCAGTGTCCCACTCTTTTACTTCTAATGCTCTCTCTGTTTGAAATAACCAGGACATTCAAGATTGACTTGCATAAGAACAAAGTACACAAATGTCTTATTCTAAATAATCCTTCTAGCGAATCGGCATCTAAAACTTGGTCTTGCAAGTTACTTAATTGTTGCAATATGAATTACTGTGTATGAAAATTGTTTAGTATAGAACTAGTAATGTTCTGTTTCAACAGTCTACGGATTCTCCTATTGCTGATTTGAGAGTATTGCAATAAAATCAGTTGCAGTTAACTTTAATTTTTTTCTTGCTCTGTTGTCACAGTATTATTTAAACATTTGGTTACAAATATGAGGGGCAATCAGAAAGAAATTCCTCCTATTTTTTTATCTTTTACATTTTTATTTCATGTCAATAACCACTACATCTGTGAAGTCAAATATTCTCAGTCATGTACTGGACAGACTGCAGTACCCCTGTTGATTCTAAAATGGCAGACACTGTGCATTTTCAATGAATGAGCAATGACTGAGTACTTTGATGCTAAGAGTGAGAAACTGTTTTGTGTTGATAAACATTTTCTGAAACTGTGTGATTAAGTAACTGTGAATGTGAGTATTGTTCAGGATGGGTAAAATGAATTAAAGAACCTGAAGTAGGAGGAGAATAATTTCATGACAAACTAAAAATGCTCATCCTTGCACTGGAGTAATGCCTGGTGATATCTGCCAGATTCATGAACTGATACACAGTGACCATTGCACAACAAATGAATTGTGGTACACCCTACCCACTGGTAAAGGCTGTGTAGTGGAACTTGATGAAGAGTTTGTCTTTTCCACTGTCTGCTTGAAGGTAGATGCAAGTAAAGATGCCAGGAAAGCAATTGGTACTGGTTGTTTGCACTGAAATGATACAGGATGTGAGAGCTTCCAGTTGCAAATTTGGATTAAATCCTGGAACAATCATTTTTAACCTGAATTCAATACCAATTGATGTAATTGTGCTACGTGAAATCCAAATAAAGAATATATTCAAGAGTGCCATCAGTGGGAAAAGTTGTGGCTACTTTCTTTTGGTATGAGAAAGGTGTTATGCATGTGAGCTTCTTACCTGGAGGACAAAATGTAAACTCTGACTGTTTTATTGAAAATAGAAAGTCTGAAAGCTCACCTTTTCATTTTCATCCCGCATGAAATGTGTCAGCATTGCTGCTTCCCTGTGACAAGGCTAGGCCACACATAAGTGCACACATCACAGAGACCATCATGAAATTTGGACGGGGAGTGTTGCCATAACCACCCTACAGCTGTGAACTTGCACCATCAGATTTTTCACCTGTTTGATCATTGGAAAGGTGGCCCAAGAGAAAACAACTACACAGATAAAGAGGCACTGCATAATGCCATGAGCCAGAGGCTGCAAATGAAGGAGAGTAACATATACTAAATGGAAGTACATGCTATTGTTCAAAAGTATACGAAGACTGTTGATGATGGAAAATGGGCCTAACTATGCCTTCAGCAATGTTGTGGCATAATTATTTGAAGCATCATATGCCCAGTTTGTAAATGGCATGCAATAGAAAGCAGGATGTAGCACTTTCTGTCTGACCCTCTTTTACATGTATTAAGTACAGGTAATGGATGAAAACTGTCCCTCTTTTATATGTATTAAGAACAGATAACAGATGAAAAATAAATAATATTGCAGGCCATCTGTAAAATTATCAAGCTAAATTTTCGTATTATGTCTGAGAAAGTTGGAGCTGTACATTACTTACTATACTTGATTCCATTGCAGATGAGCCATTTTATTCTACACCTCAAGGACCTTTTTTTTTTTTTGGTGTATCAGGTCATTAGGCAATTGGCTACTGAACTGGAAATATATGAAACTGAACAGAAGACAGATAAAATACATTAAGCTTTTTAGGCGCTTTTGAAAAATTGCATAAAGTTACTGGTAGCTTTGTCATGTCTGTCTGTCTGTCTGTCCACACGGAACAACTTGGCTCCCACTGGATGGATTTTCACAGAATTTGATACATGAATATTTTCAAAAATCTGTCAAGAAGGTTCAAGTTTCATTAAAGTATGACAATAATAATGGACACTTTACATGAAAACCTCTGTACATTTATGATAATATCTCATTCATTAATTCTTAGAATGAGAAATGTTTTGGATAAAAGTTTGTAGAGAATATCAAAACATACATTGTATGTTCAATAACTTCTTCCAAAAATCATGCCATTTATGAGAAATTGTGGAAAAATATGATACAGCCAGACAGGCCACAGATGGCAATATAATGCTGTGCAGAAAATATGCAAGAATACAGACACACACTTATAATATTTAATAATTATTTTTCTTCCGTGGCAAAAATGGTTACACAAATGCGCCTCAATGTTACATTATACGTACATTGCCTGTCTTGTCTCATACAGTGTCTTTTGTGAGTGCCTTTGACTCCCTCCAATATCTCATAATTGATGTTCTTCTTTTCTCAGTTCTAAATATTTGGTACACATGAACGCCAGCATAAGATTCACATTTATAATATTTTTATATTTGTATCCAGTTTCTTGTATTAGAAGCCATACAACTGATTTTTGTAAGTTCTGAATTAATGGCAACTTTTTAATCACTAGTGCAAGAAATAGATTATTCTGTAATGATTTGGAAATACGAGTATTCAACCTACCTATCTTATAACAAAGTTGATACTTTGAATTTCCATTTCCTTTTAATGTTGATTTGATTATACACAGTCATCAATAAAGGCACACCCATCATCTGATACCCATTTCCCCTTAATCCGAACAATGTATGTATGTATGATACATGGAGGTGCTCAAACGATGTACAGATTAGTACACAACCATTAACATTATTTATTAACAAGACTCTTGTTGTGATGTACATTACAACCATTTAACATGTCTATTTTCTCAACAGGAACGCCCCAAAGCCAGCGTTACATACATTTATTAGAAGAAGCAAACTGGCATAGAGAGAAGTTGTAGGTATAACTTCCTGTACTCTACCTTGGTTGGTTAGGTTGGAACTATTACATGGTGATTAACTTCAAGTGAGGCAACAGTATTTACTCCTTTTACACATCTTTTGAGCACCTGTATGTTATCAGTTGTCTGATGGCACTCCAACTACCACCTTGTTGATGCATGAGTATTTGTTTCTCCATGCCAATGATAAATGTGTTACTGGAGAGTAGAGTAATTGTTTTGAAGAAAGTTGGAACAGATCATTACTGTGTGATGTGAAGTATCTCTGTTATTGCATGTCTGTTGTGTGATGTGGTTCATTATAATTATAATTATATTCATTGCAGTCATGCACAAGTAAATGAACAGAGTTTTACTTAGCAGTGTTCAAAACAAATGCTAGAATTTAGTGATCCTGGTGCTGTTAGGTAAAGCAATATTTCTGAGTCAGAACTTCAGTTTTCTCAATTTTGTTGTCTGTCTGCAGTGTTCAATGGTAGATCAGTATGATATACAGTGTTCAGGTTAGGAAATTAAAGTACTATATTAACATCTAATTGCCAACATATTAACAGACAATAGACTTAAAGTTGTTCCCATTCATAAGCATGCTACAAGCACAACTTACTCCCCTCATATTATATCATATCATCTTCCTAATATTGCCAGCTCCAGTGCTGAAATTGATGGATGCACTAATTTTAAAGAGCAAATCAGTAATAATTAAAATTAATTTATTTTGCTGATAGTTATCATTTTGTCGCCTTAAACATATTTAGTCATCATAACAATGTCATATTTTAAAATAGATTTAATAAAACTGTGCCTGAAAATCAGTTATTGAAAAGCATTAATCCTTTGTGGATAAAAGTACACTTATCCATTGCAACTGCATGTTGTGTTTTGAATGTTGGATTTCAATAAGGAATTTTTAGAAGCGTCGTAAAATAATAAGTAACACAAATTTTCTTACCCATTTGAGAGAATAGTTTCCTCTCATGTAACTTATCATTTACAGCCATTCCGGCCGGAATTCTCTGACCTGGACTACGCTGATGTGGATTATCGCTCATATGGGCCTATTAACTACAAGATGGCCTCCATACTGGCTATAGAGCAGGAAAAGAAGAATCTTAAGAATGAGAGCCAACAGAAGCCATCACACTCTTCCAACAATCATCTATCAGATCTGCTTTAACTTTGCATTTATTTCTTTTCAATGATATAGTCATGAAATTAGAAGCACTAAATGGTTACAAGATGCAATGATCTTCCACCCAGCCCACTCCAAACCAGAAATGGCATGAGGAGGAGCAATGAAAATATGGTCAAGATTCTTTTGTATGTATGAACATGCTTAATGAGACAAAAAAAAAAGCATTAACTTGATACCACTAACCTGTGATTAACAAAAGAAAGTGCTAGTGTGATCCCTTCCTTGCTTTGAGCTACTCCTGTTCCTGTGTCTGTCAGCTGCACTAACGAACGGCTGTTGAAACTATTGGTGGTGCTCCGAGTCAAGTGACTGCTGCAACTAATGACTCATGTGTGATTAGAGTAATAACCAAAGAAACAATTTGATACACTGGCTTTGGGTATACAAACATTGATCAAAGACATGCATATGAAAGAAAAGAAATATACACAAAACATTAGGTTGTGTTTTAATAAAGATATTAGTTTTTTTAATAATATATATATAAACAAACTTATAAACAAACTGCTATGTATAAGAGGAACTTCGAAATGTTCCTGCTATCATCAAAGATGTGTTAGTGTGTGTTAGGGTGTACGTGTATGTATGTGTGCTTGTGTGTGTGCATGTGCGTGTGCAGACACACCAAGCAAAGATGTGTCTGATGTGTAGTGATATGACTTCCACTAATGTTGCAGCACAAATGTCAGTTTCAGATGGAAGTCAACTGATACAGGCAGTTTATATGGCAAGGTCCCACTCAATGTACATTTTCATAATGTGATAAGCAACACTGGATAGATAGTACAGCTTTTCTAATTAATCAAAAAGATAAATATATGAGAATTTTTAATGTGTCGATCATGAAATACGCCAGGGCATAGTACCAGGTTTCTAAAACATGCTGACATGATAACTACCTACCAGAACATGGTATTTATTAATGTTGACCCTTCCTAAGATAAGTTGGCTTACACAAACATAATGTTTTAATCTTCTGTTGCAAAACGTTTTGAATCTTGCTTTCTGTGTCATCATATCTGAAGTTGAGAAATTTCTCCATTTCAATATACTTTCAATACAGCACACATTGTGTTGGATTTGTTGGCCTTTTGTGGACGTTTTTCCAGTATATTGTTATATAAAGTATACATTTCTATTGCATAGTACAGTAAATTTCCGTTAATCCACCACCCATGGAACTGGACAGTGCTGGATTATCAGACAGTGTCTCTACTGACATAATTATTTACAGGTAATTTTTTGTTTCTGCTCTTATATTTGTGCTATACCACTAATCACAGGAGTATTCCATTTGGGTATTTCTTTTATTCTGGTTTGGCATCTTCAAAGTTGAAGAAGTCAATGGAGGGATCAGGACATACCACAACATTTGAGGTACAGACACCCTTGGAGGCCTTTTTGAACATGACCCTCAGATCTGCCTGTTTAATTGATTAAACTTTTTTTTTCTGGTAGAAATATTGAGTACTACTTTCTTCAAGTACCAGATTATCAGGAGTGCTGAGTTATTGGATGTGGGGTTAAAGGAGTTTTACTGTATTTTCTAATCAGTGGTATATGAAATTTTTATTAACTTCTGAAGGTTTAATATTTCCTTGTTTTTTTTTTTAAACTATTAATGTAGTTGGACAAAATCATTATGGGTTTCCTATAACTTATTCGTAAAATTAACCTCCCACTATCACCTCAAAAGGAAATGGACTTATCATCTGAATATATACTGCCAAGAAAAATGGAAAACTTTGAAACTTATTGTGTAACAGATTTGTCTGTACTTGGGGAATATTTACATTTCAAAAACTGTCTGGAATTATCTTGGTTCATCCACAGTTCTTCATTGGGATACTGCAAAAGACACTTATCTGAAGGAAAAGTGGTGACCACTATTTTGGATACGCTGTAATACATAACTTCCGTCATAATTTTGTTCTCTGATCTACATCACACATTAGTTCCGTCCAGTTAGCCCCATAGCTGGCATAAAGAGACATCAAGTCAACAAAGTTACTTTATTTAATTCTTACTAATTACAGGATTGGAATTTTGACTGGTGGGTTTATCTCCTGTGTGCAGCTGTTACATATTTTATACCAGTATACAGATGACAGTTCATAGTACAGTTGTTCCCATCTGACATCTCTGATCACATTGCAGTAATTCTGTAATGCAAACAGGGATGTAGCCAGTATCTACAAGATATTATTGCTCAATCACAGCTTTGAAAATACATATGGCATAACTGCAATAATATCCAAAGTCCAAAGATAGAAATGGGTTGAAGTGAATGTTTTATAATAGGTTGTGTGTGAGTGTGAAGAATTCAAAGAAAATTAATTATATTTTATGTATTCATTACTATTTACTGTCTCTAGTTTCATTACATTACCTTCTTTGTATTTATGAGAATTAATGAATGGTATCTTCAATTTGAGTCACATATTGAAGCTATGTTTTGTATCAAGAAACTGACTGCATCACTGCCAACTGCTTTAGTTTCAAAACTATATACTTTATTCATGCAGGACACCTAATGGTGGCTTTATATCTCTTTGAAAATATTTGTCTTTGAAGTTCCACTTCACTTCTTGCTAAAACTTGTTTCATCATCATCCTTGTCCAATTTCACTAGAAAATTTCTCAGTATGTTTAAAGGAAACAAGGTACAGAATTGTCATTGAAAGTATTTACTTATTACTTTATCTGTGCTTCTGCAGCATAAATTAAAAATATTTCTTTTAAAGTTTATTTTTGATATAAATTCATGCAGCTTTTTATTGGTCCGTAAGTCTGCAACATAATTGTTCTGATTGCAGGGGAAATAAGAGAAATTGAAACAACAAAGGAATAGAAAGATCGTAATGAAATTTGTTTATATAAATGACGTGATACTGTATGTATTTGTTGGCATTAGATAAAGAGAGATTGTTTACTTGACTTCGGCAAATATCTCTATTATACTGCTTTCTTGTTCACTCCAGTATAAGAACAATGACTGCATACCATCATAGAGGTTTATACTTTGAAGCCTTTGTACTTTACATTGTTATACACACAAAATTACCAACATCCTTGATATGTGTCAAATTTAATGTGTGGTATACTGAGAACATTCATAATCCTGTTGTAATATGTGGATTTTTAATACAATATTATGACTGGTTGAAGTTGTGTCCTGGAAAATCAAATTTCCCATTTCTACTTTACAGGAGACTCTTGGCATAGAACAATTTGATCCTATGGACACAAAGATAGGGGGAAATTGTGCATGGCAATTTGTGTTTATTTATACAGATGGTGTCAACGTAACTTAACATGAGCTGTGAAATGAAGAAACTTTGCTTTTAAGCATTACATACATTCAGCATTGCCTGTCCATATAATCTCTGTACTTAATGTACATAACTATGAGACAGGTATTTGCTTCATAATAAACTTTGGATTTTCTAAACTGCATAAAGAGAACCACCGTTAAGAACAGTGCACAAATTTCTGTATGAATTGTATTAAATTCCCTTTAACCAGACTTAATAATTGCAGTAAAATGGTTTCCTTTCTCTGTCTTGCTAAACAAGCATTTATGAACTTTAGCACAGACAGAAATTCAGACATACTTGTAGGCAGTGTCCTTGTTTGTCCAACCCTGTCCTTTCACTTTCAGTGTTAAAATTTCTTAAAACTGCAAGCCCTTTAGCTGCTCAGCTGGCAGCTGGCTGTTTTGCCATATCCTTGTGTGGCCTTATTGCAGATTAGGGTAAGTTGTGCATTTCATTCTTGTATTGTACCTAGAAACAGCAGTAGTTAACATCACTTGCATTGACAAAGATGATATTAGGTAAATATATTGTTCACACTGACAACTCTTGCAAAAGCATTTTTAGTTCCTGTGTTATGGATTTGATGATAAAAAAGGACAACAACTTTACTTTTAATCTACCAGTCCATTCTGTAGTCAAAGAGTTTACCTCTCATGTCTTCTGTAACATGAAATGTCTCATAATTTGGAGTAACACCTAAAGATGTCACTGTTTAAAATACAGGTAACATGTGTGTAGGTACACACCATGCTATTAAGTGATTTTCAGGGTCATGAAAATAAGAACTCCACCAATTCAACACCTTAGTGGAGGTGAGTAGCTGTTTCATGTTCTGGATCCCTTTACCAACTGGGAAGATGTTCAAGTGGGACTGGATTTGATACTGCTTCAGCAGGAAGTCAAGACATGCCATATGATGCACTTTACTGGCCGCAGTATCACAGCTTACAACAATATACAAAAAACATACACACATACATACATGTGACTAGATGTGTACATGTTAGCTTCTCAAGAAGGATCCTGCTTGCTGGATTTCACTGGGTAGTTATTCACTACATACATATTACCGTATTTCCCAGCCCATAAGACGTACTTTTTTTCCTGAAAAATGTGACCTAAATTTGACCTGCATCTTATGCGCCGAGAGTAAGTATTATTTCCAAACTTACAAATACCCGTACATCTATTATACAACATCTTTATTGTGAGATAGTGAAATTTGCTTCCAAATCATGAGATCTGGCAT
>JGI20166J26741_11971140_pt1 | contig 19522 bp, 18 predicted proteins | sample TergutCu122P5_FD_26741 | JGI IMG/M metagenome (IMG submission 26741)
CAGACACTCCTCCGACTATCCATGTGGAACGCCCCGTGCTCTATGTGCGCCAACCGGCAACACTCACGCTTGCTGACATCTTACGGCTGGCTGGCGTCAGCATCACCGATCCGGAGGAGACCATCCCGCTCTCTGCCCTGCAGGCATCCGGTTACGAGGGCATCAAGTGGAGCGTGGTGAACTATCCCAAGGGGGATGGCTACGTCATCCGCCTGAATGTGTCTGATACGCCCGGCCTGGATGCGCCCTTCCAGGAGATCGCGATCTTCGTGGAAGCTGCGGATACTCCTGTTGGCCCGCCGCCTCCCAACCTGCCGCCTCCGCCTCCGGGCAAGAAGTGGGGAACTGACCCAGAGGGCAACCCCATCCTCTACATCCCGACGGCTGTGCCGCTTGCTTTGCCTCAGACCGGTGACGTGCTGGTCGTAGCTCCGCTCGCCTTTGCGCTGGCGGGTCTGGGCGCACTCGCCCTGGTGAGCTTGCGTAGACGTCGGCATTCCTTATAGCTGATCAGAGGCGTTTCTGGGACCCCCTTCCGGCGCCTCTCGATCATATCCCCCTGTGAGCTGCCCATTCCCCTTCCCCCGGGCAGCTCACCCCAATTTGGAATACAGACTCCGGATGTCTTTTTGAAGGACGGATCGGTATTCTGGTCGCTCCAGAGTACTCTGAAGAGTCTCAGCTGGGAGGAACCGTTTCATTTGGGTCCTGAAATCGTCGCTCTCGATGATCGACGGCAATTGTTCAGTTACTCGGACGAGGTTGTGTTCGAATCGCTCCTGTTCACCGTAGTCGATCACTTTCTGCTTCTGCAGGTCGCGAGCCTGTTCAAGGTTGATGTGCGGGCGGCGCATGATCCAGAACATGTCCCAGATGTCTCGGTGGCGAATATACTGTGAGCACACGAATGCAACAAGTTTATCTGCCAGGATCTCTTCAGGGGACTCAGCGAAAAGCATGACATCTTCATAGCTTGCCGGGAGTCCTTCGTAGTTGAGTTGAAGCATCTGCGCCTGTCGTGTGTAGGAGGGGATAGCGGCGACCTCCAGGGCGATCTTCTGGGAAGGAAGATCGGGACGATCAGGTATGGTGTCGATCCTGATACGCCATTTCTGGACGAGCGCGATCCGTTCTTTCGGCCCGCGGACTTCTGCGGTCACCGCATATTTGCGGGGAAGCGCCTGGGTGATACAGTCTCGCAAGTTGCTCAGGTCGCTGGTCTTGAAATCGGCGCCGCCGGAGAAATCCAGGTCTTCGCTGTAGCGAGGCGCGCCATAGCAGAGACGCAGGCAGGTCCCCCCCTGGAATACGATGTTTGAAAGCAGGCCAGCTTCCTGCATCGCCCGGAGGATCTCGTAGTGAAGAAGCTCTTTCTCGATGACCGGAAGCATCATCTGGGTGTTGTTCGTAGTGGCGATATGGCGTGCGTAGGCTGAGAAATCAATCTGTGGCATGGAGTTCCTCCTCATCGATCATGTTCAGGTTTCTTCCCGTTGAACGGAGATTGGCATAGGCGTACTGCTTGCTTGCGATGGGCAGCGGATGGTCTTCGCGATAGAGCACGCCTGCCAAGATGTCGCCTATGTTCGCCTTTGTGTGAGTGAACTCGATGACCCCAAAGGGAGTGTCGTATTCGCCGCTGCGCCCGGTAGTCATCAGGGTAACACGATCGATCGGGATCTGCGAGATGACCCCATATTGTGACAGAGCGCTTTCAAGGCTTTCATAGGTGATCTCTCCGCGCCGGAGGTTTCGGGCGATATGCTCGATGGTCGCATACCCGATGTGACGGCTGTGCGCGTAGAGGTAGACGCCGTGGGCGACACGCTCCAGGATGCCGTTCTTCACCAGTCGGGCCAGAGTCTGGTCCAGCGTCCGACCTGTCTCGTCGAAGATGATGCCCAGGTCGCTTTTGCGGAACACAGAGCGTCCCTTTCGGTCCCAGGAGGTAAGTGCTTTGATGGCGGCGTTTTGCTTCATATTTCTATAGTACACGAAAACCTATTGAAAAGATAGTATTCGCGTAGACCTGATGCCGGTCGCTTGCGAGGTTCAGAGACAGGTGTATACTATAAGCACACGGTAAGGAGCACATTATGGTATTCATGACAACACGGGAACTGCGCACCAACACCAGGGAGTTGTGGGATGCCCTGGACGAAAAGCGCGAGATCGTGCTGACCCACAACGGCAAGCCGCGGGCCATAGTGATCAGCACCGATCCGGCGGAGGTGGAGGAGACCTTGCGCATGATCCGCAGTGCGCGCGCGATGAAGGCTTGGTATGAGATCCGTGCACAATCTGCGGCAAACGGCACCGGAGATATGAGTCTTGATGAGATCAACGAGATCATCGCTGAGACACGGGCAGAGATGCGTGCAAAGGCGGAAAAAGGTGCTCAGGAGAAGGTTGCATGACCGCAGGCATGCCGCAGCAGGTTGTGCTTGATACAAACGTTTTTGTATCAGGGATGCTAGCTGCAAAAGAATCACCGCCCGTTCAGCTGATCAGGTTTGTTCAGACCGGTTTCTTGAAGATCTTTTATGACTGGCGCATATTGGCTGAATACCACGAAGTAATGGCACGTCCTGCATTTGGTTTCAATCCGATGACACTGGATAATCTTTTTGAGATGATCGAGAGCTACGGTTTCGATGTCGATCCGTTTCATGTTGATATCGAGTTCCTGGATGAAACAGACCGTCCCTTCTATGAAGTGGCGAAACTCTGTTTTTGTCCCTTGGTGACGGGCAATCTGAAGCATTTTCCTGCGGAGGACTGGATCATGAGTCCTGCGCAGTATCTTGAGGGGCTCTAGTCCAGGCCTTCGAACTGGAGCTTGTAGTAGTGGGCATAGAGGCCGTCCTTCTCCAGGAGCTCGGTGTGCGAGCCCTGTTCGCGCACCTGGCCGTTCGTGATCACGAGGATGCTGTCGGCGTTCTTGATGGTGGACAGGCGGTGCGCGATCACGAGCGTCGTGCGACCGTGTGACAGGCGCTCCAGCGAGTGCTGGACGTAGCGCTCGCTCTCGTTGTCGAGCGCGCTCGTGGCCTCGTCCAGGATCAGTATCGGAGGATCCTTGAGGAACACGCGCGCGATGGCGATGCGCTGCTTCTGGCCGCCGGAGAGTCTCACGCCGCGCTCGCCGACGTCGGTGTCATAGCCCTGCGGCAGCGAGCTGATGAAGTCGTGGATGTTCGCGTCGCGAGCGGCCTGTTCGACTTCTTCGACGGTGGCGTCGGGGCGTCCGTAGGCGATGTTCTCTCCGATGCTGCCAGAGAAGAGATAGACCTCCTGCTGCACGATGCCGATGGCAGAGCGCAGTGAGGCGAGCGTGACGTCGCCCGTGTTCTGGCCGTCGATCGTGATCGCGCCTGCGCGGAGCTCGTAGAAGCGCGGCAGGAGCGAGCAGAGCGTCGTCTTGCCGCCGCCCGAGGGCCCGACCAGCGCGACGGTACTGCCGGCCGGTATCTCGAAGTCGATGCGGTTGATGACGTCGGGCTCATCGTTATAGCCGAAGCTGACAGCGCGGTAGGCGATCTTGTCCCGCAGGCCATCGGTCGCGGCTTTGAGCGCGACCGCGTCGGGCTTCTCGGTGATGTCGGGATGCTCGCTCAAGACCTCAAGCAGGCGCCGGAAGCCCGCGTAGCCCTGCTGAAAGAGCTCGGTGAACTCGACAAGGAGCTTGATGGGGCTCATGAACATCGTGATATAGAGCGCATAGACCGCCAGATCGGTCACGCTCAGCTGCCCGCGCGCGATGAAGAAGCCGCCGCAGACGAGCACGGCGGCGTAGAGCAGGCCCTGCGAGAAGAGGTTCAGCGAGCCGAAGCTCGCCATCGTGCGGTAGGCGCGTGCCTTCGACTCCAAGAAGAGCACGTTGCCCTCGCTGAACTTGCGGCGCTCAATACGTTCGTTCGTGAAGCTCTTGACGACCCGGATGCCGGCCAGCGTGTCCTGCAGGCGCGCGTTGACGCCTGCCATCTTGACGCGGTTGTCGAAGAAGGCCGCGCCCATCTGGCGGTTCTTGTAGTAGCTGAGCGCCAGTATCGCGAGCGTGATGACCAGCAGGATCGCGGTCATCACGGGGTTGATGAAGAACAGGATCGTCAGCGAGCCGGTGGTCATGAGAACGGCGATGAGCAGGTTCTCGGGGCCGTGGTGGGCGAGCTCTGAGATGTCGAAGAGATCCGAGATGAGCTTGCTCATCATCTCGCCGGTGTTGTTGCGGTCATAGTAGCTGAAAGAGAGCCGCTGGTACTGGTCGAAGAGGTCCTGGCGCATCGCGGTCTCCATGCGCGCGCCCATGAGATGTCCCCAGTAGGTGATGAAGTACTGCGCGCCGTAAGAGAGGGCGGCCAGCGCGAGCATCCCCAGAGCGATGATCCAGAGCGCGCCGTAGATCTTGTCTGCCGGTCCGGCGAAGAGCGTGGTCGTAAGCCAGCGCAGGATCAAGGGGAAGGCGAGGCTGACGGCAGAGACGATAAGCGCGCAGAACAGGTCGAAGGCTAGAAGGCCCTTGAAGGGAGCGTAGTAGCTGGCGAACTTGCGCGCGACCGTGCGGAAAGGCACGGAGGCGCCGGTGTAGGCGTCGACGCCGGCTGATGCTGTGACGGTCGTGCGGGGCATGACGTCCTTTCTGTGCTTGTGCAGCTCTGAGGGCAGGGGGGTTCGTTCGCGTACGCGAGCAACCCCCCCTGCCTCCCACTGGCAGGTCTGTCTGCAGGGGGGTTCGTTCGCGTACGCGAGCAAACCCCCCTGCCATCCGCTTGCAGGTCTGTCGGCGAGGGGTTCGTTCGCGTACGCGAGCGACCCCCTCGCCACCCACTGGCAGGCTTGAAGGCAAGGGGGCTCAGGCGACGGGTCGAGCGACCCCCTCGCCTCCCACTCGTGTCTCCTATGCTACTACTTCCAGCTTTACACGGGAGTGTTCGACATCGAGTAGAATGATAACGAGAAACGAGGAGGTCTGTCATGTTCGCACCGGAAGTCGAGAAGCTGCTCAACGAGCAGATCGTCGCCGAGATCTATTCGGCCAACCTGTACCTGTCGATGTCGGCCTGGCTGCGCGAGAAGAACCTCGACGGCTACGGTCACTGGTACTATGTGCAATACAAAGAGGAGATGGACCATGCGCTCATCTTCTTCAACTTCATCCTCAACGCGGGCGGCTCGGTGGAGCTCGGCGCCATCGAGGCGCCGCCGACCGGGTTCGCAAGCCTTGAAGCGATCCTGCAGCAGACGCTCGAGCACGAGCAGTCGGTGACCGCGCTCATCTATGCGATCGTCGAGGAGGCCCAGGAGGTTCGGGACTTCAAGACGACGCAGTTCCTGGACTGGTTCGTCAAGGAGCAGGTCGAGGAGGAGGACAACGCTTCGACCAACATCGGGCGGTATCAGACCTTCGGCGGGGACAGCATGGGCCTGCACACGCTTGACCAGGAGATGGGCGCGCGCGTCTACGTACAGACCGCCCAGCTCGCTTTAGTCGAGAACGCCTGAATCCAGCTTATAGAGCTCTTCGGTCGCCAGTGATATCTTCGTGATCGAGAACTTCTCTGCCTGCGGAAAGAGATAGAGCGTGTCGTTGTTCGTGTTCAGATCGATACAGTCGCCTCTGCCCTTGTAGTCGTATTCGATGTGGCAGGAGTAGAGCTCGCGCACGCTCCAGTGTTGCGTGAACGGCTTTCCCTGGCAGACGCCCGTCAGCGTGAACCCGTCTGCGGAGTGCGTTAGTTTGCCGGGGTCCTCGAAGACCACGAAGCCCTTCGCGTTGGGCAGCGACTCGATGCGGACCTCGGCTTCGAAGCCATAGGCGCCGGATTCGACCTCGCGGCGCACGTTGGCGCGCTGCCACTCGTACCAGTCCGGGATGTGGCTGAACTCAGTGGCGCCGGAGGTCGCGCGCAGCTCACCGAGCTCGGTCATCTCCCAGCTCTTCTCGCAGTGGTCGCAGTGCAGATGGACGCCCTCCGACGTCATCTCGTATTCTGTCTGGCAGGCCGGGCACTGGTAGAGCACCTTGTGCAGGCCCTCGGCGCGGTCCTTCTTCGTGATGCGCACGCCGTGCTCCTTTTGCCAGGCGAAGTCGTCGTAGATGAAGGTGCTGCTGAGGCGCGTGTTGATCTCGTCGACGGGAAGCATCCTGACCTCATCTTGTGAGAGCAGTTGTTTCATCTCTGCCTGGATCGGTCTCGCGCCGCGGTTGCCCACATGCCAGAAGGGCGAGTTGACGTGATGGCCGTGCATGATCAGCGTGACGACCGGCACGTCCATCTTCTTGACCATCTTGCCCAGGGCTTCCGGCAGCATCGCTGCCGTGCCGCAGAGCGAATAGCGCGCCTCGGGGAACTGGACCTGGATCGTGCCGGCGCGTGCCCCGGCGAGCATCCCCTTGACGGCCGAGATGTTGCGCGTGAACTTGCGGGCGCAGATGCCGCCAGCCGGGCGCAGCAGCCACTCGATGCCGATGAAGCCGTCGATGGCCACCACGTAGTTGGCCTGATGCGGGAAGATCGCTCGCGACATGATCATGAAGTCCATGAAGGAGTTGTGGTTGCATAGCAGGAAGTAGGGCGGCTTGAGGTCCGTGGGCAGGCCGCTCTTGTCGATGCGGCTGCGATGGCGCCAGGATTTGGGGAAGCTGATCGCCCAGATGATCGGCGCCAGGACACGCCAGGGCTTGCAGGGTTTGCGCTCCATGTCGAAGCGGGTGAACTCACCGATCATGTAGTGGTCCTTGCCGTGAAGCCCCTCGTCCGGGCTGGATGTGCAGAGCGTCTTATTGTACCGGAAACGGAAGAAGGGCGGGAAGGGCTCTGCGAGTTGGTGCGGGCGGGGGGATTTGAACCCCCACGAGCGAAGCTCACCAGGACCTAAACCTGGCGCGTCTGCCGTTCCGCCACGCCCGCACGCTGGCCTCAAGTATAACTGAACCCGGAAGCGCAGCGACGTGAATGGGCGCGCTCAGAGACACGCTGCGGGCTATCTGTCTGCAGATATCCCGGGAAGCAGTCGAGCGCGCAAAGCCTGGTGGCGCGCGGCGAATTCCGGGCCAGAGCACTTCAGACGCTTTCCCAGCAGAGAGCTCAGCTCCTCAGCCATCTCGCGAAACTCTCCGGTATGCATGACCTGCGCTCGTGTTACGGTAAGCTCGGTCACTCCTGCTGCGGTCAGAGCGTTGCGCCGGCGGATGTCTTGTGCAGCCCTGCCGTGAGTCGAGTGCCAGGCGTCGCTGTCATACTCGACATCGACCTGTTCGTCGGGCCAATACAGGTCGCCGCAGTACTGCCGGGGCAGGCCGGCGCGCGTTCTGCTCCGCGCCTTCTGCGAGTCGATCTCCAGTCTGATGTGGCAGTTGAGCCGTGGTTTGGGAAAGCCGTATCCGCCCAGTCGATAGGGCAGGGTCAGCAGCAGGCAGAGCACCGTCTCCATCGGCGAAGCGGCATTGTCTGCGATGAACCGCAGGGCGCGCACGGCGTTCTTGCGGCCTTTCAGCCCGGTCGCTCTTTCAAGGTAAGCGCTCAACTTCGCAACATCGGTCAGCGGACGATCGTCGCGGAAGCCTTGCCTGGGCGCGCTCTGCTTGTTCAGGCGGTACCCACCACAGAACTCGTAGCCCAGGACCACAAGTTCGATCAGGGGAAGCTCGCTTGCCATCTGGAGGAAACAGAGCTCCGGCGAGCAGACGATCAGCTCCGGAGTGACCGGAATGAAGCTTCCTGCGGGGAACTGCCCGGAACTGATGTGGCGGTGCAGGTCGCCCAGGTTCTTCCTGACGCCCACGCTTCTTGCCAGGACATGAAGGGGTGTTGACAGGTTCAGAACGCCGCTCTTGCGGAGCTCCCTGACAGCTCCCGTTCTGGCCGGGACTTTGGCGGCACGCGACCGCTTCCGGCTCAGCGCGTCCTCTGCTTGCGTTCTGCGCCAGAACTCAAGTGCAGAACTATGTGAGATGAACCATTGCATGCAGTGATGGTAGCTGAGTTTGTCCCGTTTTGACGAAAAAAAGACAATATATGTCTCAGAATTTCGATAAAAAGACGTTGTGCTCAAAAAGCATGACGAATCAGGTGTTCGATGTCTTTTTATCGTCATTATGGGACAAAGAGAGGCGATTTTGCTGCAGATCGGGAGTGCGCCCAACGGCAGCATGCTGATGGCAAGTTGGGAGTGAGTCCAAGAGGCGCGAGGCGTTGCGGCTGCGGTTCTGGGCGCACTCTCAAAGAGGGTTCGTTTTCTGCACACTGGATTCGTTGGCTCAAAATGAACCCGCTTGACAGCTCCACTACTAAGTGACACAATAGAGTGGTACTAAGTGATACTGCATATCGGTGCTACTGATTAGTTGGACGCCGGAACGCCGGAACGCCGGAACGCCGGGACGCAGGAACGCAGGACGCAGGAACGCAGGACGCAGGGACGCCGGAACGCCGGACAAAGGAACGCCGGAACGCAAGGACAAAGGAACGCAGGAGGTGCGACAGATGGACAACCTGACCGAGATGCTCAAGGGCGTCCTCGAGGGCTGCGTGCTCGAGATCATCAGCCGCGGCGAGACCTACGGCTACGAGATCACGCGCCGTCTGAATGAGCTCGGTTTCACGGACGTGGTCGAGGGGACAGTCTACACGATACTGATCCGCCTGGAGCGCGGCGCACTGGTCACCACCCGCAAGAAGCCCTCGGAGCTGGGCCCGCCGCGCAAGTTCTTCGCGCTCAACGCGGCGGGGCGTGCGGAGCTGCGCACCTTCTGGGAGAAGTGGGATTACGTCGCATCACGACTGACTGAACTGAAGGAGGCCTGACATGACGATCAGAGAGAGGATCATCGGGGACCTGAACGGAAAAAGGGAATGGAAAGCGCTGAAGGCGCGGGTCAAGGCGCTGCCGGATGAGTACGGTGTGGCCTATGCAGAGATCCAGAAGTACATCTGGAGCGCGACGGGCATCGAGACGATCAAGCCACTCCAGAACCTGGTCGAGCTGTTCGAAGAGAGCGCGCTGTCCGGGCGCAAGGTGCTCGACATCACGGGCGCCGATGTGGCGGCCTTCGTCGACGAGCTCGTGTATGGCGAGCGGGGCTACTTCGAGAAGCGCCGCCAGAAGCTCAACGAGACCCTTGCGCGCAAGCTCGGGAAGGGGAGTGCGCCCAATGACTGACACAGCCATCGAAGTAACGGGTTTGCGCAAGACCTTTGCGGGCCCGAAGGGCGCCAGCACCGAGGTCCTGCGCGGCGTGGACTTCACGGTCCGGCGCGGCGAGATCTTCGCGCTGCTCGGGAGCAACGGCGCGGGCAAGACCACGATCATCAACATCCTCAGCACTCTGCTCGCCGCCGACGGCGGCAGCGCCACGGTGGCCGGCTTCGACGTCGCGCGCCAGGCGGCCCAGGTCCGTGAGAACATCAGTCTGACCGGGCAGTTCGCCGCCGTCGATGGCATCCTCACCGGTCGCGAGAACATCGTCCTGGTCGCGAAACTGCGTGATGTGCCCGAGCCGACGAAGGTCGCAGACGCGCTGCTCGCCCGATTCGGCCTGACCGAGGCGGCCAACAAGCGGGCGGGCGCCTATTCCGGCGGCATGACCCGGCGCCTTGACATCGCGATGAGTCTGGTAGGGACACCGCCGGTCATCTTCCTTGATGAGCCGACGACCGGACTGGACCCCGAGGCGCGCCTCGAGGTCTGGAAGACCGTCAAGGGGCTTGCGGACAGCGGCGTGACGATACTGCTCACCACGCAGTACCTGGATGAGGCCGAACAGCTGGCCGATCGGGTAGCGATCCTGCACGGCGGGACGATCATCGTCAACGGGACGCTGGAAGAGCTCAAGGCGCTGCTTCCGCCTGCGAAAGTCGAGTACATCGAGAAGCAGCCGACGCTCGAAGACGTCTTTCTTGCGCTTGTCGGCGAGAAGGAGGCGAGCAGCGATGAGTAAGACGATCACCTTGTTCGGGCGCCTGATGAAGCACATCACGCGCAGCCCGGATACGATCATCACGGTCTGCATCACGCCTATCGGCATCATGCTGATGTTCGTGTATGTGATGGGCGGCGCGGTCAAGACCAGCTTGCCGGCCGGCATGAACTATGTGAGCTATCTCTTGCCCGGCATCCTGCTGATCACGATCGCGAGCGGCACCGCGTATACCACGGTGCGCCTCTTCAGCGACGTCGCGACCGGCCTGTTCTCTCGTTTCAACTCGATGCCGATCAAGCGCTCAGCGATGCTGTGGTCTCACGTCATGACCTCGGTCGTGTCCAACCTGATCTCGGTGGTGATCGTGATCCTGGTCGCGCTCACCATGGGCTTTCGTTCCAGCGCCGGACCGCTTGCGTGGCTTGCAGTGGCAGGGCTCGTCATGCTCTTCACCCTGACGCTTACCTGGATAGCGGTCATCCCGGGCCTCGTGGCGAAAACGGTCGATGGCGCGGGGGTCTATGCGTATCCGCTGATATTCCTGCCCTTCATCAGCTCGGCCTTCGTGCCGACGGCGACGATGCCTGCGGCGGTGCGCGCCTTTGCAGAGAACCAGCCGGTGACTTCGATCGTGAACACGATCCGGGCGCTGCTGATGCGAGCAACGATCGGCTCTGAGATCTGGGTCGCGCTCGCCTGGTGCATCGGGATCATGGCCGTGGCGTATGTCTTCGCGATGCGCATCTACCGTCGACGCGTCTAGGGAACCGGGGGGACAGGCACCGCGGTCCCACAAGTGGGAGGTGAGGGGGTCGCTCGCGTACGCGAACGAACCCCTCACCAACAGAGCTGCAAGACAAGGCGACAGCACCCCCGGCCCCCTGTCGCAAGTGGGACCACGGTGCCTGTCCCCCCGGTTCTTGTCGCCTGTGCTGTTACGGTGTTGTCAGGGTAGTCTGCTACCATAACTCTCAGCAACCAGTACAATAGAAAGACGTATGTATCCCCTCTGAGAAGGAGAAAGAGACCTTCATGATCGAGACCAGCTTCAAGAAAAAGGATGAGACCGCAGGCGATCTGACGGTCACGGTGCCCGCCAGTCAGGTGGACGCGGTGATCGAGAAGACCTTCAAGACTCTGGCGAAACGGGTCCGCATCCCGGGTTTTCGCCCCGGACACGCGCCGCGTCCGGTACTCGAGCAGCAGTTGGGCAGGGACTACATCCTGACCACCGCGCTCGAGGACCTCATCAATGTGACCTATCCCCGTGCTGCCGATCGCGAGCAGCTGCGCACGGTCGGCCAGGCCGACTTCGCCGACCCTGAGCAGCTTGAAGAGGGCAAGGACTACACCTACACCGTGACGGTGAACCTGTGTCCGGAGCTCGATCTCAAGGACACGAAGGTCGAGATCACGATGCCCCCGCGCGAGGCGACCGAGGCCGAGATCGATGCCCAGGTCGAGACCATGCGCCAGCGCTTCGCGCAGGTCCAGCCCGCCGCCAAGATCGCGCAGGTCACCGCTGACGGGGTCGCCACAGTCAGCTTCACGTCGACGATCGATGGCGAGCCCTTCGAGGGTTCCGACGTCGAGCGTCTGGTGCTGCACATGGGCGAGGGTATGATGCCCCCGCAGTTCGAAGAAGCCCTGATCGGCAAGAAGGCCGGCGAGTCCGCGACGGCTGAGTTCGTCATCGAGGACGCGGGCGTCAACAGCGATTTCGCGGGCAAGACGATCCACTTCGACGCCCAGATCGACGAGGTCAACAAGCTCGATCTTCCGACCGTTGACGACGAGCTTGCCAGGCAGATGGGCTTCGAGACCCTTGACGCCCTGCGCGACAACCTGCGGACCTATCTGAACAACCAGCGCGCGACCTCCTGGGAGCGCATACAGGATGACCGGCTCCTCAGCACACTCGTCGCCAAACTCGAAGGCGAGCCGCCGGCAGAGATGATCGAGGCACGCCTCAGGCGCCTCAGCGAGCAGTTCGGCGAGATGCTGGGAGGCCAGAAGGAGAAGATGAGCCTGCAGGAGTACCTGCAGATGACCGGCCAGGATGAAGAGAGCTTCGCCTCTGAGATGCACCGTCAGGCAGAAGAGGGCGTGCGCGCAGATCTGGCCCTTGAGGCGCTGGCCCGGGCAGAGAACCTCTGCGCTGATGACGAGGAGATCGACGAGGAGCTTGCTCGCGCCGCTGAGGCGAACAAGATGTCGGCCGAAGAACTCAAGCGGCGTTGGCAGGACAACGGCCTGATCACGAGCCTGCGCGACGACCTGACCCACCGCAACGCCCTGCAGTGGCTGCGCAACAGCGCGACGATCGAGATCGTCGAAGAGGCTGATAAGAAGCCCGCCGCGAAGAAGCCCGCCGCGAAGAAACCCGCTGCCACCAAGAAACCCGCTGCCGCGAAGAAGCCTGCTGCCGCCAAGAAACCCGCCGCTGCGAAGAAACCCGCTGCCAAGAGCAGCGCCAAGAAGGAATAGGAGAGTCCTGTGAACCAGAGCGATACCTTCAGCGATCCGATCCGCGCACAACTCGTCCCGATGGTCATCGAGCAGACGAACCGCGGCGAGCGCAGCTTCGACATCTACTCGCGTCTGCTCAACGACCGGGTGGTCTTTCTGACCGGCGAGGTCAACGAGGTCAGCGCGAGCATCGTCATCGCTCAGTTGCTGCACCTGGAAAGTGTGGATCCGGATAAGGACATCCAGTTCTACCTCAACTCACCGGGCGGATCGGTGACCGATGGGCTCGGCATCTATGACACGATGCGCTATATCAAGCCAGCGGTCTCGACGATCTGCATCGGTCAGTGCGCGAGCATGGGCGCGGTCCTGCTCGCCGCCGGCGAGAAGGGCAAGCGCTTCGCCCTGCCGCACTCCCGCGTCCTGATCCATCAGCCCTCCGGCGGCGCCCAGGGCCAGGCCTCCGACATCAAGATCCAGGCAGAGGAGATCCTGCGCATGCGCAAGGAGCTCAACATGATCTTGTCGGAGTGCACGGGGCAGCCGGTCGAGCGTATCGATGAGGACACGGATCGCGACAACATCATGAACGCGGAGGAAGCCAAGGCTTACGGCCTGGTCGACGCGGTCATCGAGAACCGCAAGAGACCTGAAGAGAAGAAGTGACCGTGGGAGACGACAAGCAGAGCAGTCCGCCAGAGATCCCGCAGCGGATCTCCTGTTCGTTCTGTGGCAAGGACCAAGGCCAGGTGCACCGTCTGGTGGGCGGGGCCGGAGCCTACATCTGTGACGAATGTCTGACCAGCTGCAACTCCATACTGGCCGACCTTGACGCAAAGGACTCCGGGACACACGCGCAGGAGAAGAAGTCGCTCCTCGAGCATCTGCCGGCGCCGCGCGAGCTTCACGCCCGCCTCGACGAGTATGTGGTGGGCCAGGAGCATGCCAAGCGCATCTTGAGCGTGGCGGTCCACAACCACTATCGTCGGGTACTGGCAGACGAGGCCGGTGACGACGACCCGACCGAGCTCGCCAAGACCAACATCCTGCTCCTCGGGCCGACCGGGACCGGCAAGACCCTGCTCGCCCAGACGCTCGCGCGCGTCCTCGACGTACCCTTCGCGATCGCGGACGCGACCGTGCTGACAGAGGCGGGCTATGTCGGCGAGGATGTCGAGAACATCCTCCTCAAGCTCGTCAACGCCGCCGACGGTGATATCGAGCGCGCCCAGACCGGCATCATCTATGTTGATGAGATCGACAAGATCGCGCGCAAGGCAGAGAACCTCTCGATCACCCGCGATGTCTCAGGCGAGGGCGTCCAGCAGGCCCTGCTCAAGATCATCGAGGGCACGGTCGCCTCGATGGCGCCCCAGGGCGGGCGCAAGCACCCGGAGCAGCCGCTGCTGAAGATCGACACGACCAACATCCTCTTCATCTGCGCCGGAGCCTTCGTCGGACTCGACCGGATCATCGGCGAGCGCATCGGACGCAGGGGTGTCGGCTACACCAGCGACCTGAGCGCCAACTCCGAGCGCAGCTCCGCGGAGCTTCTGGCCGACGTCCTGCCCGAGGATCTGCAGGCCTTCGGGCTCATCCCGGAGTTCATCGGACGCATCCCGGTCATCACCTCGACTGAGGAGCTGAGCGAAGACGACCTCGTCCACATCCTCACCCAGCCCCGCAACGCGCTCGTCAGGCAGTACCAGCGCCTGTTCGCCCTCGAAGGCGTCAGCCTGTCCTTCGAGCCCGCTGCGCTGAAGGCGATCGCCCATCAGGCGATCTCGCGCGGGACGGGCGCCCGTGGCCTGCGCTCGATCACCGAGCGTCTGCTGCTCGACATCATGTACGAGCTGCCCAGCGATGACAGCATCGAGTCGGTGACGGTCACAGACGGCGCGGCCTGCGGCGCTGGCCCCCTCGTGGTCCGCCATAAGTCAAGGCGCAAGAAGGAGAGCGCATGAGCGAGCTCGCCCCCCAGTTCGACCCGAAACAGATCGAGGGACCTCTGATCGAGCGCTGGCTCGAAGGCGGCTACTTCTGCGGCGTGCCCGATGCGGGCAAGACGCCCTTTGACATCACGATCCCTCCGCCGAACGTCACCGGCGTCCTGCACATGGGCCATGCCCTGAACAACACGATCCAGGACGTGCTCATCCGCAAGAACCGTATGGCGGGTCGTCCGACCCGCTGGGTGCTCGGCACCGACCATGCCGGTATCGCCACGCAGAACAAGGTCGAGCAGAAGCTTGCCAAAGAGGGGCTTTCGCGCTCCGAGATCGGTCGTGAGGCCTTCACCCGGAAGTGTTGGGAGTGGCGCGAGCAGTACGGTTCGCGTATCGTCGACCAACTGAAGTCCATGGGCTGCTCCTGTGACTACGGTGACGAGTGGTTCACGATGAACGAGAGCTATCAGCGCGCGGTGCGTGAGGTCTTCGTCGACTGGTATGATGCGGGTCTCATCTATCGGGGACGCCGGATCATCAACTGGTGCCCGCGCTGCACGACCGCGCTTTCCGACATCGAGGTCGAGCACGAAGATATCGCGGGACGGCTGCATTATCTGCGCTATCCGCTCCTCACACCGGTGGGGGAGCGCACGCACATCACGGTCGCGACGACGCGCCCCGAGACGATACTCGGCGACACCGCGATCGCCGTCAACCCGGGCGACGAGCGCTATACGGAGCTGGTCGGCTCCTTTGCGGTGCTGCCGCTGGTGGGTCGCAAGCTGGAGCTCATCGCCGATGATTACGTCGATCCGGACTTCGGTACCGGCGCGGTCAAGATGACGCCGGCCCACGACCCCAACGACTTCGAAGTCGGACAGCGCCATGACCTGGAGCAGATCAACATACTGGACGAGAACGGCGTGATCAACGACCAGGGCGGGAAGTACGCCGGACTGGATCGCTCCGAGTGTCGCAAGGTCATCCTGGCTGATCTTGAGGCGGGCGGTTTCGTTGAGAAGATCGAGGAGTATCCGCACGCGGTGGGGCACTGCTACCGCTGCCACACGCAGATCGAGCCCTATCTCTCCGATCAGTGGTTCGTCGATATGAAACCCCTGGCGGCGCCTGCCCTGTCAGCGGTCCGCGACGGGCGGGTGAAGTTCCATCCCGAGCGCTGGAGCAACGTCTACTATCACTGGATGGAGAACATCCGCGACTGGTGCATCTCGCGCCAGCTCTGGTGGGGGCATCGCATCCCGGTCTTCTACTGCGACGCCTGCGGCGGGCAGTTCGCAAGCAAGGACGACCTGAGCGCCTGTCCGGACTGCGGCGCCCCGCTGCGCCAGGACGAGGACGTGCTCGACACCTGGTTCAGCTCGCAGTTGTGGCCTTTCGCCACGTTCGGCTGGCCACAGGAGAGCGCAGAGCTCGCCTACTGGTATCCCACCTCCGCCCTGTCGACCGCGCCCGATATCCTCTTCCTCTGGGTCGCGCGCATGATCATGAGCGGGCTGTATTTCATGGACGGCCAGGCGCCGTTTTCCGACGTCATCATCCATCCGACCGTCTTCAACAAAGAGGGCAAGCGGATGAGCAAGTCGCTCGGCACCGGGGTCGATCCGCTCGACCTGATGGAGAGCTACGGCGCCGACGGGATGCGCTTCGGCCTGATGCTCCAGGTCACCGGCGTCCAGGACCTGAAGTTCTCTGAGGAGAAACTGCTCTCGAGCCGCAACTTCGCGAACAAGATCTGGAACGCGGCGCGCTTCGTGCTGATGAACACCGAAGACTACCAGCCGGTCGCGTCCCCGCCCACGCCGACCCATACGGTCGACCGCTGGATCCTCTCGCGTCTGTACGGTCTGTCGAGCAGGGTCACCGGCGGCATCGACCGTTTCGAGTTCGGCGAGGTGGCGCGCGAGCTGTATGAGTTCGTTTGGAACGAGTTCTGCGACTGGTATATCGAGCTGGCGAAGGGTCGTCTGCAGGACAGCGCCGCAGAGCGCGCCGCGGTCCAGCGCATGCTGGTCTTCGTGCTCGATCAGGTCCTGCGCCTGCTGCATCCGATGATGCCCTTCGTCACCGAGGAGATCTGGGGAAAGCTGCCTCTGGAGCGCGCCCACGAGGCGGAGATGCTGGTGGTAGCCGCCTGGCCGGATCCGAGCGTGCTGGCCCGCTATCATGATACGGAGGCGGAGTCCGCAATCGAGACCATCAAGGCGGTCATCAGCGCCCTGCGTACGACGCGCGCGCGCTATGGCATCAGCCCGAAGACGGCCCTGAGAGCGGTGGTCCGCACCAGCCTGCCTGAGCAGACGGAGTTCATCACGAGTCGGCGCGCGCTGATCGAAGGGCTGGCGAACACGAGCTCCCTTGAGGTCGCCACGGTCCTCGACAAGCCGCCGTCCTCGGTCAGCGTGATCGGCGCGGGTCTGGAGGTCTTCATCCCCCTTGAGGGTCTGGTCGACCTGGACGCCGAGCGCGCGCGCCTGTCGCGTGAGCAGGACAAGCTCGCGACCGAGCTCGAGCGGCTCCAACGCAAACTGGGCAACGAGGGCTACCTCGGACAGGCGGCGGCGGCGGTCATCGAGAAGGACCGCGCGCGCGCAGAAGAGCTGCAGGAGCTCCTCGCCAAGATCGAGGGGCAGATCGCCGATCTCAGCTGATGGCAGGATCGCGGTCCAGCGGTGCGGATGTCCTCAGCCGCCTGAAGTCGACCAAAGGTTGGGACATCGATCCGAGCCTGGAGGGCGTTCGTGAGCTCTGTCGCCTGCTCGGCGACCCCCAGCTCAGTTATCCGACGATCCAGATCGCCGGGACCAACGGCAAGTCCTCGGTGACCCGCCTGGTCGCCGCGCTGCTCAGGACAGCGGGGCTGCGAACGGGGATGTATACGTCTCCGGAGCTGCTCCGTGTCAACGAACGCATCGAGCTCGATGGCGCCTTGATCAGCGACGCGGAGCTCGCTGCTGCCTTAAGCGAGGTCTTTTCCTGCGCGGATGCCCACGCCCTTGAGCTCACCGAGTTCGAGCTGATGACCGTCGCCTGCTTCGTCGCCCTGCGCAAGGCCGCCGTCGATGTCGGCGTGCTGGAGGTCGGCCTCGGGGGACGCTGGGACGCGACGAGCGTGGCCACGCCCCAGGTCGCCGTCATCACCGGCATCGGGCTCGACCACCAGGCGATCCTCGGAGACACGCTTGAGAAGATCGCGGCGGAGAAGGCGGCGATCATCAAGCCCGACGCCCGCGCCGTGGTCCTGGGTCCGTTGACGGCGGTGACGCCGAGCGTCGAGCGTCTGATCCGCGAGCGCGCCCAGAGCTGCGCGGTACCGGTGGTCGCGGTCCGTCCTCCCTTCACGGAGCTCGAAGGACTCAGCTGGGCGGGGCCTGCCTATCAGATCCCCAACATCGCGACCGCGCTTGCCGCCGCCGAGGCCTTCCTGGCAGGGGAGGGAGTGTCGGGAGGGCCGGGGTCGGAACCCGTACGCGGGAAGCCGGCCGCAGGATCGCCCGACTCCGGCCCCCCCGGCGCTCCCTCCCGCGCGCAGCTCCAGCGGGTCCTTGATACCGTCTGTTTCCCGGGGCGCTTCGAGCGCATCAGCGACGACCCGCCGGTCATCTGTGACGGCGCTCACAACCCCCAGGCCGCTGCGGTGCTCGCAGAGACCCTGCACCAGCTCGACCTGCGCCCGATCGTCGCGCTCGGCGTCTTCGCGGACAAGGACTATCGCGGCGTCATCGACGCTTTGGCGCGCGTCGCGCGCGACTTCATCGCGATCCAGCCGCCCACGCAGCGCGCGCTCCCGGCGTCTGAGCTGGCGACAGAGATCGCCGCGCGCACCGGCCGCGCCCCCCTTGCGACCCTTGCGAGCTGGGACCTGGACGCACTCTGCGATACGTGCGAGGTAACAGAAGACGAACCCCTCCTGATCACGGGAAGCCTGAGTCTGTATGCTCTGCTACAATCATAAACGGATTTCAAGAAGATCTGAGAGGAAGCCATGTCTGATCTCATCGGTCCAGTGATAAAGAGCAGAGCGTTCCAGGATATCTCGTTCGTTTTCGGGGTCCTGTGCTTCGTCTTCGCCGTGCTGCTGCTGTTCTGGTTGTACCGGGACGCCCGGCGGCGGGGAGCGAACGCTGCGATCTGGACGGGCGTCGGTGTCTTCGCGGGTATCGTAGCGGGGATCGCCGGTCTGTCGCTTGCCAAGTACGGCTTTGGTCCGGTCGGACTTCTGGCGCTGCTGGCGTTGGCCGTCGTCATCGTCTTCTACAGCTTCCTGCGACCCGATGACCGTATCACGGATGTGCGTGAACAGCAGATGTCGCTGCTTCTTCTCGAGGCGCAGATCGATCAGGGGACCTGCCCGACCTGCCGCCATGGGATCGAGCCGACCTTCCTGGTCTGCCCCTTCTGCAATACGACGCTGCGGATCAGTTGCGTGCACTGCGGCAAGCCGATCAAGCCCGATTGGGTCGTCTGCCCCTACTGCAACTCCAACCAGCATCGTCATCCGGCAGCGACGCCGACGAGTTCGACCTTCGCGCCGGTCGATGAGTTCAAGGAGCCGGACACCAAGGCCCCGCGCCCGGCCCGCAAGACCACTCGAAAGCGGAGCGCTCGTTAGAGCGCGCCCCGAGTCAGTCTGAGCATAACTTCTCAAGGAGTGAACCCATGTGTGAATGCACGCTCTCTGCCGCCGAACAGCAAGCCGTAGAACTTGACACGCTGCGCCACTCGACCGCGCACCTGATGGCGGCGGCCATCCAGAAGCTCTGGCCGGGTACGCACTTCGGCGTCGGCCCGGCAGTCGAGGACGGCTTCTACTACGACGTGGCCCTGCCCGACGATCACAAGCTTTCCACCGACGACCTGGAGCGGATCGAAGCGACCATGCGCCAGATCGCGAAGCAGAACCTGCCGCTGACGCGCGCCGAGGTCAGCCGCGCGGAGGCGACGGCCCAGTTCACGGAGCAGCCCTTCAAGGAGGAGCTCATCGCCGAGCTTCCCGAAGGCGAGGTCATCTCGACCTATGCGCTGGGCGACTTCTGCGACCTCTGCCGCGGCCCGCACGTCCGGTACACGAGCAAGCTCAAGCACTTCAAGCTGACCAAGGTCGCCGGCGCCTACTGGCGCGCCGACGCCAGCCGCGAGCAGCTCCAGCGCATCTACGGCACGG
>JGI20166J26741_11972251_pt1 | contig 19502 bp, 15 predicted proteins | sample TergutCu122P5_FD_26741 | JGI IMG/M metagenome (IMG submission 26741)
AGAAGAAGAAGAAGAAGAAGAAGAAGAAGAAGAAGAAGAAGAAGAAGGGATGTTTAATGTTGTCTGTGCTTTTGACATGCAAATATAAAGTTGTAAATGAGGCATTTGTTTCTGTTCAGCAGGAGTGTAGTGCAGGCCCCACAGGGGAGTGATGCAAGTTCCACAGCAACAAGTATCAACCCAGCCACTGGAACTGCACACTCGTATCGGCTGCAGTCCATGATGGCCAAGTTTGATGATGACTTCCCTCTCAGGAAAACTGGTGAGCAAAACTGCAGCTTAGCACAGTATCCGATCCAGGAAATATGAGAGTTTCTTACATTTGGTGTTTTAATTGGCATAACCATGTGGCAGCACACCCCATTCTAAGAGGAAGTACGATCAGTAGGCTGTAGGGTCATGAAGATTTGAAGTATCTTTTGTAATACGGTTAAATCTGAAGAGAATTTTATGTCTTGCTGTAGTAACGGAATGGCTTTCTAACAAGATGAGGAGCCAAAAAAGTCAGTTTATGTTAAGAAGCCTATGTGTCAGAACATCATTAAACTATGCCCATTAATTCTTCAAAGCCTGACCTTGTTGTCTTTATCAGTGTAATGCACTGGTTGTTATTTTTCACAGAAGTTGCCCCATTTATAAACTGTGTAAAAGACAGTGTGATGGTAATCTTAGCTGGTTTATTGACACTGCTGAAATGAACCAGATGATTGTATCATCACAGTTGCTACATAAAAAGTTGGGGATGTTAGGACCATACATATGTGATTCTGATCATTTAGGACAACATATTCGCTGTTCACATGGTTAGGGAAAGAATGAGTTCAGAAGGCACCCGTGAATTTGTACTTTAAATGTAGACACAGAAACTGCCCTGTGCTCATGTTTTATGGAATGCAGAATGCCAGTATTCTGTGTTCTGCTTGGGCATCATGCATTCTTGTTCATGAATGTTATTTATGAATGAATAATACTGACATTTGTATCTAGGTATGTTGAGGTTTCTGTTGTGGTATGCACATCAGTTACATAATAAGCTGCATTAACAAAGGTTTGATAATTGTGTCTGTAAAATTATTAATTGCCTGTGAGTTGGTTTTGCTTAATTGTGTGTTGTGTATTAATAATAGCATGTATGACCATTGATGATCAAACTCTTATCTGAAATTGCAAACATTATTCTTTATCTTTACCCATTACATGTGTAAATAAAGTGAATAGGATGGAGGTGCACAGTTACTCTGAAAGTACCTGTAAATTTTGCTCTGAATGTTTTGAATTAAACAGTTCAGTTTTTACATTATTCTTGGCTGAGTTTTTGTTGATTTTTGAACGCCAGAGTTAGTCTCACCTGCAGTAACTGTTAGTAGCAGAAAAAGTCAAGACTCTTAAATGATTTTGTTGAACTTCCTGTTTTGTATCTCCCTTTCATAAGGAAATGCTGGCACTCTACTGTTTGCCACGTTGTAAGGTGATGACCTGTGAAGGAAGCTTTTAATTTAATAGTAAGAAAGGTAGTTAATATGAGGACTGTAAGGGCAGGAAATTTCTTGACCAGCTGGCCAACCATCACCTTCTTATGAAGGATTTGTTTAGTGGAGTCAGTTAGATGAATGGACAGAGAGAGACAGATGGATATATGGCTGTATGTATGTACAGTGTACACATACACCCAGGCAGTATATAGTTCATAATAGAAGAGATAAGCAGTCTTCCTTTTTGAGAGTAAGGTACGCATGATACAGCATTTGTGAGGCCTTGTCTTAAAAATATCTCCACCTGCTTACTGTGTGTGTTGAAATGAGACAGTTTTAAGTTACTGCTGAGTTGAAAAACTGTATAGGCTAGTCCAAACTAACTGGAGATCGATTAACATTTGAATTTTTTTACAGCAGTTTCTGATGAAAGTGCTGTGTAACCACATCAAACCACTTTGTTCTCGGTAGAGGTGCAAGAAATACAGATAATATACAGTGGGAAGAGCCATTTATTTGGGTGGTATATGCACTCTCTTATTCCAGATGCATTCTTCATGAATAAATACCGAAACTGCCTAAGATAAGTAGGCACTTTCCGAGTAACCTGTTTTGAACATTTGGTTGGAAATTTGCTTTGTAAAAATGGATGTTTTTAAAATTAACTTTTTTATGAGTTTGATCAAGGTAGTTTTGATGCAGAGAGGTAGCTCTAACTTTCAATATGTCTCTTCCTTTTCCTCGTGCCTTCCTTTCATACTTTTACGTCATGCAGCATCCGAGCCGAACCTTCTGAAGGTACGCCTCAAGCAAAGAGTGATGAACAACCATCGCAATAGTCCCATGGCGAGGCACAAAGATCGTCACCTCAGCACACTGAAGAGGAAGTCACAACTAGCAAGTACGCGATGCATTACTTTTGGTGGCGGTTTAGATCCATTGTGACCCAGTAACAGCTGTTAAAATTTATATTTTGTTCAGACTAGAGTGTTCCAATTTATATTTTTGTCCAAAGAATGCTTAAGAATTTGGTAATTAGTTATGAACTAATTGACTTATCATTCGTTGCTGTTGTTACTTGTGAATTACAGCTGTGTCTCATAAAGTGAATAAATAGGAGACCTGACTGTGCTCATGTACTCTCAGTGGAGATGAAAGGCAGTGGTTCTTAGGTTGAAAGACAGTAGAATATCAAGCTGATACAGAGTGACTGACCTGCATTCTCTGCCTGCTTTGATGCTTACTGCATGGGGGCATCTTCCCATCATGTTTAGACTGTGCAATGGGGGAGTACACTGAGTACAGTGGCAGAGTAAATTTTTTAACTTTGAAATGCTGAAGAAAGAACTAGATTAATATATATACACATGAAAGTGAAATTTTACTTTCTCAGTTTATTCAGCAACTTCAAAACAATAGAACTTCAGAGCTATAGAAGAGGTAGGCTGTGCAAAATGTGTGCTGCTTAAAACAAATTGACTTAATATAGACATTTGTAATGTTCATGTAAAGTAATATATTTATGATTATGAAAATTCAGAATTGTTATAAAAAGTGAACTTAGATTTGAGGCTGAATGAAGACTGCACATACAAAATTATTCAGGACAGAATTACTCTCTCTTTATCTTCTGCCCCTCTCTCTAAATATTTATCTATAAAGCAACTTGATATAGGTCACTGAGAGAAGAATGAAGTGCTGGAGAGAAAACTGAACGAGGAAAGACTTAACATTATGTACCAGGAATGTTATTTGTTGTTTTCATCGTGGGATGTTTTTGCCTTATATAAGTGAAGATGGTTTTAATGGGCTGAGTGCATAAAATGGTCTGAAGTTTGAAGCTGGAATGTGTTATGAGTTTGTCAGCTTGCACAGTGGTGTGGATGAGGTATCAGTTTTTCTGTGATGTGACATTGTCTCTCAGGCATTGGTTACCAACATTTGAGGACCACTGTGCCGTCTTGGCAACATTGGCAACCACATACCTAGTTGTGCATCACATCCTGGAAGAACTGATATGTGAAAAGTTTTGTCTCATCCCTTGTTAGTACTGTTCAACATGTTAACTTGTTATAGGTGAACATATACTTACATTAGACATATGTATTTTATGCGTTGACATATATTCTTTACAGTCAGTGTTAAGCAGTGTTTATTAAATAAGGGCATTTAAGTGCACAGAATTCTCGTGTAACAGTAAATTATGAGATATACAGGCAGGTCTTCTGTTATGCCATTGTTACATTCCTGAAAAAGTTGAACAAATCAAACAAATTGAACACAGACTTCCTATTTACAACAGTGTATTTCAGGGGGTCTAGAGGATTTACATCCTCATCCTCATCCAATATAGTGTAAGACTAAATCACTAGTGGACATACAGACTGTAAACCATGTATGTACTGTATATACAGTCTATATCCATTTCTATGCAATATTTTTATTTATTTCTAATACAGTAAAAATATAAGCATCGCACGTCCATAGTTTTTGGTATGGTTCATTCTGATAGGACTGTGGTAGTCTTGCTACACAAACAAAACTCCCTGTTTCGAATTGTTGGCATTTAATGTTATCTAAACACTTAGTACTTTTTTAGTTCTATCAGCATTACCACGAAATGTATGGACACTACTTTGAGTAAGTCTGACATAACAATGGATGCCAACAATGTGTTCATTTTCTTCAAGTTGGCTTATGACATCTAATTTTTCTTCAGTACTGACCATCTTTTGGTGATTTTTTACTTGGAGTGCACTAAGTGATGTAGCTTTACACTTCTCACTTAATGACTGTAAGAAAAGCCCTTGCTGTTGAAGAAGAAACTAAATGAGCTGAGTGAATCACCAGCATAATCAATCCATACACGTGACAGCTTGCAGGGATGTCACTTTATGCAAGTCTCCTACAGGAGATTAGTGCAACCACAGATCATCTATGCCAGATTGTGTTAAACCAAAAATTCTCAGGTAAATTCAAAAAGTGGTATAAATTTTGAAGTCACATTAAAGTGAAATAATGTAAAAAGAAATTGCATAAAGCAAGACCTGCCTGGATTCCTGCCTTCACTTTGGTTACTCTGTTAAAGAAATGATCTTTTTCTCGTACATGCCACATTACTGAATGTCATATTGTTGCATTCCATTGGTACTATGACCTAGTCATTGAAAAGAGAAGGTGTTACAAGTAACCTGACTTAAGTTAAATCTATCCTTCCAGAAGATTGTCTGTCAGGGTCTTGAAGTTCTGAAAGTTAAGTGTTTAGATTTTAAGAGTCACACACGTATTGACAGACTGATGTCGATTGCTGCCCTCATTGATCATAATGGAGGCCAGTGGGTGTAACTGAGTTTACATATAAGCTATTTTTATTGGCTTCCCCTTGATTGTTACTTTATTTTTAGTTATTTTTTTTAGGAGCAAACTTGTTTTACTTTAGTTGTCTGTTCAGTTACAGTCTCAGATTTTATGTGTAGCTGTATACTAGTACAGATTCTTGACATTATGTCTCTGCAAGAAAAAATCCTAATTCTACCTTAGCTGCATATTCAAGTGTATTATTTGTAGCTGTTCATTCAGGTGTAAGTAGCATGAATAATTGATTTCTTTTATAGAATTTAGCAAATAATGTGCATTGTGAGTTGGGTTGCTAATAGCATGTCATGTAATTAACAAACAGTTTCGTAAGTATGGCATGTTAACCGATGATAGCATGCTTGATATTTGAGTGCAGAATCAGATTTGAAATTATTTTTTTGTAATTTTATAAATAGTATCCATTATTTGAGGGTGATTTTTTTTATTTTCAGTTGACACATCAAGTAGCAACCCAGACTCAGGCCCAAATTCCCCACCCAGTGTTGCCAATGCTCAGCCTTCCCCAACTGCAGGCAGAAATACACCGATACAGGAGGTAAGTTCTCTGCATTCTTTCTGTCTTTCAAAATATGTTCTGAGGAAGCCAGTAAGATGAGGTAACCTGTGTCCTCATGCGATAAGATGGTTCTCTAAAGAACTGACATAGGTGCCTGAATATCAGTTTACAGTACATGTACCAAAATGTTTTGCAGGAAGGTGAAGTTTCACCATATGGACCTCTGGCCAGCAGTAGTCACCAGGGCAGCATGAATGACCTATCTTTATACAGCAGTCCCTCTATGCCCAACATCTCCCTGGGTCGGCCACCCATCCACTCCAGCTTATCAGATGGAGCAAAACTTGCACCAGTTTCTGAAGCAGAAGTGCGAGCTGCATGTACAGCTCGATTGGGCATGCCTCTTACAGGCCAGATGTTACCTGGAACTCTTCCTTACTACCCAACTCTACCAGGTCGGTGCAGATGAAGGGCTTGTTTATTTGTAGTTATAGCTTGCAGAAACAAGTTCTGAGTTTGAGTCTGTTATGACATTCATGCAGACATGTTTGCAGTTAGGAGTAGGAGTTTACACAATGCACTGGATGGCTGTGTGAAACTGCAGCCCATAATGGAACCATTGTCATTCTTATGGATGATACTTGAATGAATATGGAACATTTTTGGAATGAAATGAAGAGGACAAAACATTAGTGTCTCAAGCAAAATCTGCCCCAGTGTTGCTTTTTTTATCACAGACCCCACATGGGCTGCCCTGGGAGCAAACATGGGACCCCACTGTTAAAATATGATGATTAACAGCCTGAGCTGTGGCATGAACCAAAGATATGGAAGGGTTCTTTTATCCCGACATCATGCATTACTCTGCACTCAGACCATTTTCACATACTGGCAGGCAAAACAGTGATCACTGCACTTTCAGTTTGCCTTGAGTGGAGGTCCACACATTTTTAGTTCAGTGTGTTGCAGTTAATATTATCTTCTGGAAATTGTTATCTTTGTCTTGTAGGCACATATCACACATAACAGACCTGTTTTTTCATTGCACATCAGTAGTTCTGCTTTTGAAACTGAAAGCTCTATACTTTGCATGCTTTTATTAGTTAGTCTTCAGTACAAGCACTGATAATATACTGTTTGTCTTATGACATGTCCCACAAGTAAAAATTGCACAGATTCAGATCCGGTGAATTAGAAGTTATGATACTCTACTTACTAGCGTACACCATTTATTTATCAACGAAATGCACATTCTTAATAAGTACAAACATTAAATGAGTGTCTCCACCATGTTTCGATACATGTGCACCATCTTCAGGGAGATCAAAATGCTAATTCTTTAAAACCAAGTACTACTGGGAAGCTGTTAGTTATAGGTTCCTTGGATTTCAGCAGTTTCTTTGTTGATGTTGATTGTAAATAAAAGGTAAAACTGTACTTATTTGAAAGCTTATGGTTAAAAACATTTCTTATCATAAAATAAGATGTATATACAGTTGAAATTATTAATGCTATGTTTGGCCATGGATGCTTCTGTTGGTGTGGCAGTATATGATTCTGTTCAACCATATATATCACAGTCTGAAGTGGGCTGGGTCCTGTAAGAAATGGCAGATGTGAAGACCTGATAACTGTAAGCAGTGACTGCTAAACATTTTAGGTTTCAGGTTAATGAAGATATTATAGACATAATATTATGAATGTATGGTATAAGAGAAGTAGACTCATCCTGTGTATGTGATGTGTCTTGTGTAGGAGCCAATAAGACACAGGTCCGTCTGTGGTAATAAGCCTGTTGTGCGTGCTGTGCTTGCATTTTAGCAAACCATGTCCTGTATCATCATAAATAGTGGAATTGGGTCTGGTGTAAATTGCTCTTGTATCAGTAAACCGTGTTGGTATGTGTGTATGTAGAAGGTTTCCCAGCAATTCATTCTGTAACCTTTTTTACATGTTATTAGAATTCCATTGTATTCTGTATTGGTCCACATTCATGTCTGTTATTTAAGATACGCAGCGCGTAGGCTGATTTTGGGTTGTTATTCTTAATTTGTCTTTGGTGTTTGGTGAATCTGATTTTAACTTGCCAATCTGTCTGACTTAAATATGAACTGTTACCTTTTCAGTATGTTAACTTGTAGATTCTGTTTATCTGAAATTTGTTGCATTGTTCATTTATAGTTTGAAACTTGTTGAACAGGGTGTTAGTAGCTTGATTTGCAATGCGCAAGATGGTGTGTTAGAATTTGTTCGTTATTTTTCTGATTAATGGGCTGTGATATGTAATGGAGATCCATGTTTTTCCTTGTATTTATGTATTGTGTTCCTTTTGTTTTCTCAAACACAGATATGACGAAAACATAACTTGACACATGTTAAAAATGGTTGCAGAATGTGCACAAACATGTTGGTGTGACTTTCTGGTCATAGAAAAAATGGGCCCAACCAAACTAGTTTGCTTGTAGTACACCATACACCAACCTTAACATCATATTATGTAATGAAATTTCATGAATTAACATGGAAAAAAGTATTATTCTGAGAGTTCACACATCACCAGAAGTGAAGTGAAAGCAAGCTGCACTTTAAACAGAACAAATATGAGGTATATTTTTGCATGTACTGCAGTAAGGGACCAGTTCACAAAATTCAGTCCTTCTTACAGTCTGTATTAAAGAGTTTATTAGCCACAGTTGTCTTATTCAGTTGCAAATGCAGAAGATGTTGCATTTTATGCTGATGATGCAGACTTGCCCATTTTTTGTGTAGGTTGAGTCAACACTTTTTTTGGAGTTGTATGTAATGTGGCATACTGATCTGGTTAAGTTTTTTCTCATCACGTGGCTTCTGTGTGTGTTATTACTGGCTGGAATCGAATTTGTTACTCAGAACATCTCTGTATGATTTCAAATTGTCTTCTTTTGATAAGGCACAAACTTTATCTGAATTTATGACAGCATTTCTTCTAGGAAATGTGTTTAGTAGTGTATCACACAAAAGCACACAATACCCCAGTGGGATCCACACATTGGCTGCTGTTTATGCATAGAGACCTTAAAACACCTGTCCAATAACGAGCTTGGGAACAAGCCAATGAGTGGGCTGGGTTGTATAAGATGTGACCTGAAGCGAAGTGACTAGCAATTTTTGACATTAAAAATAATAATCCCCTTCTCAGAAATACAAATAATTCACATGAAGTGAAGAGTTGAATACTGTAACTATTCATGAAACAGTAAGTACTATGGACATAATAAATACAGACAGTACAAGAATGTATGGCACCAGAATGTCAGGAGAAGAGCAAAAGTGTGTGTGTATAATAGAACAGATTCTAGCACAAATCTGTTTTATGTGTCATTCTTGGTGCATATACATCAGAAATTGCAAAAATGAACATGTCAGTTTCTCCTTGTGTATTCATACATCCATATGTAACAACTTGAACACTGAACAGATTTCCTTGCAGTTTTATGTTAGGATTTTAATAAATGTTGTAAACATGATCCACTAAAATTGGACACTTTGAGACTGGATACTGTAGCTGAAGACTTACTTATCTTTCTGCCTGCATTGTGCAAGTAACTTGCTAAATATGTGAGTGAAAATGATTCTGACAAAAGTCATAAAGAGAAGTGTAATAAAATAGGTAGAATGGGTTGGTGTATGGTCAGTTTATCATGATGGTTAATTAGAAGATACAACAATGCTGCCCTGCTCTTTTTATTAGCTCTGTTCTGTGCATAGATATTTTGAAGAGAGGACGTCTGATTTGTATTATGTGCAGGACTGTGGCTGTTGTTTTGTCTTAACAGTATAAAACCATAAACTATTCATTAGAAACCTGAGCCCAGGGACTTAGCCATAGATATTTATTGTACTGCCTACATACCGTACATAAAGATTACAAGACTTTTTTTTTTAAATCTGATATTTATATATGTGGGGTCATCTTGAATTTTACCAGACCATGCCAAATGCATATTGACTCTTGGCCTCTAAAACAATGAATGTAGGGAGAGTGACACTTACTATAAAGGAAAATGGGAATCTAAATATTTTGTGTATTACCTAAATGAAGTTACCATATTTCCCGACCCATAAGACGCACTTTTTTCCCCGAAAAATGAGACCTATATTTGACCTGTGTCTTATGCACCGAGGGTAAGTATCCAAGCGCCCAGGTGGTCTTCTTAAAAAACCATCTTTATTAATGTGCGATCAGTTCAAGGCTCATGTAACAGAATCAACAAAAAGGCTCGCCACTGAACTGAAGACGCATCTCACAGTAATTCCTGGTGGATTAACTAGTCAATTACAGCCTCTGGACGTTTCAGTTAATAAACCGTTCAAAGGATTTATGCATGAGGAATGGGCAAAGTGGACTGAGGTACCAACTCATCACGTTACACCGGCAGAAAGAGTGAAATGACCTTCGATTTCTAATGTTTGCGAGTGGGTGAAAAATTCCTGGCAACAAGTTAAAAGTGAGACTATTGTAAAGTCTTTCAAAAAATGTGGCATTAATAATACACTAGGTGGAAGTGAAGATGACACTTTATATGAAGAAAGTGACGCATTGAGTGAAAACATCCATGAAGATGATTTTAGTGGCAGTGACAACAATTTTCTGGGTTTCTATGATGAATAAATTATATTATGGTTGCTAATTTTTGTATGTAACAATCCTGTTTTCTTCCAATAAATAACTAAAATTAAAATACATTCATCATTATTTTTTTTCTAAAATTCCAATGAAAATTCACGGTGCGTCTTATGGGCCGGGAAATACGGTAATGTTATATATATTTTTTTCTCAGCAGACCTGTTTTATTATTTGGTTGTCTCATATGCAAGTAAATACATTTTCCCCCTTCAGACATATTTCAGTAGGGGTTCATATTAGGTTGAGATGATCTTGCATTGGGCCAATACTGTATACAGGGAGTGAAGGGGCTGACAGAAGGTGTCGAGCATACAGACAGGCATATATGCTTGATGCATTTCTGTGCTTAAAATTTTTGCAGATCATAAATGTCATTTTAATGGATGGTTTCAGTTATTGATGGTGAGTACAGCAGCCCCAATTCTCCTGGTTTCATTCATAAGCAGATGCAATCTCTGGAACAAGCTCGACCTGGAAACTTGCTGCCAAGTGTATACCAGGGTGCTCCAATTACAGATACTCAGGTATTCGTATTTATAACCTTGCTTGCAAGCATGTTGATAATGTCATTTCAAAGTGTCTTTCACAGAAATCTGTATAGCCAAAAAACATAATTGTTATGTTTTCCTATACAAGGTGGAACCAAATAACATCAACAAAACTTTTAGTAGTGGTGGATGGGACTGAAAATGAGAATATTGTTTTTCTGAAAGGGGCCTTGATTTGAGGCACTGGAGCTTCAGAGCGGCATCAGAAAGTTCATCAGTGTTATTTTGTTTCTTCCTGTATGTGTTTCATGGCATCAGAAGTAGATGACAGTTTCTTCTTGAATAAAGCCAGATATACTCAAATGTTTGTTACAGGTGGCACATGCTAGATTGAATAAGCAGGGTCACCGCCCTCTGGGACGTACTCAGTCAGCTCCACTACCTCTGGGACATCCCATGTTGGCGGGAAGCAGCATCGCTCTTGTTCCCACCCACTATGAGGAGTACCTTCCAGAGAAACAAGTGTATGACCAACAGCAGGCTCACAACTTCCTCAAGCAGGTTATTGTCGGCATTACTCATGAACAAACAAGTTCTTGTGACAGTCTCTTTCACATTATTTCATATGTATGGTGCGGCCACCAAGGGCTACAAATTTGCAAATATGATAAATATATTAGTGATCTGCATGTTGGTCTGTCTGTGTCTGTCTGCTTTCTGATTTAACTGCATTAAATACTTCCATATTTTGGTATTTTAGTGTTCCATTACAGTACAGTACAGATGTTGGGGGCATGAATACTTTCAAGAGAAAATGTACACTAGCCATATTTATTGTAGGATGCTGAACTTTTTTTTATAATAATGGATTTTTTTTAAGTATGCGCATTTAATTTGTTCTTTGGGAAAATCGAAAATAGAGGATGGTGACTGCACAGTGTGTTCTGTCATGAAGATAACTGATAAATCACTGGCATATGAAATTTGTATGGTTATACTTTATGTCCATAGCTGTTTCATAGTACAATTGCAAGTGTCTCTTTATTTTCACTTGTGTGGTGACATTGTTGAGGAGCATTGCCCAAGTGGGCAAAAAATTTGTTTGCAAATGAATGAAGTATTCCTTACAGTAGAAGCAGTTCACTTTATGTGTTTCTGCTGTATGGTTGTAAATGACGATATGTCGTAAAGCAGTAGGTGGCAATTAAAGAGAAATAGTAGGGTCCTGTTCTTAAATCATTATGATTTAGAAACACGGAATTTAAATCAACCATGACATGGTTCTGATAGCCAGACTGTAACTGGGGTTTATGTTACTGTACAACTGAGCGTGACATTTGTGTTATGGGGTGAACCCTCAGTTACCCGACTTACAATCAGCAAATCCTCACATCAACAGAACAACCTTTCTGAAACTCTTAGAGGGTTTACTGGAGATCATTTCAAATTATTTCCATTTAAAAACTTGAATTTGGCATTGATGTAACATACTGTGCAGTATTTTTGGGGGGACCAGTATTTTAGCCTACAGCACTTCATGTACAAAGTGATAACACTTAGTGGCAGATGTTCCTGATCAGTGGCAAGCACTCCCAACTTACTTAGACCTTAAAACATGTTTTTAGGTCATGTTTTTTTGTTTTGTAGCAAAATCATGCACTATATATGTGTTATTTGTGTGCTGAATGTCTAGATTCATTTATTTGGCTCCTAACTACATTTGTGGGCTAGGCTGTAGGCTAGGAATTGGACCCCAAACAACTGACTTAACAAGCCTTTGTGACCCAAAGCCCCCCTCCCCTTAGGTTGGATAGCAGAGGGTTTACTGTATCCAGAAGGGCTTGCATCTCCTGCAGTTCATGTTAGGAAGTTATGGGTATCTTTTGCAGTTGTGGAGTACAACTGATTACTTGTTACAACCAAAACAACTGTGAAGAGCAAGGCAGTATTGTTTTAATACATGTTCTGTGTATGATGTCACTTGTCACAGATTATGGCTTTACAGAAGTGATTTCTGGAAGAGGGCAACTGTGTATATCAGTTGTTTCAGCCACAGTTGCTCTAAATTGAGGCATGCATTCTGGAAGGTGAGAAATTTTTTGCATTAAATACAGGTTATCAACTAAATTGAAGTTTGCCAAATGGGTCAAAATAATACGTTGCTTATGTTGGACTATGCTGGAACCAGAAGGAATATTCAGTGAATAAAGGATTTCACTAAGTCTTGGAATCATAAATTGGGATTTTTCTGTATTTTCAGAATTATACATTTCCACCCTAAAAGCAGTTTTGTTTTCTCTTTTCTGTAGCAAATTCGGCAGACAGTTCTAACCAGGGCTGGAAGTAGAGGGCAGGCAAGTGGTGGTCAACTGGATGAAGCTTCAGAAGCTGAGGAGTCAGCTGAGGTAGGCATAGGGTAGTCAGTCAGCTGAAGTAGTTAGTCAGCTGAGTTATGCACAGTGCAATCAGTCAGCTGAGGTAGGCACAGTACATTCAACGGAGGTAGGTGCAGTACAGTCAGTTGAAGTAGGTACAGTGCAGTCAGGTGAAGTAGGTACAGTGCTGTCAGTCATCTGAGGCATGCACAGGACAGTCAGATAAGGTAGGCATAGTGCAGTCAGCTGAGGTAGGTACATAGCAGTCAGTCAGCTGAGGTAGGTACAGTACAGTCAGCTGAGGTAGCCACAATACAGTCAGTCAGCTGAGGTAGGTAATGTGCTGTCAGTCAGCTGAGGTAGGTACAGTACAGTTAGTCGCCTGAGGTAGCCACAATACGGTCAGCTAATTCCAGCACAGTATAACAGTCACTCGGCGCCTCTCTCATCAGTATAACAGTCCTTATCACACCTGACTGTCTCTTCTCTCTTACAGACTGCTAAAGAGTGTCTTTGAGACGCCACTTGAAATAGTCTGTGCCATTCATTTCCACACTTTTATGTCACGAGTGTCTGTAGGTAAAAGCCTAATGGGGTAATGTACATAGATCATGGTGTCCAAGGTTTTGGCTGTCTCTTTGAATCCACTTCCCCAGTGTGTTCTCAGTAAGACGTTAACATACAGCAGGGGGTTGTAGTCCCCTCTCAAGTAAACTTATTGCTTAGTGATGTGACAACGCATTAAATTAGGTTTCTGAAGGTTTTGTTGTGAAACTGAAAATGAGGTTTTTCCAGCACAGGTATGTTTTGAATGAAAAGGAACAATTTGAAATGAAGAAATGGGCTGCAATTTCAGACTGTAGCTTTACATGTTTTTATTTGACTGCAGCAAGAATTGGAATATTGACAAAACATAAACAACCTGACAGCTGGGGGTCAACACCAGATTTCACTTACAAGATAAATAAACTCTCTAGTTTCTCTTAATTTGATCCATGTTCCTGGCATACCAAGTAGCAAAGCCTGAAAATTACACCATAAGTTTTTAGACATACTGCACACAGAGCATGGCCACTTATCACCAAGCTGGCCAGCCTGTTTTGGGCTTGGTGTTCACCCAGGAGGCTATATAGCATATTTGAGACCTTGCTTGATGTCTCCCAATCCCTCAGGCCAACTGGTGAGGGAGAACCTATTTGATCACACCTTGTTAACATAAGGTGTGATCAAATAGTTTCGGTACTGATCACAAAATTACACTACTGTTGCTAGCACAAACTTCTACCTACAGCTGTAGATAGACTGGAGTCTGCCAAGCCATTTTCTGCTTAGAATAAGGCTGTAGAAGATGTGATTGTTGAGTAATGTCTCATTAAGTGCGAGTGTGTGCTGTTATGTTCGCAGTCTTGTCGTACCTAGAAAATGGCCGGCAGACTTGAAAGAAGAATATGGTAGCATCAGATTTTGCTTTTAAGTTGGGGAAAATTCTCCAGAAACTTCAGAAATGTTGAAAGTACCTTGTGAAGAGCACTGTGAAGAACACAAATTAATGATTGTTTTTCCAAGGTCAAAATCCGTGTGACCTGCATTAAAAATGATGAATGCTCAGTATGTCCATCAGTAAGCAAACCAGATGAAATTGCAGATTTAGTGAAGGGATTTGTCCTTGAAAACAGATGAAGCAGTGGGCTAATTGTATTGTCCCAGGTACACTATTTTGAGGGGGATGACACTGATTACAAGGCAAGTGTTGTTTTTGTTAAATTCAGCCCAAAAACTATTTCATTGCATTATGTACATCATCAGTGCCCCGTTTCATAGTATATATTTTTTACAGATAAGAAGATGTCACTGAATAAGTTAATAAATAAACAGTTATCAAACATGCTTGTTAACTACTGTTTGCACATTAATACTGGAAGACCATCTGTAGTGAATTTTGTAAAGGAAATTGAAATATTCAACAGTATGTACATTGTCACACCTGTTGCAATTATAACATGAGAGGTTCTGTTTAAAGTTCACTTTGAATATGATTTTGGAGAACTGTAATAATAAGCTTCATTGCCTTTTTAAACAGGTGATAGATCTGACAGACAGAAAAGGGAGTGAGGAGAGTGAGATCTCAAAACAGCAACGTGATCGCGAGCAGTTCTTGCAGCAGCAGCGGGACTTAATGATGAGGAACACACTTCAAGTCAGTGAGGGTAAGTTACTCTCCCAGGGCAATAGGAATCTGAGCATTGTTTGTAGAAGTGGCTATCATCATGAATGTGGATGATGCTTCAGGCACACAAAATTAGTGGTCTGTCAGAACATTCCCTGTCAACATTTGCATCTTATAAGTGGAATTGTTGGGTAAAGGGCTGAAATCCACTTCACTGCAGTGGTTATTCATAAATACACCATACAGATGAAACCAGATTTTAAAACTAAATTTCACCTAGCTTAACTTAAATGTTGGTAGTGGTGGATTTTCCTCTATATCAAAGGTGTTGACTCAAATGTCAGAGCTTCATCTGTTAACAGGGTGTACCACAGAAGGGTGACTTTAGATAAGTACCATATTTATCCGAATGGAAGATAACGCTAACCTAAGATGACCCCCTCAATAAAATACATTTGCCATGGCAAAATGAATTCATCAGAATCTAAAATAGCCCCTAAAATTAAAACATCTGCTAAGAAAAAATATTTTGCTATTTGATTTCATACACTTGAAATACAAAGCATGTCAGTTTCTGTCTACCGTTACCTGTCATTGTCACTGTACCCACCTTCACAATCAGTACCTTCATCTTCCTCACACTCACTCCTAACATTCCTACCCTCTTCACTGCCATTCCACAACATACCATGATCAGTCCCATCCATTCATTGCATTTGATATATAACACTTCTTAAAACCCTTCACAGTCACTTCTAGTGAGATGGATTACCATGCCATTATGATCCACATTGACTACATACTACATTTACATTTCCTGGTTTATAAACTTACTTGAACCCATGAAGAAGAGTCACAGTTTTCTCCACACATGATGTTGCTGGTGTTAAGAATTTTAAATACATGTATTCTGGATTTTTTGTTGTGTCTGTGGTCTGATCAGTCTGAGTTCCAGGTTGTTCTTTTGGTTTTTAGTTTGTGGATTGGTTCAGGTGTTATTTGTGAGTCTTTTAGTTAATTTTTAATTTTTTAATAGCCATTTTCCTGTTACTACCCTTAGACTAGATCTGTTCCTAAGTGCATGTCATAACAAGTTTAGTGTTTCCATGGTGCCCAGTGACTGAGAGTAGCTCAGTCTAAAGGGTCTACTGGGTTAGGTGCTTCCTTGCCTAAGATGGAAAAAGAGCGAGCTTCTTCATCGGCTTGCTTCTTTAAACAATTAGATGATGGACAGAGTCCCCCCCCCAAAAGTATTATTTTGTCATTTAAATTTTTATGCTCTGTTCTGTCTTTTATTTGCACATGATGATTTGGCGATACATTCCTTGATGTGCCTCAGCATGGTCTGTTTCAGAGTGGACCAGTTTGATGCCGTCCAAATTTGGCATTTCGTATGTGAATATATGATGACACCACATATTGAAGCAAATTTATGGCAAAGACCTCATCTTGCATTCAAGTAAATATGGTACTTTGTGCCTTAGGTTGATACATGTATATACATCCTTTGATACAAGAAAACACAGCATTGAAAGGGTTGATGTGGTTGCATTTGGCACGTGGATGAATTATTTCTTGTGTCTCATGATCAGAGAAGGGCCACAGTTACCTGATTATAAGACAGAATTGTTTCGAGATGAACACTGGCTTGCATCGAGAAATGTTTTCGAAAGATGTGAGGCCAGCTGAGAAGCTGGAGGATGGGACTTTGATACTCTGCTGTGATTAGGTCAGTTGAACTATAGTAGAAAATTGAACTCCTAGAAAGTGTAAAGTTCCTGCAACAGCTGCTCTGCTCAGGGGTTTGATTAGTGGTATGCTTTTTATGTGGGGTAAACATAGGCAAATAACTGTAATTTAAAATATCTTATAACTCATCATGACTGCAGGTTATAATTTCAGAAAACTCTGTGTTAGGTTCTGCCTTCAGTCCAAGGTCATCACATATGGTAAGGCCACTCTCAAGGGCGTTATCCAGTCCATTAGTAGCCCTAGGCCCAACGGACATTCCCACTTCATCTTGCGTCCCAGTCACCAATCACTGTAGCAATAAAGTGGTTGGATCTGGGCCGCACAGGCTTACAACAGGACTGGCATTTGACAGTCTGATGCTGAAACATGCCTGTATCTGTGGTGATAATTCAAGTCACCCAGAGCATGGTGGAAGGCTTCAGAGTGTTTGGGCTCGTCTAATGGAAACAGGATTGGTCCAGAGATGTGACCGTGTAAGATCCAGGAAAGCCACCTTGGAGGAGATTCAAGCTTGCCACAGTGAGGCACATGCTCTTCTATTTGGTAAGTTTTGTAACTGATTTGTGCTGTGGTTTAACATGTAATGCAAAGGTGGTTGTAATGAGTATGGTTCAAGAGGTCACTTTAGATGGTCCGATCTAGTCCAGGGATGAAGACAGTCTTCATTCAGTGGTCCCAGCAGAGTAGGTTTCTTATTTTAACCTAATGACAAGCTGCACCAGCTTCTGAATTGATGAGCTTTTTTAAACTACAGTAGGATGAGGCAGTGGATAATGTGCAACCTATTTATGTCAGTTTATTTGTGTAATCAGACTGGGTGCTTGGCTATGGATCAAGTCAAATTGTTGTTTGAAAGGAGAAAGCTGAAATTCTCTGGTGGAGAAAACTTTGGGAGAATTTATTATTAGTCACCAATGCACCTGTTCAGAAAAGTCTGTATGGAAAGTTTTTAATGCTGCTGTAATTTCTGATTTTTTCGCAAGCTTTTTAAGAATTATCTGTGCAGGTTTTCCCTGTTTCTTAGGAATGGTACTTGTCTGGATTTTCCATGAGTCTAATAAGAACTGCATGACATCCGGGTAAAAGAAATTGACTTGAGTGCAAATGTCCCATGCGTGTAACAGCAGGTGTAGCAAATTTTCCAAGCTTTCTCATAAAAGTGTACAGCTTTTGTATTTACACTGTTCTTCCTCCTACTCCTCCTGGGATTAAAATTGTTGTTGTTGTCATCATCATCATCATCATCATCATCCTTGTTATCACCTTTATGCAGGATATTTACAATTATATGCCTGAAACAAACCATGTTTCTAGGGTATATAGTATTGCAGCTGTTCTGTATTCACAATTTGTGCTACATGTAATGTTATTCCACCCGTGAAATATGTATTGTACTTTTACATTAGCACTTTCTGTAGTATGTGTGCAGTGCCCAATATGGCTGTTTTTTGTAGTTCCTTAATTTCATGCTTTCCTGGTATGTTGCTCAGGTATTGTCTGGGTGATTTTGAAATGGTTCTAGTCACCCCTGTTGTTACTGGCATCACTTCTGCTGTCATATTTCCTCATGTGCTAAATTTCTGTAATGAGGTGTTTGTATTTTAAAATCTTCTCAGCTTCTTGATCACATTTCTGTCTCCAGGAATAGCAACATCTCTTAACATGCATGTTCCTTGTTTATTGTCATGTATTATGATGTCCAGTTTATTGCTGGGAATAGTTTGTTGGTTCCATAATATACTAACCCTACCTTCATGACTTGTCTTGACTAATTTTTCATACATAGTCATACCAGTGTTCATTGTCTTATTTTACCCTTATTTCCTTGCATGTGTTAAAGTGTAGTTGAGCACACGCTCCATCATGTCTCTTATATGTTGTTCTTTGCCAATATTTTGCCTGCTGATATGATGTGTTCCACTGTCTCATGAAATTGTTTACAGAGTCTGCATTTGCTATCTGTTTCTGTTTGTAGTATTTTTTTCACATGATATTTGGTTTGTAACATCTGATCTTGTGCTGCTGCTATTATTATAATTGTTGTTGCTTTTGTTTTTGTTGTTGTATAACTCAGAAATTATGCACCTAAAGTGGATGCACCATGTATGTGAAATGAACCCTTTCTTTATATTTTAGATCTACACAAAAAGTCGTTACAAGAATGGGGTGTTTGTGCATTGAAGTTTGTTGGTACATGCATGATGTAATTACAGCCTGTAAACTTACATTTTCAGGAAATATATATTGTGAAGTGAACTAGTAATGTACTTTACTGCTCTAATAACTTGATCTACCAGGAATACTGATTGAATTGCACAACTGTATTCTTTTTTAAGTGCTTTCTGTGGTGTGTGCTCACACATGTATGAAAAGTCGCTATGTTTCTTTTTACTGTGTGATTTTTAAACAGACATATGACAGGATATTTTGTTAGCCTGATAACACATATGAGGGGGGACCCAAAAATAACCAGAATGATTTTTTTAAAATGGTTGATTAGGTTTTATACTATTACAACTCTAGTCTCCTTCAAAGTACTCTCCTTTCGACTCCATACACTTTTACCAACGTTTTTCCCACTGCTGAAAACATTTCTGGAACTATTCACTGCTGATGTTGTTCAAGACCTCCATCATTTTCTTTTTCACTTCGCTGACATCAGCAAAACGTTTTCCTTTTGTCTGACGTTTCATATGAGGGAACAGGAA
>JGI20166J26741_11973362_pt1 | contig 19499 bp, 13 predicted proteins | sample TergutCu122P5_FD_26741 | JGI IMG/M metagenome (IMG submission 26741)
CATTTGTAGTGACACTCATACCTGACTCGCAGCTCGAAGATGAAGATGTTACTTCGTAAATCACTTTTATGTCTTCATCACACTTCACTTGTAGCACTGTGTTATTATGTGTGCATATTTAATAATTTTAAACTTATTTTTCAGCTCTATAAACAAGTTGATGGCCATGAAATCAGTTGGGCCCTTGGAGCAGCATTCCATATTTTACAAAATGGACTCTAGGATTGTTTTTTGTATTCTTTAAGTGTATGTTAATTCACACTTTATACTTTGTATAAAAGAATTTCTATGACATTGTTTCTTTGCCTCTGGTGCCTTCATTGCTCTAGTCAGTCACATATGGATCTAAAAGAAAATAAGAATGGAGTAACATAATTCGATTCATTGTTCGAATGTGTTCATTTGTGGAAGAACTAAAGATTTAATCATGCACAGTAGATTTTAGATCCCTTGTCACAGTTCTGAACTACGGGTTTTTAAGACTGCATTCTTCTGGAATGCAACTCCATGTAAGCTCCTCATCCTTTAAGAGAGAAGAGAAACTTGCTGTCTTCATTACTTAACCTGGAGATAAAAGTAGCACATTCCTACCAGATTCTGGTATCTATCTACTACCCTGCCTTTTGTCACTTCCCAACAAAGCAACCTTCATTGAGAACCACGGATCTTACTTCCTGATTTTTGGAATACAAATACAAAAAATTGGATGTGTGGAAATTAAAGAATGTTATGCACATGAAGGCTGGTGATTTTATTGTATGAATTTTGTTCAGTTTTCTGTGTTAATACAGTGTCATTATTTCATGTGACAACCACTGTTTGTCATTTCCTGCCACTTCTCCACAGTACCTGGGGGCAGTTGGCTGAATGTGCTATGTGAATACAATTAATGAGTCAGCAGGCAGTTGCAACCAAGAGTTGCCAGATAAAATAATGATGCTATACAAGAAAGCAGTTGAAAGTGGATTATGTAACTGGATTGTTACCTTTCTTGTAAGTAGAGTTTAATTTGTTCATTAAAAGTCATTCTTGTAGACTGTCAGCCCGTATTCTCAGAAAATAATACGGTTTCTTTCTTATGACATAATTTTGGTCCCTGTCTGGACTGACGTTTAGTTATAAATGGACATTGATGAAATATAAAGTTTTCACTGTGATGAAAATGAATATTATGGTTTGCTGGGTTATGATACCATGTAAGACACCAGTGTGGTTACCAACATTCCTAGGAACATCTTCCTGCATCTTAGACCCTGAAGATGGAGACAGCAGGTTCACCTAGAACCTTGGTAACAACAGCATTTTTAATAACAAAAGACTCTTCATTTCAAATGTATTGATTAGTAGTTGGTAACCCTAATATTGAAAATGTCAATTTGTAGCAGGTTTACTTTCCTATATGCCTATCATACATAGTTGAAAACCAGGTCTATATGGTGTACATATTCAGGATGTTATTGTTATATTTTGGTATTGGGCTGTGTGTGACTGGAATAAAAGAAGGGGAAATTGTTAAACATAATATTATTGTAGATGTTAGTTTTGCAAAGCAGTACTAGTTCTGTACTTTTTGGAATGAAGATGCTTGTATACTTGCATTCAAAAGTGGCCAAGGAGGGACTAAAATATTATAAGGGAAAAATATGTTTTTTTTTAATACAAAATATACTCTTAAAATAACAAGACACTGACTACATTCACATTCTTGTATGTGAAATAATGAAGGCATGCTTTCCTCTTTAACAGTAATGCAAACGGAAGTTATTACAAAACCAACTGCTACTGTAACGGTACTTGAATTAAACCTTTAAAGGCAATATGTGTCTGTTTTATGTAAGGACTCAGTGCGTACCGTGCAGTAAGCACTGAACACCTCAGTTATACAAAACCACTCTCTTAAATGTTGTATAAGGCAAAAGTCTCTGTCCCGAGATGTGTACACTACACATAAATGCAATGTGAGCACCATGTATAATTCATTAATGTTAAACCTGGTGGTATGTAAAGTAACTGCTATGCTTTAAAAGGTTAACAAAACATTTTTATACCAACGTAGCTGATGTGTTCACATAAATAAATTAAGGATTAAAATCAGTATCCTAGGAGGTCATTGTATACATTAGTACATGAAATTCATCACACCATGGCAAATCAATCCATCATCTTTGTGTTGTGATAATATCTTGCATATAAAAGCCAAGTTTTGTGTGTGAAAAATGCTCAAACCTTCTGCACTACAGTTCCCATGGTTATGATATTCCAGGATATGGTGTTATGTGTATTGGGTTTCACTGGGAAAGGTATGAGCATTTGGTTCATTTGTAACATAGTGCAAGGTTTTAACCACTGTATACTTACCCTGTGAAGACTCATTAGGCCTGCTTAAAGGAGGAAGGCGTAATTAGAAATTTCAATTTAGCGGTGACTCTTGGTTGTGTTGATAACAAATCTTCTGCAGATTGGAAAAGTGTGTAAGGAAGAAATTAGGAAAAAGGCTGGCTGATAATTTGGCCAGGATGAATCAGGAATGTATGTACTTCCTACTCGCAGTTGACATATCTTACCTTCACTAACAGTGAAAAAGTTGGAATATACTGGCAGTACATGGATACTGCTAAATTATAAAAAGCTACCTGTGCTGTTTTATGTGAAGTAGAATTCCTTTAGTCTGGCACCTAAGGGACCAGACAGGTGCCAGACAGTAAAATATTCCAGATTATCAGGAAGTACCATTACTGATGAAATTTCTTACATCTGTTGTGTTACTTCCCAAAAGAATATGCACTTGTCAGTTATTTTAATTTGATCATAAAAAGCTTCAGCTTTTACAATTACCATAGGCCCAGTCACAGGTTTTCGTTCAGAACACATTACTGTAAACCACTTGTACAACACCTTATCCACTTGTGCAAATTTGGGCTTTGTCTGTCTGTTGCTTGTAATGGCCCTTCATACTTTGTGTTGTCACAAATTATCATAAAGGGTCCTTCTGGTTCATTAAATCATAGCTATTTGAAGATCCAACATTGTATCAAGCCATAAGCTCTAGTTGTTTGCCAATTTTAAACCTCCTAATTATTTCATTTGTCTCAGGAACCATTGAAGTTACATGTTTCCTGTTGCCAGCAGTACCTTACTCATCGTGTCATCTTCTAAAGTGATTATAATAGCCCGTGGGACTCAAAAAGGTCCACAAAACCCATGATGAAGACAAGAAATCAGTACACTCACTGGAAGTTAAGGATGGCAGATCTGGTTGTGGGACTACATTCCTCCAAGTGCCAAACTAACAGGGGTGGGGGATTATTGGGTGCCAGATTAAAGGAATTCTACTGTAACACCTTTTCAACATGACTTTCATGTTACAAACTTGTCTTCCACCAGCAATGGTTGCTGCTAGGTGTGTGATGTTTCTTTGTCAAGTGCCTTATGATAATTGCAGATGTGAGACTTTTATTGGAAATTTATATGCAGTGAATTGTTATAAAACTTAAACATACTTGCTGTAAATATTGCTTTTAAGTAGTCTTCACCATTTTATTACATACAGTGATTACTGTGGTTGTTGAATGTCTGTTGTACACAGCTTGAACGTCAGTAAGAGATATGACTGAACTCTTTTAATTCCTAGTTCCAAGGGTGTGCTTGTTCTTAGTTATTCTCCACTGTCTTACGTGCATTCAATGTGGTGATGTATGCAGTGTAATAGTCTTCACATAGTTTGCTTTTTGTACTAACCAAGCTACAGATGAACATGAACTTTCTCTGCATCCTGTTTCTTGTACATTTAATCCTCCTCCTTATTGTGTTGGCCAGGACCAGTTTTCTTTCTGGATGGAAGGTGATCTGTACTTCTTAAAGTAACTCACATTTCTCTGACTTGGTTTTGCTGCATTATTCCTCAGTGCCATTGTTTCCCAGAATGTGATATGTGTACCGCCAGTGGTACACAAGTGGATAAAGGCTACACAGCAGAGGAGAAATTACTAGAAATTGTTCCATAATTCTGTTTGCTGTCAGATGAACTTTGTTATAGAGACAACCCTCTGGTGGTGGAGCTAGACACATATTTTAGCACACTCCTTGTGCAAAACATGAATATTTTATAAACAAATGAAGATAACATTGTTAAATACACAGCACTTTGTGGAGAAAAAACAGATTGTGCAGCGTGTCTCAAAAAATGCAGTAAACATATTGGTTGACCAAAATATATGAAAAATGACCATTGGGATTTAGCGGTACTCGTGTCCTATATGTAGGACTGACACTGTCTAAAGTTAAAATAGAGTCATTTTTAATAATTTTGGCTTCATGAGGAAATGGTCGCGTGTATTATTACCTGTGTAGTGAGTGTGTATGATGGCAGTTCCCGATTCAGTGTAGATGTATGCAATGGATGTTTGGATTAGAAGAAAATCATAGATTTATATTTTAATTAGCATCCACACTGATATTCTTGATTGACAAGTTTTCAGTTATTTCACTGTTTTTAGTTATTTTCATATACAAAAACTACCTTGTGTGGTGGTGATCCCTGTGACCCAGCATGACCACATTAATTGTTTCTCTGATTTTGATTAAATTAAAATTTTAAGCTTAATATAAAACTTCAGCAATTCAAAGTTTTGTGAAAATTATATGAATTATTAATATAGCTACTGACTGATGATCAAAACTAACTATAATGAGTAAGCTGTGCATCGCTAGGCAGATCCAAACATGCCTGAAACTTCTGGAGCTAATTAAAAAAACACTTGTTTGATACATGTAACAGCCTTTGAGAACTGTGGAGATTTGTCCCAAAAGTGCTCCATGAATGTTTTAATCTTGGAAAACGCTGCCCTATGACACAAATCACATCTGTGTAATGTAGACCCATTAATCTCTAGAAACCTGTGGAGGAATCAGCTGTAAGGGTATTTGCAAATTTAAACTTACCTTTCATCGCAGCAGGTGTTACTGCTTATTGTATATCACCCACATTATAGAAATGGTTGTGTTCTTAAAAGCAAGTGTGTATTATAAATTTTGTAATGTGAACCATGTTTTTCCACTGATGTCAATATTAAAAGTGGTGAAATATTCCTGCGGAAAACTGTTTGGTTCACCTTTGTCATAATGACATACTTTTAGCTTAAGAAATATCAGGTACACACAGAAATATTTCAAGAGCTTTAATAACTGTAACAGTTTAAAATGACCACACTGTTATTCATCCCGCAGTGCCAAAGGCAATCAATGTATGTTGTAACATCACTGAAGTACGTGTATGTGTGTATCTGCATTCGTGAACAAATACTCCTTTCTTAAAACAAAAACTGCAGTTTACTGACTTTGTTGTTTTTTATTTTAGTCAATATCATATTTTATTTAAAGATTTCTAAGAAAAGTGAACTTCGGTTAATACCATGAATGTTATAATTTTCTATAAGGGTAATATTCTGTAATTCAGGAGTGCACTGTAGTTCTAAGTTGTACAAAATTACATATCCACGTCACCTGTTGGAGTGAACAGTAACACATCACTACAAAACATAATATTCCAATTTAATGTTTTTCATAGCTGCTGTCCCAGAAGTTCATAAATGAATGGATTACAAAGTACACATGTTTAAAATGAGTATTCATTTTAACCTTAAATATTTAGTAGTGAATTCATGTGGTATCATCAGAGTTACATACCTGCATATTTGAATAGATTTAAACACATACATCTGACAGTCTATTTATTTCAAAACTAACACAGTATTCCAGTTTGGTACAGTACTTATATCTGCAGCACTATAATTAAAATCCTTTATCCTGCAACCACTCTTCAACAATACTGACATAATCTCCTTTAATGTTGATATGTCCAGAAACTTCTTGTATCTGCATGTGTATGTACTTGTTACTCCTTTTTTCCAAATACACTTTCAAATCGTCATGTAATGCCTGGAAAAACAATGGTTGGGAATGTATATAAATAACTTAATTCACATGAATCTAGTAAATATTTCTCTGTATGGCATTTCCACACCCCACTTTATATTGTCAGTAATTCTTAAACATACCCAAATGTCTCCTTGAATACGTTTTAATTTTGTGGTCTTTATTTGTCCACGACCTTGTATTTTGAGATACAGGGGGTACATGTGATTCCTATTTCGTTCGATGTAATATGGATGACTGGAAGACGATTCTAAAAGAAAAGAAACAATTCTCTTAAATAGTTACATTTGTGTCAATTAATTGTATCATTTGAAAATGCAGAATCCTTACCACTAGGTGGTTTCCATCCTGATGGGTACTCTGATTTCAGTGTGGGTTCAGGAATGAATGTTTTTGATAGAAGCCTTTCCACAAACTTCCATTCTTCAGGAGATGTGGATATCTCTACATCAGTATAAAGGCTTGGCAGACCAACAAGTTTGGTGGCTCGATACGAAGAGCCTCTTGCAGGTTGTACCTATGGACAACCAATTTGCTGATGTCAGCAATTACAGTATGTTTTCAGTTGGTTAATGGGTTTACTATCCTGTGCTTGCATTATCTATCTATTAACAACATACTGTGTGACACTTGTGATGCTGGTGGTGGTGAATATAACTACGTTCTTATATGATAATGATGCCATGTAGTCTGGCAAATAGGTACATGATATCACATCTTACAGGCAGTAATCTGAACTCTGCATTCCTGTTTTCTATTATTTTTATGATGTTCTCAATTATTATTGGCCCTGGGACTCACCCAGCCTCCTATATGATGGGTACTGGGTCTTTTCCAGGGGTAAAGCTGCCAGGGTGTGGCATTGAGCACCCACCCCCATCTAGCGCTAAGGTTGAAGAAAGAGTAGAACTATACCTCTACTTCCCCTCTGGTTCTTCATAGCCTGTTCTAGGGTGAACTTTACTTTCTTTTTACCTAATCAGTTATTATGCTTTTAGAAACATGTAATGGACTTAAAAATATGTCATATTGTAGCACTGTTGCATGTATAAAATTATTTACTTTTTAGTTTCCTCCCCTCATGCTCCACTAATCTATTTACCACACCAGTACTATCCTACATCACACAATGGGAAAACAGCTTTCAGTTAAAGAAACAAAAGTGTTTTATTTAACAATGCTGTCAACTGATAAAATTATATGTTGTCAGCAAGGAGCATTATATGAGTACAGAACTTGGGTTGAATGATGATGATGGAAAAACCTGGGCCAAGGATTGGTCTGGACTGTCCAGGAGAGAGAATTCTCCTGCCCCAGCTGGGATTCAGACCCCAATTGCTCAGTTCAGCTTGCATCCTGCTCACTATACCAGTCAGGCTATTCTAACCTACAAGCTGTGAAGTCATGTTAGGGCAGCTGCACAAACTACCTAGTATTGCTTAGATTTTGCATGCTTCTTCCACAGTCATGTCCAAATTAGATGAAAAGGAAATTACAGTGCTCATAATTAACTAAGAAAATTGATATTCATCAATAACAGATACTACATGGCGTCACAACCCACCGCTTTTCAGTGTTGTAATTCCCGCAGTCTACAGTCATTAGGGGCATATTAAGGTGTGGCATCCTGGCTACAAAGGCCTGATTACTGTCCTTTAATAGGACACAATCCACAGTCATTACTGGCCTTCTTACCGGACGTAACACCCTGAGAAGACATCTATGTGTAATGGGGTTGAGTAGCAACCCCACCTACAGAAGTGTGGTATTGAGAGGGAAACCTCAGTCTATGTTCAGTGTGAGTGTGAGGCCTTGGCTTCACTCAGACATTCATATCTAGGTTCCTTATTTTTGGACCTTAAGGATGTTACAAATCTAAGTATGGGAACCATCTGGAACTTCGGTAGAGGAACATGGCTCCTCTAACCTAGTATTAGTGTATGGGACACAAAGGGCCTGTCTTAAGGCCTAGGTGCATCGGGCCAGCAAGAGCTCAAGCCCAAATAATATTCTAATTCTAAGGAGTGGCATTCCAACAGTATTCTTGCAAAGTTTCTGGATGTGTATAGGCTGTAATATTTAATTTTTTACTACTTTCAAAGAAATAATAATTTGGTATATTAACATTTCCAACCACTTATTTGCACATTCTGTTTTCATGTACCAGGCACTCATAATGAGACTTCGGTACACAACAAAATTGTCCTTAAAATTTTCTCACTTTCACTTTAAAGTTTTCATCCTCACCTATTGGTACATCTTACTCAGGAATATTCAGCAAGTTAGACAAAATATTCACTAACTTCTGACAGAAGCAATGAATGGATAGTGCTGTGCAATTTTAGACAGTAAATATTCTCCAAACAATTATATCCTGGTCACTATATCCTTTAAAAAAATGTTACAAATTCTCCGGTCATGGACTATATTTAAATATCCTCACATTGAGTTAATACATACATATATCAACACATCTTAGATCCAAAAAAACTGTCACAAGACAGCTGGATCTGCAACAAGTTACAACAATTTAATACACAAAAACAATACACACAAAATTATATTAAGATACCAAAATGTTAACAATACATGTCTACAAAGTAACACTAAATGATAATACAGTTTTCATAAATTCGACAAATCATAATTTATAAAATGTAATTTATAATCATAAATAGTAGTCTTTGTGCATGCCTGAATACTTCATGTGAATAACAGGAATAAACAGTAAGGCACCTTCACCCTGCAGCCTTAAACTATACCTATCATTTTTACGATATGAAATAGTAAAGGTTCGACTACTGAAAACTTTTATACCGACACGGGAAACACGCCTCTAAAAACGTGAGTTTGGCAATAGGCCTATAAAGTTTAGTCGTATTTCTTGTATCCGTAGTATGTACTACCGAGTTAGTCTGAAAACTTCCCAGATTATCCACAACAAACATCAATAAAAGTAAGAACTGACGAAGGGACAAGTGAAACACTGTAATGACAAAGTAACGTCGTAATCGACCACTCAAAACGTCTGTATTAACAACTCAGGTTTTGGAGACACAAGTATGTCCTACCGTACGCACTGGTGTGGTGGAAGTTTCACCGAAAACATGCCTGAAGTGCAGTATTTTCGCACATCTGGTAGACAGTGCCCTACACGCCATGCGTATGATACTTAGTGTACAAGTTACAGCATTAACACTTTAAGACAACACTGATCGCACACGCACTTCCGAGCACAGATCATCTAGTAAGCTTCCGAGCTCTACTACACAATACACTGTATTTCTCAACCCCCCCACCCCTAGCCCCAAAAGTAACACTGTTTACTTCCTTCAAAGAGTGATCACAGCCGTAGAGATAATCGGTGTAGTCTGTTTCTGGCGGCTGCGAGTATTGGACAATATGGAGAAGAGGCGCACCACAATTTTTATATTTTATCATATTTTGCTCTAGATATTAAGTTTCAAATAAATGATTACGTGGTTTGAAAGCTTCGATTTGAAGTTTAAGTTTACTTACAAGACAGGCGTGTTGTGCCAACTGTGATGTACTTGTGAACGAATTAGGGTCTACGTGCGTCTCTGGGCATAGGTGGCGCTATTTAACACGAAACAAGGAAGGTGTTTTTAGTGTGTGTGCACTTCTTTTCCAAGTTTTGAAACAATTTTTCGAAACAACGAGTGATTTTGCCACACGATTTTATGATGAATAATGTAATATAAGGAATGCTGAATGTTTCTGCAAGCGAGATTTAATACATACTGTAAAGTAAGTATCGGAAACTTTCCTTAAAATGTTACTATTAATACGGATTTCACCGCCGATCGTCTTTTGTTTGAATAAAATGTAGTTTTTGTATGATTATTTCGTAGTGGTGTTACTCTTTGTTATTGACACTTTTGAAAATATGAAACATGAATGCTTTAACATACCTTAATTGCATATTATTTCGTCTTTTCCTGAAACATGTTGCTCATTCGCTGTCTTGCTGGAGTATGGTGAACATTTTAATAAATTTGAAAACACGGGAAGTGTATGTTCCCATTTGTGGCCCGAACCAAGAATTCTGTGATTTCTGTGGCAATTGACCTTTCAGATATGAAGTATGTAGCAGGATACATTTGGAGTTTACAAAGCTAATGAAATTATTCCTTCAGTTACAGATGTTGACTGAAAATTGCAATGGCTAGTAGAGAAAAAAAGCCACTCAACAGTAAGCAGTTGGGGGTTAGGAAAGAAAGCGATAAAGTTGTGAAAGTAGCGGAGGCTTCGAAAGAAGAGGACGTTAGTAATAAAACAAGGGATTCCAAACAGGTTCAGAAAGATGTAAATCAAGGAAAGAAATGTATTCACAAAAAGAGATCAACAGGTGGCATAAAATCAAGGAAGAGTTTGGAGAGTACAGAAGTGACTGTAAAATATGGAGCTAGTTCAGCTGTTGACTGTGCTATGGTAGGCAAACCAGGAAGGAGTTCTCAAAACCCAAAATTACGTCGTATCAATAAATTAAATAAGACAGCCATATCTCAAAGTGGTACAAATTTAGCTAATGAATTACTTTGTCATTCAACTGAAACAAAGCGCTCACAGAGCCCTCGGTTGTGCAAAACCAATAAGGTTTCAAAAGGTGGTAAACAAGGGAGCCGAACACTGGAGGAAACAACCGTGTCAGATGATTCCAACCTGAATACCCTAAACACAAAAGCACAGAGTCCAAAGTTACGAAGATTTGCTGCACAGAACAAGGTAGGGACAGGAAGCCCAGATGTACGGAATGGGACTAAAGTTCGTAATACACCTTATGTTACAAGATCGGACTCACCAGCTAGAGTTTTAAGGAATGGGAAAAGAAGAAAACTAAAAGACCCTAGTCTCTTGGAAGGACTTGATGTGGGGTATCCCAAACGAAGACGGTTACTCAGTATCACTAGAGATGGCAGTGGCAGTGATCTGGGAGGTAAAAGTGAAACCTGTTTAGATGATCAGTCAAGCATTGCAGGGAGTGACAGCAGTGTCTATGACTTCCCAAGACTGGAAAATGGCAAAGGAAACTGGGATTCAGACTGTGATTCCAGGGTTCCAGTGGATGATACAAAGAATGAAGAACGTTCTGCCTCTGAAGCCTTCAGTTTACCGAATTCAGAAAACCAGTCACGCATTTCTCATGATAGCTGTTTAGGAAAATCAATTTCTAACAAAATTGCTGAGCTAATACATAGAAACAAACTTACTGAGTCTACTGGAAAGGAATTAGTCCCAAGGGGAGAAGAAAAGTTGGTCTTCACCAAACCATCAGAATCAGAAGAGGCAAGTCTTGAAAAGTGTATTGAAAATGAAAAAAATTTAATGGACACTAATTTTAACTTATGTGAACCAGAATCTCTTTGTTCTGAGAAAACCAACTGTAAGTCAATTGAATGTGAGCTTAGCCGTGACTTTAGCAACCAAAACATCAGCTCCGGAAGTGAAGTTTCAGAAACCAAAGAAACGGTGGAACATGTTTTACCAACTCCAAGAAAAGTGACTGTGCAAGATAATGCTGAGTTGAAGGAACTGGGACACAAGAATGGACATAATCTTTCAGTTGATACAGCAGTTTGTCACCCCCGTGAAAAATCAGTGAGAAAAGTCCGAGATATGAAGGCATTGAAGACCAAAAAGTTTATTCAGGAATGTCCAAGTTCTAGTGGTGTGTTCTTTGTTGTTCAGAATCCTATAAATATTCCATTACAGAAAGAAGGTGCACGGTCGGTTTTAACTGCAAGCAGTGGAGAACACCAGAGTTCCCTCACTTGCACTGCTACTCAGTTGGCTAATATGGGTGCTGCAATTTTAAATTCATCTGTTGAAGAGAAGCAGTCTTCAGACATTGAAAATGTTGCATCTGTAGAAGGTGGTATATCCAGTGTTTCTGTGAGGGATGTAGTGAAAGACACTTTAAATATTTGTGCTGGTATAGAACTTGAGAAAGAATCTGCTTCTGTTTTTTCTCAGACTCTTACATACGAGGCAGATGTGTCTAGTGTTAATGATTCTGATACTGGCGTAACCATTACAGGTAAAGAGGATTGTGTTTTTAATAGTAATATTGATGGAAAAGGATGTAAAAACATTGACAGTGAAATGGAATATAACAACAAAATTGACCTTGGTAGTACGGATGATGGCAGTACAGGAATTCTTGATGGGAAAGTGGATTGTAAAAGTGACATTAAGACTGACTCCAAGAACTCAAACAAAATTACAAGCGTGGATTGTGAGAATACAGTCACCCATGATGTAGTAACAGATACTTATGATAGTAACAGAATTGTGATTGACAATAATGATCCTGTCAGTACAGGTAATGGTGCTGCTGGTTGTATGAAAACAGTTTGTAAAGATGACTGTGTTATGGACACAAACATTAAAAAAGATTGTAAAGAAACAGTCTGTGATGTTGACATGAAAGTTGATTATAATGAGAGTGCTGATCCCAGTAGTGGAACAAATTTTAAAGACATGTCTGACAGTGTTGTTGATAGAAGTGAGTGTAGTAGTGTGAATAATAAACCACAGAAATTGAATTTTCATGAAATACCAGAAGCTACTAATAATGTGAAAGCTGCTTTAGAGACCCTGATTCATAATGATTGTGAAAGTGGTGCTAGTGAAGCAGGTAAAAATGTCCGTAGATCAACTCGTTCATCAGTAGGTAAAGTACGAGCAGCCATGCTCCACTGTATGACAACTGGAAGAATGAAATCATCAAAACTAGATTTGCAAGAGAAGAGCCAAGAATGTATGAAAGATGAAGCAGAGTCACTCACTATTTGTTTGGCTGAAAGTGGTAGTACTGTGGTTCATGAAGATGTTACTTTTTCAGCCAGAAAGACTTCAGAATTAAAAGGCAAACAGAATGATGTGGAAGACAAGAATGCGAACGTAAAGGAATTGGAAAGGAAGGCAGATCCAGTGTTTGCAGAAGCAGATAGTTCGGATAAGACAGAGGAGTTGTTACTTCATAACAGCACAACTGGTGTGACAGCACAGAGTGTCCCTTCCAAGCAGTGTTTGTTTCATAAGCATGATGTCCACATGAAAGAGGAAGCTGAAGCTTTGAGTGAAGAAATGGGAACTTCCGTGTGTGTTGATGGGGTTGTTGGCGGAAAGAAAGATGAAACTTCAGGAACTCTGTTAAATGTTAAAATGTTTCAAGAATCTGTTGGTGAACTTGAAAAGACTGATAAAAAGGAAATAATTTCAGACCAAGATAAAAAGGAGAGGAGTCCACAACCCAAAACAGACACTTCTGATATGACTGATTTTATTGATCTTGGCACTGAGGAAGTTGTTCATAATGAAGATTCTTTTGAAGAGGAGCCAGTAAAAAAGGAGACAAGTGAAGTCACCCATAACAGTGAATCATACACTAAACTGAAGGTTGAGACTGACAACAAATTACCTCTACAGAGAAAATTTATGTCTAACATTGTGACACACATGAAAAGAGATAAGGAAGGTAAAGAAGAGGATGATGATAAAAAAGATGAAATGAATAATTTTGAAGGGGGACTGATTCATAAATTACAGAGTGGTATTGAACCAACAATGTTTTATGCCAAAGAAAACATGAAAGATGTCGTATTTCATGATACAGGCCTCAAGTCTTCTGATATAGTTGTAAACGACATGAAGAATAACATGCCAGAAAGCCAGTATGATTGCAAAGAGCAACAAGTAAGTGTTTCTGCTAAGGAGGAATTTCCATCTATTACTTCTGGGTGTTCAATTGAAGGTGGACAGGCAAAGGACAGTACGAAACATGTCAACGAAGAAATCACCCATAAGGAAGTGACTGTGGAACAGTGTCACAAGGTATCAGAAGATGGTGCTGTAGGTATCATGTCTGAAGTGGAGCAGTTTGAAGTTGAGGACTCACTTCACAAAGCATCAAGTTCCATTGATGGTGTTGGGACAAGCAGTTTAGACACTGAAGAAACTGATTCCAAAGTCAGTGATTTGAAAACTAAGTTTATGGAGGAGGAAGTGAGCCCAGAAGAGCAGGCAATCAAAGAATCAGTCCTGAGTGCTCTTGGACTGCAACCTCTTCGAGTTACACAGGTATTGTACGTCCTGGCACTTAGTGAGATGTTCAGACAATTGACAGATGTACATTTTGTATATACAGCTTATTTCACAGCTTTCAGAATGTGAATGTTGAAGTGTTTCCTTTGTATCTGTGTTTGTTCAGATTTTCTTTTCTCCTGATTGTTAGGTACTGTTGCCAAGTGTCACAAAATGTGTAGTAATACACACCACCACTACTACTAGTAAATAGTAGTAGAAAAGGGATGTAAAAAAGACAAAGATGATGTACAAGCATATTGATTGACATACCCAACAGAATTCAATTTGCCTGATGGTCTAGCATGATAAACCTTTGCATATTTAGTCACACAGATGAATTCTAGTCAATTCATATTTTTGGCTGCCACTGCTGCTTCTGTCACTGCTGCTGCTGCTGCTGCAACTGCTGCTGATGATGACAAAGTTGCAGTTTGCGTCCACTGGGGTTGTAGGTGGCCAAATTTTTTGTTTGTCTGTCTGTCTAGGGAGCACCACAAGGAGGGGATTACTGTCACTCTCCAGGTCTTTCTGAAAATGTGTACAAAACAAATGTCTGCCATTCACTAGCTAGTCATGGTTTTGAAACTCTCATGCTTTTCTGTGACAGGTTTGTTGGCAGTGTCATAGAGAGTAATGGAAATGTGTAGCAGCAGTGGCAGCAGCACTAGTAGTAATAGTACAGTATTTACTTGAGTGCAAGAAGAGTTTTTTTTCCCTTAAATTTGGTGCTTAAATATATGAGGTTGTCTTAAATTTGGCTATGAAGCTCTGAACCAGGCTGCGCCAAACTGGCTTTTACTCAACTGGACCATTAGGAGTCAAACCAAGGCCTGCATCACCAAGTGTAGACTAAAGAGAGAGCAGCATTGCTAAAGTTGACATAATTTTTTTTGGGGGGGGGGCTTCTTTCATCCTCTAATTTTTTAAAGAAGCACATTGTTTTGGAAACCAGTTCTGTTTCAGTTTGTAGGCAACGAAACACCTATCCTGGTGGACCCCTTAGGTCAAGCTGTTCTTAGTCACTGGCTACAGTAGAAAGAGTAATCTTGTTAAGATATGAACCTGAGAACAGATCTAGTCCAAGGGTCGTAACAGGAAAATGGCTATTGAAAAATTAAAAATAAACTACAAGGCTCAAAAATGAAACTGGGCCAATCCACAGATTCAGAACCATAAAATAAGCCATGAAGTCAGACTGACCAGACCAGACACAATATCACAAACCAGAACACATGTATTTAAAATTCTGAACACCAACACCATCTGTGGAGAAAACCGTAAATCTTTGCAGGTTCGGGTAAGTTTATAAACCAAGAAACATAAGTGTATTATTTAGTCAGTGTGGATTAGAACAGCATGGCAACACATCTCACCAGAAGTGACTGATGATTTTTAAGAAGTGCTATATGTTCAGTGGAATGGATGAGACTGCAGTATGTTGTGGAATGACAGTGAAACAGATGAGAATATTAGGAGTGAGTGTGAGGAAGGTGAAGGCACTTACTGTGAAGACAGAGACATTGATGCTGGTTGATAAAGGTAGAGAGAAACTGACATTCTTTGTGTAGTAAGTGTATGCGGTGAATATTAAAATATTTTTTCCTAGCAAGCATTTTACTTGTGGGGGGGTCTTTGATTTGGATAAATGCATTTTTCTTTGGCAGATATGTTTTATTTGAGGGGTCATCTTAGACTCGAATCACGTTGCATTAAGGTAAATGTAGTACTGTGAGTCAATTCTGGTAACTGGTGACTTGGAAGTTATTTTAAAGAATGTAGGCAGGATGGGGTGGGTATTTGCCTGGTGAGGGTATATGACTCAGCACTTACAGTCTGTGCAAAAGCATTTAGCACTTATATTAGAGTTACTGTTGCAGCTCCTAACATTCTAGGGGGCAATGTATTTGGGACTGGTATTTTTCACTGACATCTCATGCCATGAAACAGGACTAGCCTCATTCCCTATGCATCCCTTTTCCTTTGTCATCCCCTACTTCCCTACCCTGCATTTTTCAAGATTCATGAATTGGACTGTAGTGGTGGTGGTATCATCGTCAGACATGTTTTAAGTAGTAACGAACATACGCAAATGCAAATACTGTACCAGTGTAAAGTTACTTGTTTTCCATTGGCCTGTAAACATGTTCTGTACCAGTGTACAACATTTCCTGTGACACTTGTGAAGTTTTACTGAAGGTACTGCACTGTCCCTGTGTTGCTCCCAGATACCTGGTCTTTCAAGAAACCATACGAAGGAAATCCAGTAGAGTAAGATTCATTGCCTGCTGCTGATAGATGTCATTATAATAATTTGTTGCCCCAAAAGATCTCCTAGCTGTTCCATACCGTCCCCTCATCACATGTTTAGTAGTAATGCTGGAATCAGATTCCTGCAGTCTCTGTCAGTAAGCATTGCATCAAATTTATTAAGGGGTCTACAATACATTTGGGATGTCCATGTTTCTTGGACAGATGTGCGAAACATGCTTATCATTCAACACTACTCAGATTCCCACCTTGATGCAATGCTGGATTATGTGACACCTTGTGCTGTAGGTTATGGCTACTGACATGCCAAGTGTCACTGCTCCAGAAATACATTTCCATAGAAGTGTTAGTGGCTTCAGTGGTGGAACATAAGCAGAAAAGATTTATATGTGACTTTCAAAAGAGTGAGTAGTGGGTAAATGGTGAATAGCTGTTTTGTATAGCTGCACTTTCAGGACACATGTTAGAATGTTTGCACAGAACCACAACAAATGCTGCTGCTGCTGCTTTTCTTCTTGTTCTTGTTCTTGTTGTTCTCCTCCTCCTCCTCTGCCTTCTCCTCCTCTCCCCTTTTCTTCTCTTTCTTTTCCTCCTCCTCCTCTTCCTCCTCATTCTCCTTATCCTTCTCTTCCTCCTCTCCTCTGCCTCCTTCTCTTTCTTTTCCTCCTCCTTCTTTGCCTTCTCCTCCTCCCCCTCTTCTTCCCCTTTCCAGTTATCTCAGACTTCTCAGCAAGTCGCTTAATGTTAAATGCCTTCTTTTCTAGAAGAGACAGCCTGCCACTTCATATGCTCTCCTCAGGAGCTGAATGCGCAAAACTTGTCACTGAGACCCTTTATTGTTGCATATGGTAGTTCTCTAGAATTAGGACTTTCTTTGTTGTCACATAACTTTTAGTTACATAATAATTTAAAGTAGTGCTTAACAATTACAGATCTTGACCTGTGTACATATTGAAGATTATAAAATACAAATGAGTACTTTAAACATGTCCAAAATCACAAACCAAACTAAACATTTGGCATGCAGCATTGCAGAGACAGTAACTCTACAGTTTCACTCTGTTTACAATTGAAAACACAAATTTCACTCAATTAGGATTTGATTTTGTGATAATTTGTGCATGAGTGTAGCAGGCTGGCCCATGAGCTAAATGTATAGTCAAAGTAAGACTTTAAAAACACAAGGTTTTTGGGTTGGAGGTCTGCAGCAGGAAAGAAGGCTTCATGAATTGTGCCTAGAACTGCATGTTATGTTATTAATACTAAGTGAATCAGTGTCATTTCAAATACTGTCTTACAATTAAAACAAATGAATGTATTTGGAAAGAAGGTTCTCAAGCTTTTGAATGCGGTTGGTACATTCAGAAGTTTGTAAGGTATTATGTTATCCCATTGTGGAAAATGGTATGTGACATGTTGGAAATTTGGAAAGTTTCATCTGTAAGTTTTCTCGTCCTCTCAGATAACCCCTTAACACATGCAGTAGTTTCTTAATTGTAAATTAAGAGTGCCCTTTTACTTTGGGGGGGTCATCTTTCTCAGATGGTTTGTCTTAATTTAAATACCTACACTGTTTTGTATCCTGCATCTGAAGATGTAGCCATGTGCCATTTGTATTTTAGGTTTTATAATAAAAAGTAAAATTTACATCAACAGCCTAGTGCAATTAATTCAGAATCCAAATCGGACAGATGTTAATGTTTGAAATTGTGGTTGTCTTTTGGGTTTCTGCTCCATATAACAATTGGATGTTCTGTCATTCTGGAGGAACATACTGTCTCTAAAATGTCAGAACATGTAGCCACTACACAGTGCAGAAACATCATTTTAATAACAGGCACAGTGAAAACCTGGGAACTTGGACTTAATGTGTTTCGTGTTCTTTGTGCTGTGAGTGCATTCAGATGAATTTACCCTAGGGGCCATTATATATCCATGCATGTCTGGAGGAGAAGCCCTATAAGTACTGTAGTTTCTTACTTCTACTAGATTTATGTCTATTACTGATCATTTAATTGTATGCTACTGCTATTCTTTCCAGAATGTACCTCTCTTTCTTAGAGTTATTACTGCTTTATAGGCTGGCGTTGCAGCTTCCGGCAGTCATAATAAGACCAGTGAAGGTAACTATACTGGAACCTTAAAGACAGTGATCAAGTTGCAGCGATTGTCACCTGAGAAACGCTGTACTCCTTTGAAATTGGTTTTGAAGAATGGAAAAGCTCACACTAATGTGGATGAAGTTCCAGCAGAGAAAGGAGAAAATGAATTTGAAAATTTGGTCTTTGATGGACATGAGAAAATGGAATATAGTGTCTGCAAAGAGGTTAGTTTTGCAAAGTACAAAAACTTCATACTGCGTGCACTTGCTTGAAGTGAGAACCTTTAACAGTAAGCAGTTCCTAAACTTATTATACTTACAGAAAACATAGCCATGGTTAAAAAATATTGGCATATTATAGTCATGGTTCTAAGGCCTCAGTTTCATGCTACTCAGATATTGCAAGCATTCAAGTTGCCACTTCCAGGTAACACATAGTGTAGGGGTGTGTCGCTGTAGTGCAATTTTTATATGTACTCTATAGTGAAATCCATATTAAGGGTCAAGTTTTGCACTCATACCCCTTGTTATGCTTGCCCAACACAGATATAAATCATGGAGATTTAAAAGAGGTGTTTCTAGTATTGGAGTTGTATTGGTTTTATATACACATGTATATTTCATTTCCAAGCAGTCATACACAACTCACAGTATAAGGTAAAATAGATTACATGTTTCAGCTTGAACAAGCCATTATCAGGGCTGTAACTAGAACAGTAAAATGAAAAAAAAAAAATAAAAACTGCAAGCAGGTATAAAATCTGGCCTGATGATGGCTTGTTCAAGCTGAAACATGTATCTTATTTTACCTTTTGTAATGGGCTGTGTATGACTACTTGGAAAAGAAATATATCTGCATGGATAACCCAATGAAGATGGCTCACCTTAACCCTTTGCCAGCCCTAATGTACCAAACCGTACTGGATTTAAATGCCGCCTGCCAGTCTAAACGTACTGAAACGTACTGGTTGTTCTCTTCGCAAATCGACTGCGTTGTGCGAACGAAATAGTAGCTCTCTGTTGCCTAACGTGATGAAATCACTTAGTACGCATATCTGCATGTGTATAACCATGATACAAGCATAGG
>JGI20166J26741_11974473_pt1 | contig 19497 bp, 12 predicted proteins | sample TergutCu122P5_FD_26741 | JGI IMG/M metagenome (IMG submission 26741)
CCTGATGATGGGCATAGTGGTGCCCGAAACATGTTGAGCAAGCAATAAGATCTGCAATAAAAACTTCTGTTGTATCTAGTTGGCATTTTATTTCCACATACAAACTTTTGACTGTTCCCTACAAAGGTCAGCATTATTCTCTAACATTTTAGTTCATTTCTGGGCTTGTTGGTTTTGTATTGCTGATACTGCGGTTAGATAGTGAGCTATATTCCACACATTGTTTTTTAAACCAATTGAGTGATAGCAGCATAACATATATAATTTCAGAAAATTTATGTTTCTTCTCAGGTATTTAATGCGGTATGATTTGAGGTTTTCCACTGGTGAAGATTCATTTGTCAGTCATTTGGGTTATGACACTGTATAGGCTGACAGACTGCATGATGTCATAACCCTGGAGACAACTTATCATGCAGTTTAGATTACATTAAATGCTTCATTGCTGTCTGGAGGAGTGAATAATTGAATTTTGTGTGTAAAATCCAATGAATTACTAATATGGGTCTTAAATCTGTTATGTACATAAGTTTTGTGTAGGTGTTTTGCAGAGAAATGCAATGTAAATGTTTGAAGTAAAGGACAGTGTTATTTTTCTTGTTCTGATACCTTAAAGCATATCTTTCTTGAATAAATTATACACATTGTGGGATAACTTCAATTTAAGTGATATCTGGTGTGAGGAATGTGGATTATTAAAGGCTACATTAAGCAAAGCGACAAATTTGTCTTTTACTTTAGCAGCTAATTCTGGCCCAGTGCACTTCTGTGATCACTCCCATTGTAGCACTGCAGTGACACCTGCCTGTCTCAACTGTACAATTCAATAAAATACCAGTTTTGCTCCTTTGGTTAAAGTTCATAAAATTATTGGCACACCCTGAAAAGTGGGAGAAAGAGGGGAATTTTTTGTTAGAATGTTGCTTCTTAATGGAAGTCATGAAGAGCATACATAATGGGATGGATCCAGATAAATGTCTAGAATGAATCCACTTTTGAAGTACTGGCACCAAACTTGTGCTGTAGCATTTGTTTCCATGGTGAAAGTGAAGTAACCAAATTTCCTAATTCCAGAATGGCTAATTGAAAAATGCCCTATTCTTTTAACTGAAAATTGTCACATGCTGACCTGTGATTGTTAGGTGGTGGTCTGTATTTTAAGCTGGTGGTATAGCTACTGTGTGTGGCTGTGTACTTGTCTGAGTGCCTGTTGTATGTTGTTCAGAGTCCCACAAGGACAAGATATTGCGATAAAGACATGTTACGCTTGTAAAAGTAATAACCTGCTCACTCTCAGAATGAACAAATGGGCTAGTTGTTCCTACATAATCATTTGAATGAAGAAATCTTAAATTATATTAGATAAATATCTGCAAAATTTTGTAGCATAAAATGTTGAAATTAAAATCTCATACTTAATGAAATGGCAGAGGTGTTCAGAAAGTGAATTACACATCTGTAGCTTACACTCGTCTGCATGTAGATGTTTATTCGACCAATTTTCTGCTGCTGTGTGATACATTCTGTATCTGGGATTTGACGGGTTGCTAATGTCACTGAAGATTGCTGTCCTATGGGATATGATGCCATGTAGTTTGGCAGATAGTTTACCCTGAAGATGGAGGCAGCAGGTTCCTGTGATGGTTGGTACCTACTATCAAACTGCACAGAAGCACATCTCAGATAGCAGCAGCTTCAGAATTGCATAATGTTGGCTGCCTTGCAAAGTAATATATGTATATACTGAATAACTAGATGATCCAGTATTAATAATACACCCTTGACTCTGAACTCTTTTAGTATTTAAATGGGTTAGAGGTCATTTTTGGTAATTTTGGACATGGAAGGTAAGAGTATGCATGTTTCATATCCATTCTGATAGTAATTTAACGTAACTGCCCACTACATAGACGTCTGATTATTTACTGCATTGCAGTAAATGTCTTGGGGGATCACAGTGATTTGTATAGTTGCACCTCTGCATATCTAGGCACTCCGTTACGATGCATGATGGATGTGCACCTCAACATGTTCTTAACATCTCAGGATTAGATGGATATGAGTGGGCATCTTACAGCTGTGGCTGCTTTACTCCCATGGGAAGGTCCCCTGCTTTATTTTGGCTCTTGGATCCATTATACCTGAATTTCAGTATGGTCCATGTGTGGCATTGTGTTTACAGCAGTCCATATGATGCATTCAGGAGGTGCTGAGTTTGAATCTCGGCTTGGTGTCCATAATTAATGTGACTGAAGTGTTAGGTTTTCCAGATCAGTGGTTCCAACATGTTCTTGGTTAATGGAAGACGATATAAGATTGGCCTTTTTATGCCATCATTTAAGACAGTAGCAAGGTTACTAGCAAAAAAATGTTATAATTTAGATAACCTAAAATAGGGTTCCTCCCCATTTCACTCTTTATAATTACTGTCCTGTGTCTCACAAGTTTTAAGGTTTTTGCAGCAGTGCGGACCTCAAGACTCTTTACGATGAGACCACTATGCTGTCTTGAAATGTTGGGAACCAGGTGCCCAATTACATGACATTACATCCCACAAGAACTGATCTCTCACGTTTGTTTTATTCAGTGTCATATTCATGTGACATTAATTAGTAACATATGAATCATTAAAACTAATTAATATTGTGGCTTAATGTCAGTGTTGCTTGCCTGAACATTTCACATTGCTTTTCCCACATATCTGATTGTTTAGCTTGTATAAGAAAGGAAGTTCAGTGCAGCATTAATTACAAGAGCATCTATCATGCCAATATTTGTTTCTGTTTTTATAGTGTCTTAACCTTTAGCGTACAGCATTTAAATGCCATTAAGTCCACTGCCGGCCGGAGTTTTTTTAGGCATTTAACCTTTACCTGCGTTACAGCATATGTAACTTTCGTCCTGTAAAGGTTAATGTAACCTGTATGGAGGAGAGGAGAGATGCATACATGGTTTTGGTGGGGAAACTGAGGGAAAAAGACCATTTGTAAGACCTAGGATTTGATGTGAGGATAAGATTAAAATGGATCTTCAAGAAATAGGATAGGGACATGGTAATGAACCTTCAGATTTCATAAAATGCGATGAATTTCTAAACTAGCTGTGAAATTGTTAGCTTCTCACGAAGGACTGTGCCCCATGGACTTAGTTCTTGGTGTTAACCATATTGAAGCAGGCCATTTTACACAAAAACATGACCCGAGTTCTTTGACAGAAGATTGCTGTAAAAAAAGAACAAAGAACAAAAAAAAAAGGCTGAAGTTCGTAGACTGTGTTGGAATAAGATTTCTTTTATTCTCTTAATGCAGTTCTCTGTTACAACTCAGCTTTGAAGCATATCAGTATATATAATTCATTTGATATGTGCATATATTTGTAGTAAAGGTGAAAAGTGGAGCCTTATTATGGATTATGCATTCATCAGCATATACTTTTAACTTACTGCATTTTGCATAATCATCCACTAACAGTGTATAGCTGCAAGTGAATTGAATGTTTGTTTATTATTAGAATAGTTGTCTTCATATTTTCAATATACATTTTAATGATCAAGTTTCATACAGGTTTATCTCTTTTAATGATAGTACAGTAATTGAACAGCATTTAGGTTGTTTTTAGTGCAGTTGCAGTAAGCAGTCTACATTGTGTCTTAAGGGCTGCTTCTGTCCTATGCATTAAAACTGTACAGGGTGTACCAGGAGCAATCTCCTGTACTTGGGGAGAATGTTCTTTACATTAAATTACATCAGTATAAGCAAACATATTTATATCTGCAGTTGAACAGTTATGGAGATATTGGTGAGATAAGTTCTGCATTTACTTATTAGCAAATACATATTCAGACGAGGTGTTCGTAGGTCCTATAATGTGAAAACCTGCATGAGACACTGATTAAGCAAGAAAAACTTGTACTAGTTTCATAAGAATTTTCCTTAGGTTTCCAAGTACTTTAGATAGCACACTTGTCTCCATGTGACTTGGCGGGGCTATCGGCTCAAGGATGGACCTGTGCAGTGTATGGATAGCACTTTATCATCAGGTACAATTCATGGAACCACATATAAACAACATTTTTCTCATGCCATTATCTCTGTAACCATTAAACTTCAGGTATGGTTGTGTTTGGTTATGTTGATGTAAATTAACCTACAAAACATTCTCTTGAAGTATGAGATTCCTCCTGCAATATTCTCTACACTTGCTAGACACTCACTAGCATCTGGACGCACATGAGATTCTGTTAAGAAAATTTTCAACAGCAGTACGCAGAGGTCAGTCATTTTTTTACCACTATATCAGCTACAAATGATAATATAGTATATATGCCATTTTCATTTCAAGCGACGTGCTAGGAAGAGTGTACGGATGTTACCACAAGTGTTCATAGGCCGATTTATAAAAGAGATTTCACGAGGGGCTGTTAAATTTTTATGCCATTTCACCACCACAGTTATTGTCGGTGTTGGAGTACTGTTGTGATTCGATCTCGGTGTATCAAGGATACGTACATGGAAAATATTGACTCTGAATCTTATTTTTACTGCTGTAGAAATTCATACAGTTAGTTGCACACATTTGTAGTCCTTTATATATGTGTGTGTGTGTGTGTGCGTGTTATGTTTGTATCTGCATGTCTGAATGCTGTAATCGTAATTTGTGCCCTTCATTGCATGTATATCTAGCTTCGTGAATCTGTGTGTATGTATGTACATGGCCACAATGTACTGACAGTGAAATTCGTGGTAGTTGTCATTTGTTCTGTTCATAGTTTTTAAAAGTTTAAATCTTTATTCTAGAATAAGGCACCACTGGAAATTACAGAATATCACTTCCCTTTCTCACAGTAGTTACATTTCTTATATAATATAAACCCATAAAATCACCTTTTCTAAGCTAATGTTTTTAATTTATGGTGTCTTCTATGTGTTTCAAACCCGAGGGTTCATCTTCAGGAAGATGGTTGTACATACTGGTATGGTACAGCATGTTTTAGGGCATCAGTATAAACAGTCTTGTAGGTAGAACAGTGCTTATACTGATACATGTAAAACATACTATACCATACGTTTATGTACTTCTGTCTTCCTGAAGATGAACCCTTGGGTTTGAAACATGTAGAAGACACCATAAATTTAAAATATTAGTTTAGAAAAGGTGCATTTTGTTGATTTATATTTTATAATTATATTACAATGCACAGTGCAAACAACATAAAATTAATTACATTTCCTTTCCTTATAATTAATTTGAAAAGCAGGCATGTTGGTGTGTTTATAATTCCTTTAAGATGAATTTGCCTGTTAAGTCTATACCAGACACTTTTACAGTTTTGTTGTTATTACATGTCCGAAATGTTCGGGCAGTGGTATGCTTTCTACAGAAAGGGGTCCAGGTTCAGAGTGTTGATTTAATTTAATTAATGTGTTGTATTTAAATATTTTTGTATTTTGTGTGGAGTTTATTATAGTTTTGTTCTTGAGACTAGAAGGTGAGAATATGTTTCAAGAAGTATCAATACTGGAAAAAAAAAAGATGAAGAGGAAAATTCTGACCTTTTAAATCAGACCTGTCAAACACTTGGATAGTCAACATATTTTTCAGTATAAAAGAGCAAGATATTACTTGGGCATCCGGGACTCGTCTCTCCACATGTTATAGCTCAAATTTAATTATTTCTAAATTTTAAATATTAAAGAATATAAATTATTACACTTATTAAGCATTAAGTTCATTGTTAATATCATTTTCAGTCAGACCCTTCTTACTTAACATTTGCTGGCTTTGTCACATTATTGTTTTAGCCAGTCTGCAGTCTAGTTAGCTATGCATCACATTAATATGAGCCATGTAGCTCAGTGAGTATAGTGGCAAGACTATGGGCTGCATGAGAATCAAGATTTGATATCCAGTGGGGGTCAGAAACTTTTTCTTCCCCACAGCCTTCAGGTTGTCTTGGGGGGCACCCAGCCTCTTACGTGATGAGCAGGGCCTCTCCCCCCCACATGTAAAGTGGCCAGCACACGAAGATGACCATTCACCCCCACAAATTTTTAGTATCACGGTAAGTCGGTTGGTCAGTCAGTCAGTCAGTGCTTCAAATTATTGTGAAAGCCAGCCTGTAGTGGTCCAGTTTGCCACACATCACACAATATTATTCTGTCAGTAGAATACCCTGTTACCTAGTGTCAGCTCATAGGAGTTATCGACACTACAATTTTCTCCATTGCTTTGTGCATAACTTTCTTATGCTTCTCTGCTGTAGTTATTTATAAACACTAACAGAGTCATTACTAGGCTGACTTGATCAGGTTCCAGTCACATATGTTTTGTGTGATCTGTCAGTATGCCATTCTCACTGTATCATCTTGTCAGGTCTGAGCTATCAGTATCTGAATGAGGCAGGATGAAAATACAGTAAACAACGTTTTTCTCATGCATTTATTGACTGGGGCAGTGGGGGGATGTGGAGCACAAAATGTTTAGAATACTAAGTAGTGGGAAGGTGATAGAAAGAAAGAAATTTTTCTCATCTTTGTTCTTGAAAGGGGTTAAGAAATATGGATGAACATCAGGAGTAACAGGTAGATGGTAATGCTAGTGGTATGTACTAATGCAATTAGTACTCAAAATACTCCAATTTATATGCAGTTGCCAACTTCAAGATATAAAGCCTCTAATCCCATATGAAAGATCAGAAGAACACAGACCATGAGCTTTAATGATGCAGCTTGAAGCAGAAGGTGAGATTAAACAACTGGATTGGAAGGACGAATATGTAAGTCAACTGATGTGTGCAAGTTTTCTGTTTGACCCAAATTCACTCAAGACAAAGTAGTCACATGGCTGGCCAAATAGTCTAATATTAACTGTGCAAGTTGACTTTTGCTTCCTAAATTGTAAGCTCTATCTTCAGTGCAATGAATGTTGGAATCCTGACAGTTTCTATCACGGTAATGTAGCCGCAGTCCAGGCTCGACAGCACGCAGAATGTGGAGACTTCTTACGTTGACGAACATTCCATATAATGACGATGGCAGACTTGATTGGCTGTTGTGTTTGATGTTCATAACAGAATCAATATCTCTATCAGTTCGTATGATTGGTATTCTGTCTTCTATCTGTTTACGTGCTGAAGCGCAAATAAAAGATGGTTAATCACGAACATTAATACATTCACTTATGAAATATTAATATACATGTAAAGTTTTACTAAAAGCAAATACATATTATGTAATTACCTGTGGTGTAGTCACGAGCATAAAATGCAATGTGACTGATCTCTTTTGTGTCATAATGGCCGTATGTTTTATTAATTTCTAATTCCTTTGGTCTTGTGTTGGTACTGCTGAACACAATATCTGGATGATACTCTGAGAAAGGAATAGGGCTAAAAACTTGCCAGCCCAATATAGTATTCATGCGGACCTGAAAAATACAAGCGTGATGTTCAGCAATCTCGTCTTTGTCAGTAAAAAAGCTACATTAAAGTGCTGAAGGTAGTTAAACAGAAATATATGAAGTATAAAGAACAATTTTTCTCCTAACACAAATTCCTCTTTATTTTTAAAAAAATGATCAGCATAATAAAACTAAGAGGCAGATTTAATTAAACCAAACATAATATTAAAGTACACAGTTGCATTGCCAATAACATATTTCATATTTGAAATGAGTTCATGAGATGCCAATATCTTCTTGCCTTTCCTAATTTACATCAGTGGTCTCGTTATTTTCCTGAGGATGTTCTGGCCAAAAAAAAATCTCATTTTGTGTTTAAATATTTGTAGTTATTTCAGAAGTACGCCTATATTACAGCATGTCAAATTTTATTCAGATCTCACCCGATTAAGATAATCCTGCTTTAAGTCCATGTTAGACTGGCACATAAGGATGAGTGACTCAGCTGAAAATTTCCTAACAACTAAGTCAGCCACAACAAATTCCAGTATTGGGTCATTGGCTAACCCATCAGATGAAGGTATTTTTATGGACACCCAAGCAATCTTGCTTCCATCCTTTTTATATCTGTCAGATAAAGTAAGAGCCATCTCCTTAACTGATAAAAAAGTGTCATCTTTTGTACCTTTCCCAGGTAAACTTGGGTCATATAGTAGAACCTATAACAACATAAATTATTTACAAGTAATTAGCATGCAATAATAACACTGATTCCATGGAAAACTCCTTTTTATAAAAACTGTGACACCAAATATACATTTATACATTGTTGGTATAAGTAACATCATTAGAACATACCAGCATAAGAAATGTCTTTTCTCGCTTCTCCATACAAATTCTAGCATAGTTTTCCATGAATTTTATTGCTTCCAGCTTAAATTCTGCCTCCACTGGTAGAACCAAATTCACACGTACATTTTCCGTAACATATGGCATGGGTACCACCTCTACCTTGCCTAATGGCTTACACACCTCTATTCTGAAAATACAAATGTGACATTAGTGTTACTGGATATCATTTTGTGTGTGTGTGTGGCACTGCATTCACTGCTGCCATATATTGCACTGTATGGTGGACATTTACACTCTTCACCAGACACTAGGTATCAGTAAAGCAATCCAATTACAGGCCTGGACTTCATTTATTTGACTCAGGATTGGGAATAGCGTGCGGTTCCATAAACTGCAATGAATTTCTTGATTAGCTGAACTACCATTTTCTTTATAAGGACTGTGCTTTATGGAGTTAGATACAGCAGATATTTAGTTTGTGTTAAGTGTGGCTTCTGACACTTGAAGAAAGTAACTATGACTTTGACAATGTAATCATAATACAGCCTCTGAAGTGTTCCTGGAGACCACTTTGAGAGAGAGAGAGAGAGACATTAAGAACTGAACTGAACACGGTAATTCTTCCTGAGCAAGTGAGTGAGGAATTAGTTTTTCTGGAATTTGAAGGCCCATTTGCTGGAATTTGAAGGCTCACTACCCAGTCACCAAAGCTTGCCAGTAACCCTGGCATGAACCATTTGAATTAGTGAGCTCTTTAACTCTGAAATATGAAGTTCTTACAGTGGCCACTTTGAAGACTATACGGATTACTGTCTTCTGCAGTGTGGTGCTGTGTAAGTTAGTTGGACAGGTACCAACATTTCTTTCAAAAATCAATATTTATCTACCATTAAATCTTAACATCTTCATTGATTTAGTTTTGTCAGAGTCCCTCAACCTTCTAAAATAATTTATATCATTGCTTTTTTTAAAAAAAAAATGGGTGGTTATTTCAAAGGCCATCCCCATACCACAGAACTACACCTTATTGACCATATGTTGGGTTCACATGAAATGGGGGATAAGTCAGGAAAGGCACTCCCTCATGCAGTTTCAAGTTACACAGTTTCAGACTTAAGCAGTTAAGTAAAATTAGATACAATGACAGCACAATGAGATGGGGGTGGCAGAGCTGGGTGATGACATGTGGTGAGGCACTTCTGCTGTTACCAGTCAAGTTCCAGTGTAATGGAGTTTGGATTGCAGCTGGAATGCCTTGTGTACACATGTACAGTTGCCCCCATGTATACCAAATTCTAACTTGAACCAGACCTTCAGAGCATAACTATAGTGTAAGGCAGGGAGTGTCTGTAATAATATTTGCAGTACTCAACACTTTCTTCCCAATGCACAAATCATCAGGTTGTAACTTAAGACTCGTCATAGCAACTGTCTGAAAACAAAAATGATCCCCCATATAAGCCTGCGGAAATTTTTGTGTTGTGTTTAAATCATATGGTTATGAACATAATTCACTTTTTGGTAACTTCTGAGTTTCCATGCACAACTGTCACATTTGCTGCTATCTTTCTATATAAGGAAGCTGTTCCCTCAATCTCCAGTATGACTCATCATGCTGTTGTGATGAGGGATCTCACAATGACTGAGACATAGATGGTGAGGCAAATATTAAATGGATATTGAAGAAGAGGGTTTTGTGGGTGTGACTGGATTGAAGTGACGCATGACAGGTTGAGTAATGGGTTTCTGAAGTGAAAGCATTGAACTATGGGTTACAAAACAGGTGAACACCTATAGTAAATAGGCATATGGAGCAGTGGATTTGTAACTCTGCTCATTCATAACCTCGGCACTAGTGATCAGCTTCATGCTGTGGCCATTTTAACCCTTGGGCAGCAGCTGCAAGTACCCACTGAATGGGAAGAGGGGTGGGACCCACAGCCAATCTGAAATGTTTGGGAGTAGAGATGAATTTTTTGCCCCTGCTGGCCATTGAACCAAGACCCCTCGGATGTCCAACTGAGACTCGTCACCATACTAAGACAGCTAATCCAGCTCCCATAGGCCATATCTAAACTGCAGTTACTGCTGTGTCATATAAAGACTGTAAAAAATCATGTATATAATGTGTTATGCCATTTCTTTAATGCTGATCGTGTGACCAGAGCACAAGCCTCCCACATCAGGCAAACCCTGAATCAGTTTATAAGTCTGTAGTATCTGGAATTTGTAGTGGATGAAAGTGAAATGTATTATCCTCCAGCAGTGCTGTCACTTTCCTTTCATTATTTCACATGCGCATCAGACAGCCAGTATGCTTTTTATACACATGGTACAACAGTAATTGAAATTTTATACCTCTTATGCACTTCTTGTCCAGTTCGAGTGTCCCTGAATGCCAGGTCCAGTCGGTAATCCATACCACGGGAAGGATCAAATCTTCTGTAGCCATTTGTCAAGTGACGATACTGCAGATGTTGTCCCCAGTCTGCCTCCACCTGTTTTATACTTGCATTCACCACATACTACAAACATTTTACAAATATATATTAGAATCATCACCTCCATACTAATGCTTTCTTTGTTTATATTCTTGCAATACCTTTGCAGACAATCAAATCATGAACTTTTATCCAGGTTTTTCTTGATGAGGAAGACATACTGGCGTCATTTCTTAACAATTATCTGGCATAACTGTCATTAATGGAGGGAAGAAACAAGCCACATGCAGACAGATACAAGGAGGTTATAAGTTACTGGAAATTTGACACCAGCTGTATGCGTACATCATTTATGGTTTTGGTATTAGAAGGAGCTGGACGACAAACACTGAAAGAGAAATTGTTAACATTTCAAAATATGAGTTTAATCACATGCTGAGACATTTTCGAAAAGTCTGAGACCTGCTTGGAAGCAAGGAGCCAGAGCTTAAAAACTATAAAATAAGGTATGATGAACTGCTTGGGAAACATCTGACTCTAAATTCCTGGTGAATTCAGGCTTTCTGTGAGGCACATCCAATGTGATTCTCAAGGACATGACAAAAATACTCCCTACATTTTTGGAGTATGTTTACTGCTTGATTCTATATGGGCACATGCCTAATGATAAAAATATTTATCATTACATAGTTATCTTGAGTGCTTTTAGTATCAGTTACTATATATCTACTCCAGCAATTAATACTCTTCTATTCTTAGCACACTGATACATAGCACAACATGGTAAAATTAGATAAATGTTCCCTGCATTGCTTAACATGCATGACATGATTAGGCATTTAACTACCCTTTTTTCAGCATGTACACAAAAAGGGATCTTTTTTGAAGAATCCCAATTATTTGTTACCTGAATGTCATTTTTATCTGCTCCTTCAAGTTTCTTCCCATTGGAGAAGTCTGAATCTAGGTATATTTCAGTGTCTGTGAAATAATCCCATCTAATCACGTCAAACCTGTTGGTTGGCACAATTCCTGATGGAATTCCAACTGGCCAGGTCACACTACTCCATCCCCCAGGGGTCAGTTCTGACATGTTCAGCAGAGAGTGGCGCAATGTGGCTATGTCTTGTTTGTTGTGAACAAGCCCCACCTATGATGAAGTAAACAATGAACAATATACAGAAGAAATAAATTAAGTGTATCACATAAGAACAGACTGATATTTATGGGTTATATCCTTTTTAAATTGTTCTTCTATCTGTAATTCCTAAGACCAGAATAATTTTTCACTGCGGACAATAAGTAGTTGCTTCCCATGGGCTCCTGTTACTTATGTAACAACATTCAATTAAGAGTGTGTTTGTTAAATGTGATGCATGTCTGTGAGCTGAAAGGAAATATTTCCCTCACATTGTTTAAATATGGTGAGTAAAAATATATACAGTAAGAGTTGTGATATCCAACATCTGGAAAGCACTGTAAATGGACACTGAACTAGAGGCCCATTCCATTTCATTATTGATCAGGCATGCATATATATATATCATGTGACTTAAGTAGTGATGAAAAGGGAATAGAAATGTGGTAGGAAAACTTGGACAATATATTAACTGAAAAATTAAATGGTTATGTTTATCCATGAGGTTGCTAAGTATAGTAAGTTACACACAAGGGATAATAATCTAATATCTGGAAAAGCACAGTATCTGACTATTACTGCTGTGACTGTTACCAGCTAATGGAGATATCAAGGGAACTCTTTCTCACTGAAAAGTCCAGTCAGATCCTCCAACATTGATTCGAGCTCTTAACGTAGCCACAGTGGTCAGTAGTAGTTATAATGTCATACAATAACCTGGTTTTTGTAGAAACAGTAATAAACACTAGGTCTTACAACTTTGGTTTGGGATATTACTAAGAGTTTCACTAATTTGTAGGCATTAGTAGGGAAAATTAATTTTGTCTACCATGCTTAGGGGTTTCTAGTTTTTACTAGTGAGAACTAGCAGTAACAGAATTCACATATTTACTGCAACATAATTATGCTCTTATTATCTTTGTTAACCTAATACTGTTCTTTATCTTCATTGTCATTTAGTTTCCCCAAGAAAATCAGTCACAACAGAAGTGTTACATTGCTCATTTATTTTCTCAGTGTCTTTGACTTTGCAATTGTAAATCCTCATATTTATCACAGACAGCTTCTCTTCAAAGAACCCAATTCAAATTATATGTGCTCTCTGCTGTCTAATTTCATGCAAGAAGTTTGGTTGTCTTCCCATTAGTAGTCAAAATTTATTTACATGTGTTGCAACATGGGAATGTTTTACCCTCGACAATCGGCATTTTTTAACGGCAGAGTTTACTTTTTCATTCCATGAAACATTAGTAATTTCATGTAAATGTAAATGGTCTCAAGTGCTGGTTTGGAAATATTTTTTCCCCTGACTTTTGTTCTGAATTCTTATAATGAAAGCCAACGAGATGCACTATTTCTCTAATTTATTTGATAAAAGTACTCTACATGTTACGGACATGTCCAATGTCCATCTTCAGAATTGTCATTCTAGTTCTGTTGGCTGTCTGCTAGCGTGGTCCTGACCACGCTAGCAGACAGCCAACAGAACTAGAATGACGAATACCTATTGCATGTATACAGTGTCAAGATACTCTGGACATTGAACATGTCCATAACATGTAGAGTACTTTATCAAATAAATTAGAGAAACAGTGCATCTCGTTGGCTTTCATTATGAGAATCTATCACAATGCACGGTCCTCTGAATATTAAATTTTGTTTTGAACTCTCCTAACAGACCTTCCACTTGTTTGATTAACCTGACCTATGTTCCAAGTTCCATATCTCGCATCCATTTCTTTCAGAGAATCTGTCCAAGCTGAAGGCCAGTGCAGCATTTCATGACTGTGGTTTTTATTGTAATAAGAGGTTGCTAGCCCCCTCCCTAATCTTTAAGATGGTGGACCATATCTTGTCAGCTCATACTTACTGCTTATTGCCCATAATTTTCCTTGTTTGCACATCATCTCACCCATTTACAACCCAGACAGCATGCCATGCCATGTATGCATAGGACTTGTAAAAATTACAATGAATGTTAGGAAAATGTTACGGAAGCATGTGAGACATGAATCATATGAGCCACGGCAGGGTTTAATGGCAGAACTGTGTGAACATGAAAAATAAACATGGATTCCATTAACATAGAATCTCATGACCAGCCAAGTATCACTTTGCAAGGAAGAATCTGCAGGATGTAGCAGTAGTAGTAGTAATGGTGGCAGTGGTGGTGGTGGTATCATTAATAGTAGTGGGTACTTAGGCAGGAGAATATAATATTAGTAAGTGTGGTGCTTTATTTCTTTCAGTGTTCACCTCAGTTAATTTACAATGGCTGTCAGTGTATGCCCATAAAACATCTGCAGCTCAGTCGCAGCTGTAATGCAGTCTTGTGATATGTCATGTTAACCCACACTTGTATGGGATTTCAAAATAAACAGAATAATTAAGAGACACTGTAATATTACAAACATAAAGAATTAATATATGAGTAGTGTCTTTATTATATAACATTCTTATCCATCCCTGCATTATTTAGATTACTTACCATACAGAAATAGGCATGTAGTTGAAACAAAATGTGTGGCTCTTGGACAGGATAGACTGTCAACGCACGATCAAGATTGGGGTCCTTTGTTAGTCGCTGAATGTCCTCCATATTCAAGCTTCTGTGTAGAGTGTAACTTGATAGTGTATATCCCTGAAGCCATACATTAATAGTAAGAAAAGCATTTGGTATTGACTGTAAATTACAAAATATACAGTAACAGTGCAGTCATCTGTAATATGAAATTATGAAACTGGCAAACACATACTTGAACTGATTCTTGACATGAGATGCCTGTAGCATGCAGTACACACTGTCCCACATTGTCATCATCAGAATCGTAAAATGCATTCTTGACGCACCAGTCAAGTGATGACATTATTTTACGTATCACTGAGTTGCTGAGCAGCAAGCCAGCATCTGCAATTGACATATATTATTTAAAATTTGTTGTTGGAACTTATGTAATATTAACTAATATAATAGATTTTATTTTCCTAGTAGTATGGAAGTATTTGCAAGCCTGTTCTCACACACATCTTGAAGGACATGTGTATGCACAATGAAACTGATATTAAAGTGAACATGCCAATACAGTGATAATATAGTCCTGAAAGTGTGGCTTGATATTCATGTTTTGTCCAACATAAACCCATCTTGTAAAAGCGGGTATCACAGACACAGATAATATACTAATGGTACATGATGTTATGCTTACAACACTCATGATTGCCAATTTAAACCAAAACCTTACCCTTGGTTCTGTCAGGGTGACATTACAGCATTCTGTGAAGTGATTAATACAGTTTGGTCTATTAGCACATGCAAACTGTAACTAGCTTTGGTTTACATAAACCACACACATTGCTAAGCTACTGGCATGTTCAATTCCAGTGATGGCAACTTTAATATAACAACACTTTTATAGGAAAAAGCGCCAGGAATGAAGGCATGTATAATGATCACAGTTGCATATTCACACACAAATACTCATTTGGTTATAGAAATAGTGGTATTCTGAAGTGGTGAATGAAAAATTGTATATAATGTGTTCAAGTAAAATTAATCCAGGCCCATTCTACTTAACTGTGATTAGAATTCTTTGTACTCTTTACCTTGTCTCCCCCAATCACAGGCAAGGAAATTGTATTTTCAAGTAACAGGATAGGTAGGTTTAATGTTGTAAGTACACTTTCATTCAACATACTTACAGCAACTACCATTTCTTAATGACAGCAAAGAATTCAAAGTTTTAAATAGACTTTCATAGTACCTCTTTGAAATTCTCTGCACCCCAAAAAATAAACTTGAACAAGGCCCACATATGACTTCTAATGGCATGCAGGCATATGCAAACTATATGTGTATGTCAAAATCAATGTTTACTGCTATGATCAAGTATAACAGGCAGTACTTTGTGCTGACTGTCCATACCCAATGAACAAAAAGTAGAATGTTCATCTCTTTTTCCACTTCCAGCATGGACATCCTCACTCACACTAATTCCTTGCACAAGATCATACAGTTGGCGTCCTTTGATGTATGTTGTATCCTTAACCAAAAAGTAAAAGTCAAATTCATCCAAGTAATTGTCTGTAATGTACTTGAGCATATGGAAAGCATTCAGTATTTTTCTTGTGTCGGTGAAACCCACTATCCCGCCAGGCATTGAAATGTTCAGCTTTCGATGACCAGGCGCATCAATAAAGAACATGACTTTGTCTACCAGGTGTGCAACAGTCTTGTTCAATGCAACACCACGAGTTGAGACATCATACTGTGAAGATAAAACGCCAATAAAAAGTTTCTCACGTATTCCTAATTCCGTTGAGTAGTATCGAGGCCGATTCAAAAGGTTTGGCGTTTTATGGGCATGTCTGGGTTTACCACCGAGGTTAATCCGGGGTTCATATTCGTCTACTTGTGCGTTTGAATCACTGTTCAGAGAACGACTACGAGACAAATGGTCGCTTGTATAACCTTGTCCGTTCTCATTAAACAGGCAATCATTTTCCAAAATAGGTGCAAAAATCAAACCTGCCAATATGCCCAAACATAAACCTACAATAAAATATTTGTTCTGCCTAAGAAGCGTGCTAATGAAAGGAAGCATCTTCATGATTGGATCGGAAAAATATTTTATTTAACATTCATATTTTGACAACGAACACCTCGTATACATAGCAAATTCACACGACATTTTCACACATTTGACAACATGACACTATCAACATTTGATCGACTTAGAACTATTTTTCATATACCAGCATCTATTAACTTAACGCCACAGTCAGCCATCATTATCCGGTACCGGCGGCTCTTTACTACAGCTGTCATATGCGTCGTGTGCTTTATGCTAGAACAAAGAACGATTATGTTCTTTGTATACTTCAATATTTTATTACGTAACTAACACCATGGAACCAAATCCTCTTTGAAAAGCTCAGGAAGTCAAAAAATTCCCCGCTTTGTATAAAACCCTCTGTTACCGTGCTCGTAAAGGTCCGCAATTTGCCTATCCCGAGCCACATTAATCCAGCTGACGCTCCCGATTTATATTATTGAAGATGTATTTTTAAAATGATCTCCCAGGTGGTCTGTTCCCTTTCGGATTCCCCACCGAAACGCCGTATAAATTTTTCTTCCCCATATGTGCCATATATCCATCTGATTCTCTATGCTCTGATCAACTGAATAATGTTTAGATGAGAATCACTAATCATGAAACTCCTCATTATAAGTTTTTTTTTATCAAGTCTCCTTTTGCCTGCTGCCCCTTAAGGCCTAAACATCTTTCTCAGCACCCTATTCAAGTATATATTATTCTTATTCTTTATTCAATCCAATCAGTCGTACAGTGACTCTAGACATGTCAAGTATGTCATAAGTATAAAATGAAACAACATTGTCACACAATTAACAAATGTTATAAAACATAGCTAAATTAAAACATACATCTCTATATTTACTTCATGTTATTAATAATATCTCTATATTACAATCCGTACTGACTTAATACATGTATCCATACTGCAATTACTTATTTTAACAATTTGTACATATACAACATTAAATATTTTTATCATTTTATTTAGTCCAAGCTGTTATAGCATCAGATCAGTAACATAAGAATTCTTATACTGAATAAAACGCATGATCTATGATAAAAGATTTCAGTTCTCTTTTATAGGGTTTATATTCCTCCAACTTCTATATATTAATTTGTACATTATTATACAGTCAAATTCCCATATTAATTATACTTTTTTTTTATAGAGATTTGTATTACAAGGTTTGGTATGTTAATCCATATTTGTTCTTGTATACCCTTAGGCTACCGGATTAAATTTCAGTTGCCATTTAATAATATTAAATGGCCGAGCGACTATAGTCGTCGTTGGCAGGTTAAGGGTTAATTGTTGTGACATGCCCATGGAATTAGAATTACAATTTGCGTTCCTTAACTTTTAGGTGCCTTTACTTATGCTGCACAATCTATGCATTCATTCCTTCATTTCACATCCCATTGATCTTATACAGATGAGGAACTAGTCACGTATACATTTAGCATAGTACATAAAGCAAGTGTACATAAGTTGTGCCTTATTGTAGCATCATAGGATAGCTACATTAACAATTAATGATTCTTCTGGAAGAGTTAATTGGTGTAGGGAGTTGTTTAAAACATTCTCAAGACCCAAAACCATACATTTAAACGTTGGAAACAGAAAACAGCCATCAGCAATAAAATTCAAAGGCCAACAGTTCTTGCACAATAGTGTAATGTTTACAGCAAATGTGCGTCTAACAAACATTTACCCGAACATGGATGCAAGTTATCCGTGACGTGGGACAGGGTCCGTAACACAGATTTGTAAGATGTAGATTGTGCCATCTATTGAATGAAGTGGGGAATGTTGGGCGGAATCTAACGGAAGGGAAGCGAACTACATATTGTAGAATAAGTAGTACATGTTCTATTATGTGTCGTTTATTGTATGTTGTGTTGTTTTGTGCGTGTATCATTGTCGTGTATGTTGGAAAAAATACAAATCCTGGAAATGTGTAGTGCGTAATGTGCATGTCAACTGACGTTTGACGAGATCACGTGACTCCCTCCAAACAAATATCGAGGTTGTGTTTGGTTCGACCTCCGAATGAGGTCCGTGGCGTGTAAGGGATAGTTTGCCAAATGGGCTAAACAGTATTTAGAATGTAAAGTAGCTAATTTAAATGTACACGATATTGACAAAGAAAATATGAAATCAAGTTTCGTTAATCTTGAAGCCTGACATCAAGAAAATAGGAAGATATACCAATCTGCTGTAATAGGGGTCACGGCAAGCACTAAATAGGCTATGCATTCCAATATGGCTGGCTTATGTTGTAACGCGTCAGATTTTTTTCACGTAAATCTTTATTTTGTGATATTCTGTACACCATGACGTGTGTTATTCTGTATATATTTATGCCAGTGGTGTTTATTTGACGTATGCTATCTTGCGATTACTATTTCACGAGCTGCGTGTGCGCTATAGCCGTCTTACAGCAGTGAAGGTAAACACCACAGCTGTTGTTGGTGTTTACAGATATTAAGCCAATGTTTTGACGTCGTGTGTATGTATGTTTGCTTGGTTTCTGCACTTGCTGAAAGTAAGTTCTGGAGTACATAAGAACTGCATTATGTTGATCATCTACTGTCACCTCTAAGCAATTTTGTTTCGTTTGGTAGCATTTATGGCCAAGTGTTGAGTTTTCAAACTGCAAGATGCATCGACCACGAAGACTCAAGATCACAGACCTGAATCCACATCTTATTTGTGTGTTATGTGGTGGATATTATGTTGATGCCACAACCATCATTGAATGCTTACATTCATGTAAGACAAACATAAATTATAAAAACATAAATTTCCCATTAATGCTCATTACATGTTTAAAGACAGAGTGATACTAATTTCTGTTTTCTGGGCAATGCGAAACTCTTTATATTACTGCTATTTAACCTAATTTTTCTAATCTCTGTTATTTATTTACTTTCATTTTGATCACTGAAAAAGTTGATATTCTTTTATTTCCAATAGTTGCAACTTGGTTGCATGACTTTTAAATATGCCACATGTTGAACACTCTCCACATTACTTCCTGTGTACTTAATCCAGAAATATTATTTATGTAAA
>JGI20166J26741_11976695_pt1 | contig 19493 bp, 7 predicted proteins | sample TergutCu122P5_FD_26741 | JGI IMG/M metagenome (IMG submission 26741)
CCCACTACTATTCAGAAAAATCTGGTAGCGCCGGGAATCGAACCCGAGACCTCTGTATCTGTAGCCAGAAACTCTGACCACTAGACCACAGAGGCGGTCTTTTAAATTGATCTACTTTCTTAAAAGTATATTTGTTAGTCTACTATAAGGCATTATGCCTGTTGACCTGCAGCAATCTTGTGTTGTCACCATGTATTTATTCTCTTGTTCAAATGTAAGTCCTACTTCTTTGGTCTTGCTTTCAGTAATTGTATAAACCCCACTTAGAACTCATTTCCATTCCTATTTATCAAATAAGTGTCATCTGTATGTGCAAAATATTGTAATGACCTGTTCAAAATGATGCCTGATTTATTAATTTCATTCTTTCTTGCAACTGTCTCCAATACAGTATTAGATAATGAAGTACATAATATGCTTGTGAGTGAACTATTAATTTTAAACCTTTGATAGATTTCATCTCGTATTTTAATTTCTTTTTTCAGTAAGTGCATTGACTTCCAGAGTACTCCTGTTGCACTTACTGTTTTGTACAACTTTCATTTGTATGAACTGTCACATATCTGTTTGTAATCAGTGGAAATTTATGTGTTGTGATATTATATTTGTCATATTCTTTCACAGTATTTCAGTTTTGTGTTTGACCAGTTTTTCTTAAATCCACACTGAGAGTCACAAAAAATATCTGCTGTATATGGTAGTAATTTTATTTCCAGTGCTTTGGTAAATATGTTTTATCTTCCCCCAGTAAGAAGATTCCTCTTTCATTATGATGTTGCATGTAGGCTGCCTACTTAGCGTATATTACAAATTGTGACTTTATCGTTATTTTGACATTTCCCCCTTATTCCAGACATTCCATATCAACTTGTAAACCACTCTTTTTAACTTTTCTTTATATTTGATCAGTTCTGTTGATGTTAGTCCTCTGCTGAGACTTTATAATTTTTAAATGAATATATGCTTGCATTTCTTTCATTTTTCATTCTGTCATATGAACTTGCAGTCCTCTATTTCATCTATATTGTTTGATGTACTAAGTAATTCTTTATTATTTCACTTCCGTGTTTGATAAAGTTTCCTTCCTTATCTGTTCTTGCTGTGATTGTAGGTTTTTAATCAGTTCCTTTCATCCTTGAGTACAATTCCTGACCTCACATTATTGTTTTGTTCTTCTAGATGTACCCATTTTTCTTAACTTATCATATTTATTCTGCATAGCTATCATTGTTGCACCTCTTTCCTTTGTTTAGTCTGTTACTTTTCTGGTTTTCTTTTGTGGCATTTTCATCCTTGCTGCAGTTGTGGCTTGTATTGCTTTTTTGCAGACTTCATAAAATCAAACCAATTATGTCTGTTTTCTTGCGTTTCAAGGTCTGAAGTTTTTTACACCTAACTGGTTACTATGATCTCTTGTGTCTGCCATCTTAATTGAGTTTTTACACATTTTAATCATGTTGGTAATTATTTTTTGTCAGGTCTTGATAGCACTGAGTTATGTATGGATCCATTAAAAGTGTTACGATGTTAGTTGGTTCTACCCCTGTGTGTTTGTAGAGTTTTGCTCATCTTTATATTTAGCTGTTTACCTGAATCGGGGTCAGTTGTTTGTAGACTTCTCACATTTACTGTATCTGTCCCAAGGCTTTCATTAATCATCATATCATCAATCTTTTAGTAATTGTGACCAATGTGCACTTTTTTTTACATATTCCTTATGCTCTAAAAGTGACTACTAGCAAATGTCAAATGTTTACTGATTGCAAAATTAATTACTGTCTGCTCATTCTTCCTATTCTTGTGAGTTCTGTATTCTCATAGTGTTCTTTTAGTCAATAAAATTCACAATACAACTGATCATAATTTCATCTTTTGCCAGTTCAGTTGGTACATGAGGGTGTGTGGTTAATATGCTGAACATGTTTCCTCTTATTCATGAAGTTCATAATTTTTCATTTATAATTTTAAAATTTTATCACCAAATTTTTTTAAAGTTTTTCTTCTCAATTAACCCCCTTCTAATTGTATCTTAGTTTGTCCACTATCCAGGCTGGCCTTAGGCAGATTGGACTGATTTGATGCAACTGGCCACCGTGGTGATGGAGGATTCATGCATTAGTAATTTTGTAAAGTACGCATTGTGATACTGCAGAAAGCTCTTGGACTGATTTTATATTTAAATTTTGAGAAGATCATGGAAGATTTTCCTGAACAAAAAGCGAGAAAAATGTCATTAGGTTTGGTTTGGTTTAAATTTTTTTGAAATTAAATAAATAGTATGTTTGACTGATTGATTGATTGATTAAAAGCAAATAGAAAATTACTAAAAAAGTATCATTTTAATTTTTCATCCAAACTTATGTTTATGGACCAAAACATTAGTCCTTTGTTATATGCTTTCTTCTGGGTAAATCTCCGGTGTCTAAATTTTATATGCCGACGTTTAGGAACACACTGTCTCTTCCATCTTCATAGGTGGATAGGTATGAAGAATGACTAGTCCTTTGTTGCTTCTCTTCACATTAACTCGTAGGGGCCCACCACAAGGATTGCAGTCAGGCCATATGTTTGCTAAGGCCAGCACTGTCGACTATAATACATAGAATAATCTTTGAGGTTTATCATTTCCTTAAAGGTTCCTTTTCTTCTATTGCAGCATATCATATTTCATGTCTTTTTTTTTATGTGCCTTTTTATTCTCTCAGCGCTCCTGATCTGAACAAACTGATTGCATCCTGTGTCATATTTTCATTCATTACCTTGCCAAGGTCATTTCCATATATCTGTCCCATTGTCACTGAATGGTATTTTATTATTTACTCTTCCATGGTAGGCATAAGAACTTTACAACCTCCAGTTTGGATAGAGGACCACCTATGCCTGTTGTTGGTTGCTGTGTCATTGACACCTAGTTGGTAAGACTGCATAAGCAGACCTGGTCCCCTGACCATGCCTATAATTGCCTCCTGTAAGATGTCCTTCACACTGTGACAGACCAGTATGAGAAAGGATGAAGTTATGCAAAGGTGTAGCTGTAGGTTTCTTTTTATATGAACATGGAACTAAGCAAGTCTCTCACCCCTAAGGGAGTAATATAGATTGTGTATGTGTTTTAGAATGAGAGCCAGTGACAGAAGAATTCAGGAATTTACACAATGACTAGCTTTATTCTCTGCACTCTTCACAAAGTATTATTGCAGTGTTCAAATTAATGATGTGGGGGGCAGGAGATGCAGCATACATGGTGAGGTGAGAAAGGCATGCAGAATGTTAGCTATTTAAATAGAAGGGAAGAGACTGTAAGGTGAACATTGAAGGATAATATTAAAGTGATCATGAATACGTATGGTTTGAAGTTGTGGACAGAATTTATTTGTATCAGGCTAGGGTCCAGGGACCTGCTTTTGTGGAGCCTAGTCATGGTCATAAAAGATGCTGATTATCTTGACCAGTTGAAGTGTTTATATTGGCTTCTGTCTGTTGAGCTACTTGGTGCTCAGACTGAGATGCGGCAGTCATTAATCCAAACGTTAGTATTGCCATGGATGTACTAGTTACAAACAGCTGTAGGCTGTAGCCTTAAGTCTTGCTGCTGTGGGTATATATGTTCACATGATTTCGAATTTAAATAATTCCCTGTTACGATCTGTACATCTTTCATTGGAAATGATAACATCTGAAGCTGGAATATGGTATTTATTTGTATATTTTAGGGCTATAGGTCATTAATTCAATGTGTTTGAACCCTCTTTCAGTCAACATACTCCTTGATCTCAGAGAGACCTTGGAATCTGTTTTTCAATGATGGCTTAATTTGTATCTGCATCTGTGTGTTGTGTGCTTTAAACATGATAAGATAGACTCCACTAATTTTAAATGAATTTTGTATACTTACACAGAACAGATGAACCAGAGGAAATTGTTGGGACTTCCCCCCCCCCAACCTGTGTGTGACAGTATATTAAATACACCTCACCCTCTTTATAAGGCTTCATGTACCCCCATTTTGATACCACTGATCTGAATTTTTGACAGTTGGTGATACTGTTAGTCTATTTTCCCCTGTTAGGCAGCACATTTCATGAGTGTGAAGTGAGTATGAGGAACAGCATGACACTGAGGAAGCTTCAGTCACTGAATAGCACTGAGAAGCATGGCTGATAAAGAGTGAAGTATCGTGAAAATGATAGATTCCAATGGCTACACTTTCTTATAGCAGGCACACAAATTATTCATGAAACAGTGTGAAAAGAATGGATTTCAGGAACTGTGTTTCTGAGGTTGGTGCATATGTTTGTAATATTGAGTCATAGCATACTACGATAGGTGTAAGAGATCATGCGTAGAACATGTGAAAATTATCTATGGTAATGGCCCTGTTTCAAAAGATATGAGTTTCTCACCTTAGTGTTGCTGAAGATTCAAGTCTTCTAGGAAGGTGTGCTGTATCGGTGGTTATATAGTTCCTGACATTTCAAAAGATCGTAGTACCTTCAGGGCACAAGCAGTACAAGAAAAGTGGACTGATTGTTCCTAAAGATGAAGGAACTACAATCCTTTGAAGTGCCGGTCCCGGAGTCTTCAGCCATGTTTGCTTAACATGTAGGGAAGGCAGCTTAACACTTTGTTCCAGCCTCATATTTGGTTCATATTAGTCTGTCTAGTTGTAACACTGAGTTAAATGTTACGGCATACCCAATTATATTTTTTATGCTTGACGTCATTTTGTGCCACTCCCACAAGTGAAGATACAGCAGTGAGAATTACATAATAGAGATTATGCAGTGTTAAATCTTTAAAATTTAAAGCACTTGAAATTTCATCTTTGCGTAGAAAGCAAGGCTTTTTTGTAATTATTTGTACACATTCTTTTGCAAATTAAAAAAAAATGCATTAGTAGAAACCATGTCCATCCATCTGGCTGTGACCTAGAATCAGTGACGAAACAGGGTGGCAGATTTCCATGAAATTTGGTATAGGAGTTCTTTGCAAAGAGTTGAAAAAATGTGAGTTTCATGAAAATTGGCCCAGTGACACTTGTACTTCACTTAAAGTTTGTAAATGAATTCATGTTTGTACTGTTGATAATTCTTGACCGATCTGCATGGAATTCTGTATGGATTTCCAGGAAATGCCATTGAGCAGTTGTTTCATGGAAGTCAGTGTAGTGAAAGCCATACTTTTTTACTTATATGTGTAAATGAAGTTTTGCACAAATTTTCTGCGTTTTTCTTTTGATATGGGTAACATTCAGTACGTGAGGTGTCTACAAAAATTTTGAGTCTTGTGAATTTAGTGAAGATGTGCACAATGAGATCCATATTTACTTCAGGGCATAAATTAATTTTGCCATATTTTCCATATTTATTGTCTGATTTGGGTGAAATTCGGTTGAAGCCATCTGCACTTATTGCTGTTGACCATTAATGATTTTTGCAAAAATTGGTACAGCAAAGCCCATGCTTTTCTTACTGGCCTAAGTGAAATTACAGTAACACATTGGTAAAGTCTGTGTCCTGTGTTACAGAATACACCATTTGCATTCCTGTTTTGTTTATACTTTGCACTCTGTTTACAAATTGAAGACATTGTTGAGTTGTCATGCCCATCTCAATAATGTGTATTATGTGCATGAAATAAATTTATGTATCTTTCATCTCTAATGAATGATTGATATATGATGTGATGAATGTGTAATTTTTCCAATTAGAACTTATGAAAAGAAACTTTTTTTTTTTGCCTTCCTTGAAGGTAGCTATTCAGCATACATGAAGAATGATAGATTTGTGTAATATGTTCAGAATTGCAGGGATAACAGTAATTTCGAAGTATTGTATGTGTGAGTCAGATGCAGACCACATCTTCACACCATGTTGCTTGCATGACCTATTGTAACATTATTCTCCAGGTATGTCAAGTTTCCTAGATGATCTTTTCCCTTCAGGTATATCCAACTAAAGTTCTGTATGCAGTCCATGGTCTTGATTTTTATATCATATAATGAATGAGAATTATGGTATCATGTATTTGTGTATGCGCGCTCTGTGTAACCATTTAGGTTGCATGGGCCTCTGTTCATGAAAATCCTAATGAAGGTCACATATTTAAGGGTCATCACACAGGTCAGCATTTGGAAATATTTCTTAAAATGTGTCAGAGAATTTTGTATTTTGAAATTTATTAATTTGGATGGAATGTTTGTTCAGATGAATCTTTTTACACAAAAACAGGAAAAATAATTCTCAGAATCTTCTTATAGTATATTTCTCACAAATTGTGCAGTGTTTCTAGAGATTAGGAGACAGACAATGCTGAATAAGTATGCTAAACAAGGGTGAATGCAGATTTTATATTTCCAGTGGCATGTATATGTGCTCAGTATATATACTGTATCACTTTCCTTAATTTCCATCTCTGAAGAGTTTTTTCACAGTTTCACAATACATTTAATTAATGAGAACAATGTCCTGCATTAAGGTTGTGTTGTGGTGGATATTTTAAAGAGCTAGTTTTGCAGAAATTTATATATATTGCTGTGTTAATGGCAGCTGTTGAACATGTCAGTTTGATAAGGTGACATGTTATTAAAACATGTTTTAATGTTTTTCAGACTTGCAGGGTTTAATCCTAACACACAACTTGAAAGCAAATTATTATGCACTCAGGAGAAGATTTCAATCCAGTAAATAATTCCTATTGTTTCCATCAGAACCTGTTATTTACTCCACTGTTCTCCATAATTCTGAATATCAGGAAATACAAAACAGTGATTTTGCAGTTGTTTTATGTGGCTGTGACCTTGGTCCCTTATTTGAGGAAAGAACATAAATGTCAGTTATCTGAAAACAAAGTACCAAGAAAAATATCTGGACCCAGCAAGATGGAACTAAGAAGCTTAGGGTATTATATATTGAGAAATCTTGTGATTCATATGGGTGACTGAAATCAGAGAGGCTGCAGTGGAAGGGGTTAGTGGCTAGGATGGGGGTGGGTGTAAGGAATTTGCACAAAATTCCTGTTGGGGCAACTTTCACAATATGCATTTCCAAACTCTGAGAAGACAGAGTGATGTTAGTACGGTGTAAGATATAAGGGTTTTACAGCGGTGATTTTAGTCTGGTGGATTATGGCACAGAATAGTATTGTAGGTGGATATTAGTTTTGAATTGAAGAGGAACATGCTGCCTCCATCTGTAGGATTGACTGTGAAGATGAATAGTATTGTAACCCAGAAAACCACAATCTGAATATAACAGTCTTTGGGAGGCAGGTTGTTAGAATGGGAGGTGGCTCAGGATGTTTCTGATAGCAATGCTGAACCTACTGTCACTGTGTTATTTTATTGACAATCTTGTAAACCATGCAGTGCATCTTGAAAATGATGAGTTCTTTCAGTACTCGATGTTCCCCTTTTTTATGGTGAAGCAGTTTAAATCCACTTTAAGAAAAGTGTTTGTATATGTGAGTGTGAAGTTAATTTCTCCCACTTCATGAGATATAAGTATAAGATCCAACAAGATGGAAATACCTCCACGCATATGATATTTTATAGTCCCTAAACCTTTTTTCATGGTGATTACTGTCTTCTGGGGTGGCATGCCATGTAATTTGGGAGACAGATGCCACTGTTTTGGAGGAATGTGCTGTGTCCATCTTCAGCATAGAATTCCTCCATAATGTTGGTATCTGTGTACCAAATCATATGACATTAGATCCCAGAGGACAGTAACCTTTACTCACCTTCATTACAATCTCAAATCTGCCTATTCTGTCATAATTAAAACCCTCTTGCTTCATTATATCAACAAAGTATTGTGGGTTACATGAGCAAGCTTGGAGAAGATGGAGTACACTTGGTTATTAATAATGCTTTGGGCTTGATGCATTGGCAGTGTAATTTCTTTTTTGTTTGACACATACAGAGGCAGTCAGCTTTGACATTTGTTTGTAGAGTTGCATTATTTATGTGCATATCATGAGTTAATTCTGGATGTTGGAGATGCAGGTGGGAGTAATTATAAATAAGTGTGTGTGTGTGTGTGTGTATAGAAGTCCCCCTCTTTTTTAGGTATATTGCATGTTGGGGTAGGAAGTGAATGATTTCATTGCATTTTTATATTCAATGTTTACAGTAAACATTCAGTTAGTTCCATTATTTCATCTGCATTATTATGTTGGAAGTTCTTTTATATTCTCTCCTTTTATCACTACTGATCTGGTAAAAGAGAGCTCAGTAAATACTGCCCTTGATGCTTTATACTTTGCAGCTCAGTCTTACCATCTTGATAGAAGTGATGAGTTAGAATAGTCCAGTGTGGATACATAGAATTACTAGTGTATAGTAGGTTCCCCCTCCCCCTTTTTTAAGTCAAAGTTTTGAATTATGACAACTATCTAAACTTTACTTCCATCCTTTGTGATACACAAATATGTTGTCAACATTTTTTTATGTTTTCTATGTAGATAACTTGAGTCATTTTTTATTATGTATTGTGTGTTTCATATGGTTGTCATTTTGCAGTTGTTGTGTAGAGCTCCATTCATACTGTGGCATATTTCCAGCTGAACCTAGGCTTGTGTAGCCAACAGTCAGCACCATATTTGATATAGTGAATATTTATGAATTTTCCATCACCTGTTTTCTGACAGTTTTGTTACCACCTGTTTGTCCCTTCCATAGCTTTAGCCCAACGGACCATAAGTTTGTGACTTGCTCGGATGATGGGACATTGAGGATCTGGGACTTCATGCGATGTTATGAGGAACGAATACTCAGAGGTAAGGATCTGACAACTTTGTAAAATTTAAATGCTGGGGAGCTAGAGTAGTGTAGTCAGTTTACTGAGGCCATATAGTGGGTGTCCAGACTCAATTGCCAGGAGGGGCAATGATTGCTCCTTCACTATCATGTCCAGACCAGCCCTGCAACCCAGCGAACCTTATATCCATTGAGTACCAAAGACTTTTCCCAAGGCATAAAGTGGTCCAGGCATGAAAGTGATCGCTCATATCTTTAGTGCTGAGGTTAATGTATAGATCTATACATCTGCTCCCTCATTAATCATCATGGCACAGTTCATGATTAAGCACAGGGACAACCTTTTTACATTTTGCCCTTGTTTAAATGCTGACAGTGTGTGGTGTCAGTTTTTCTTGTGGGTGGATACCAACATTTCACTGGAATGTACTGCCATTATCTTCAGGTGTGAAGTGAGTGGGTTCACAGTGCTGTGGGTTATACAGGAAGTTGGCTAATCAGATCATGAAAGAGGGTGAAGGGATAGAGTGGGGTCCAAGCCAACAGAAATGGTGAACAGGAATTGTGGGAAGTATTGCATTCTGACCCCATTCAGTTCACCTCTAAAAGCAGTGACAGTATATTCTGCTGAAACCCTGATGTCTACCTGTAAGATGCAATGATGTCACCATGGTACAAAGCTGATATGCCTGCAAGGCACATGTGGGCTTCTCTGCCCATTAGCTGTCCTTGTGTTGCATGGTGTAGGTTTGTTTGCATAAGGGCTGGTGTAGAGCAATACTGAAACAGTTTGTGAGTGCACTGAAATGTGAATTATATTGTTATAGTTGACACGCAATATTTTATGTGACATTGCTGGTCAGAATAGTGACACTCAAGTAGAAGCTAGAATTATATAACCAGACATGTGAATTGGAATCACTCTTTCTTTCTGTTCTGCTCTACAATACATGCACCAAGTCAATCCACTGCTGCAGACTGAGAGGCTTACACTGAAAGTGTTTTAGAGCATATGAAGTTTTCAGCAGGGTTGCCTTGCATTGTCTGCAGTTGCTTCAGTCACACTGAGACAGAGGTTAGAGAGATGGTAATGAAGATTCACCATGAACTGGAAAATGAGCCATATTACTGGAATGAAAAGAAATAAAAAGTAAAGTGGAAAAATGACCTGATGCTTTTATCTGATCATACATTCACCCCTTGAGAAATTTAAACACACATTTGTAGTAATGTGTAGCAGTCTGAGTGTGAAAATGAAGAAACACTGTTTTCTCGTGTGAACGTACACACTGTGCATCCTGTTGCATATGAGATCATGTACAGTACATTGTGTTTCCTTTTTGACTAAAAGACTGAAGATCTTCAGTATATAAAGAGAAGCATCTGTAAACCTCATTCAGAAATATAGAAGTAACATGGGCAGAGTTTAAAAATAAATGATGAACGACATCCAAAACACACTGAAATAAGTTCCTACCATGAAAGAAATTTTATCAGATGGATGTTTTCCTAATATTACTGTTGCTCTCACATTGCGTCTAACAGTGCCATATTTGACCTTCAAAGGAGCAAGACCCTTTTGAGGACTTTCAAATATCAGAAGGGGGGGGTGGGGCACTTCATATGGAACATCTGAATTTGTCAGTTCTAGCATGTGTAGAACATGATTTTGTTAAGAGTCTAGATCTTTCTTTGCTGATAAAGTAATATGCTACCTGAAAACTTTGAAAGGTGAATCTGTGCAATGTATATTCTTATGTTGCTTGAGAAAAAAAAAATTTTTAATTTATTTGTTGTTGTATCAAGAAAAATGTTTTCCATTGTGATACCATACCAAGTTATGTGGAAGCTGTGACAGTGAAAAATCGAAATTACATTTTCCTCCCCCTCCCTCCCATTCTCCAAAAAATTTAATTTGATGGCTAGCAGCACGAGAGGATTTTAATTACCCACTGACCATAATGTCAATAATCACTACCATGGAATCTGTAAATCTTTATTTTTTCCTTCATTGTCACTTTTATCTTAATGTTAGTACAATAATAATCCTATCCAACCTCTTGAACCTCTTCTAAGTCAAATGAACCCATTTGGTGCATGCTCACGCCATATTTTGAAATCTGTTTTAATAATACCCTCCTACCTGTTCCTAGGCCTTCGAGATTGGCTCTTCCTTTTAGGTTTTCTGGATGAAATGTAGTCTACTTTTCTTGTGTCTCCCAGTTTGTACCAAATACATTATGAAACTTAGCACTATTGACATGTCCATCTTCCTGTTTCTGCCATGCTTCTTGTTTAGATGTTTTCCTCAGTTCCACTTTCTCAAACCAGTATGAAAGAACATGTAAAACTATACATTTGAATGGTTTAGACTTTTTTTTTATGTAGACGTTGTGAAGACCCTAGATTATGTGAATGGTAGTAAGGATTCCCAAAGTTCAGTGTTCCTGGGGATGGAAATTTCGGTTTTCTGTTTACCAAATATCTGATCTTTGTCACAGCTTTGTTGGATGTATTAGCTTATTTTTATACTATTTTCTTGCCACACATTCTGGTGAAGAGACATGAACGTACGCTTATTTTCTCTGTGTGTACTTCTAAGCTAGCCCTGCTACTAGAAGACCATACAGCAGGGATGGCATACTTTTTTTTATATTGCCATGAATGCTGTAAAGTTTGATAAAAGTATATTACATGCCCATTGGATTGTTGGGCAGCAAGAAGGGTGTCGAGTGCTGCAGGCATTTTAGGTAGCATATGTTTGCCATAATTAATATTGTTTTTAAATTTTATTTGTGCAAACTAATTTATCAATAGTAACAGTAGACCTTCCTTATGGAATCACATGTTACAGTGTCATGTTTTCATGAAAAAATTACTGTGACAACCGTTGCTTAAGGCAGGGTAGGTTCCTCAATTGTTCATGGTCTTGCGTGGATGTGTGAAGAGGCTGCATCTGCCTACTTTCCTTACTCAGCAGGTACCTAGGTGTGAAGTAATACATAATGTACTTTGACCATATTTTTCACTATTTTGGAGCAAATTGTTACTGTGATATTTGAATGGTGTTTGGAAAGGGTGATGTTTGTTTCAAGAATGAGCCTACGGGTAAATAGAAAAGGACAGTAATGTGTCTGTTAGAGTAAGTGGAGGAATTGGATATGGTGGACAAGGGAATGGGCATTGCCGTGGCCAGGCACTATTTTGGTATTGACTAATTGACTATACATTTCATAAAAAAATTAAGATAAGGTCAGGGGAAGTGTTAAAGCAAGTGCTGCATTGAGTGCAAACATTTCTTGCAGAAGTCCTTGAGGTCCTTTCCTCCAAAATATGGAAATGATCTTGTGTGTATGGCTGGAAGATGAGACACAAAAGTTGTAGCTGGTGAGTGGTACTGTGGGGGGAGGGAGAAGGCCATGTCATTGAAGCCTAGTTTGAAAACTGTCAAAATTCCAAGAATATAGGTTTGAGGGTCATCCTTGTCCTTGATAATGCCCCGGGACATTAGCAGGATATTGTTCTCTCCCATCTGAATACACAAGTTTAGTATTCACCACCACTCCTTTGGCTGCTCAGCTAGGCAACATTTAAGAGCTGTTACACTTGCCACGCCTTCTGCCGTGTTGAGAATGCAAGTGAGGAGACCCTTGTTAGGGTCATTGGATGCTAGAAATTGTGCAGCATAGCTGACTGTATAGTAAATGTACAGGTGACCATAGCCAATCTGAAGTCCACAGCTGTCAATGCCTTCTCACATTGACTTCCAGGCGTTTCCCAGCCAGCAGGATGAAATAGGAGCATTCCGTTGTTAGCATATAACATAACAGGAGAATGGTTCCCAGATTTGTAGGAGGCTGATTTCCAGGAAGTTTTCTTTGCTTATACATCTGAGTTAAATGATGAGGGCCTTGAACAGCAGACAGCACACAGTAACACAGAAGATGAGGACGATGCTGATGCTGTTGTGGAGAGGCTTTAGTTTACTACCAGTGCTCTGAAGAAAGGCCTCCAGATGGTGGTTGAAGTAGTTGATCTTTTCTGAGGTCTACCATTTTATGAATAGGTGCCTAAAATGCAAGCAGGATATGGAGACTGTCATGGTACCATATAACAAGGTGTTTATAAGAACATGCAGAATGAGGTGAAGCAATCAAAGATTGCCTCTTTCTTCACAAAGTCTTCTGCACTCTTCATCATTTGATCTGTCTGACAACTTTCAATCAGGAACACTGTCTCCATCTTAGGTACCTCTCTACCAAATTACACACATTCACATACTAGTCATCACCACGAAAACTTCACATTTCACATGGTTTGTTTTGCTTTCAAAGTTGGATGCCCTACAGTATCCTGATAGTATAATTTATCAGTCTCAGTTAAATGGTGGTATGAGTTTGGGTACATTTGTAAAACACATAGATTTATTTTGCTAATGCATCAAGGTTGGACTGCTGAGGAAATGTGATCCAATTCCTGGTAGGGGCAGGAGATATTTCCCTTCTCCACAACATCCAGACTGGTTGCAGGTCCCACCCAACTTCTTTTTCAGTGGGTAATGGGGACTTTCTTCTGGGGTAAAGGAGTAAAGTAGTCAATGTGTGAAACAGACGTCATACCTAAAGTAACTTTCAGGTGAGACATCCATGTTGTGTTGTATAGAATTATAGATATAAACAATATATAGTCAAACACAACTTAACTAATGATTTTATTAAGGTGTATTTCTTACATTGTTTCATTTAACAACACGTTTTGGCTCTAGTTATGAGCCATCTTCAGGTTGATTTCTTTTCTTAAGGTAAAATATACAATTAGCAATGCTACTGTTTTTGTTACCTGCGAGATCTCATATAACATATAAAAATTTTAACATTGATTCCACTGTATAGCAGTATTAAAATTAAGTTAGTGGAAGTTAATTATATGGAATATTAAAATTACAGAGTATTAAAATCATGGAATGTGGTGTGGGTATTAAAAATTATTCTATTTAACTGGATTCTTCATTGATGCATTGTTTTTTGCGAAAATGTAACGTAGGTCTATGGAAGTTATTGTGAGTTTGTTGACCTTCTGTGACAGCACGTTTTGGTCATTGGTAATTGATGTATATACTCATTATTTAATAGATGATAACTATTACGACGTTTATGAATTAATATAGAATGTTTTGCTTGGAAATATGGCATGTGTGTGTATACGAGTATATACATCAATTACCAACAACCAAAACGTGCTGTCACAGAAGGTTAAAAAACTCCCGATAACTTCCATAGACCTACGTTACATTTTCACAAAAAACCACTGCATCCATGAAGAATCCAGTTAAATAGAATAATTTTTAGTACCCACACCATATTTTGTGATTACAATACCCTGTAATTTTAATATTCTCTATAATTAACTTCCACTAACTTAATTTTAATACTGCTATACAGTGGAACCAATGTTAAAATTTTTATTTGTTATATGAGATCTCGTAGGTAACAAAACCAATAGCATTGCTAATTGTATATTTTACCTTACTAAGAAAAGAAATCAACCTGAAGATGGCTTATAACTAGAGCTGAAACATGTTGTTGAATGAAACAATGTAAGAAATACACCTTAATAAAATCATTAATTGAGTTGTGTTTGACTATATTTTGTTTATATCTATAGTCATACCTAAAGTGTAGCATGCACAGGAATAACTTTAGCTTTACTGTGTGGGGATGAAATACTTCCTATTCAGTGATATACTAAGTCTATGGTAGTGACCATAATATTGTGGGGGGGGGGGGATCTTTCATCCACACCAGTTGTAACAGTGACCTAGTTACCTGTGTAGGAGTGGTGGTAGTTGTTGTTGAACTACAAGTGAATCACAGTTGACATTTCACATAAGACCTCTGTGTCAGGTCTTCTGTTGTTTCTTTCAATAGGATTGCATTTTTTTTAGCAGAATCTTGCAATGTAATGACATAAATATGTTACTTTATACAATTCTTGATAGTTGTAGGGAACAGTCTCTTAGTTCCACAAATGTTCTATACTGAATGTGAGAAATGACTGTATACAAATAATAGAACAACAAACGTAGCAATCATACATTACTGAGTTTAGAATTTGTGAAAGTAATTTTACTGGAAGTTAACCAGGCAGGCCCAAACACTGTAAGGCTAGTTTCTATTACTTCAGAATACATAGCCTCATTTTTTAGTCATTTCTTGTTTTAAATTTAAAAATTATTGGACAGTTATCATGTTACAATCCCTTCAACACAAAGGTAAAATAATTAATTACCTGTTTTTAAAATGTGTAGGATTGTTCACTGAATGGCAGTGCTTCCACATAACTTGAAATATACATGAAATTCAGATTTTGACACCACACACACACACACATGTAAGCTTTATTTGACATTTGTAGATGTGAAGAAGTGGTAAGATGCCATATAGTCTGGTAGAATTTTACTTTTGTTTCTGTGGAACCTACTCCTTCCATATTCCAGTAGATAAAAGGTAATCCTGTCTGAGGGCATATGGGAGAGAGGAGGTATAGCTGCTTGCATACTTGACCTGGGCACTAGAAGATCAGTGGTCACTGTCCTGCTTCAGCTGCTTTGCTCCTGGGAAAATGTCCTCACCCCCCTCTCTCCAGTACTTTTTGGGTAGGAGGTTGCGTGGCCACCTGAGCTGATCTGGATGCTTCAGAGAAAAGACAACTCTCTTGTACATACTGGGAATTTAACTTGGATTTCTCAGTCATCAAGGTTATAGCTTGGTCACTACACTGACTGAGCTATCCTTGCTCCTTTAAAGGGTAGACCTGCTTATAATCTCCTTTGACATTAAACTTCATGTGATGGTTATATTATTTTCCAGTATGTCTGGTGTTAATTTAAAAAAGCCTATATATTTTAAGATTTTTTATGTTACAAATGTGAGTTGTAATTAAAAATTTTAGTGTCCCCAGCTGAAACATTTTCATGTCCACTGTATTGATAGTGCAGAATTTATTGATTTTTGGCATTACGAGAGTGTCAGAAGGCATGGTTTTACCCCATCAATTTCCTGCTCTTTGATTTAATTACCCTAATAATATTTGACATGAAGTACTAATGGCAAAGCTCCTCATTATGCAGTTTTTTAGCTTCCTGTTACATCCTCACTCTTAGGTTTTGATGTGGTATAATTGTATCTACATTTTTTGTATAAAATTTATAATAAGGAATTTCAAGTAGTACTCAGGAAACCTCATTTCCTATTGCATACATTTTTAATCTGACATGTGCGCACACACACACACACATTTTTTCAGCAGTGTGCCTTGGTATACATATTTGCAAGCAATATTTGGATGCCACCAAACTAGTCAAAAATCACTGGTTGTGTAGATTATTTTTCATATTTTATTGCAGGCTGGCAAACATACTTCTATTGGGGGGGATAGAGGTGACAGGGGGATGTACTGTGTGTGTTATTGTTTCAGTGTATTTATTTTAAGACCTTATACCATACATAAAGTTCCTTTACATGTTAAATTCGTAAGATACAACTTCGTTTGTAACCATCACATACAAACAGTGCTGCATCTGTAATGTGTAGGTGTTTTTATGTTGTGGGTCCATAAGAATCTTCACAAGTTCATTAGTTTTACCATTAAGCCAAAAAGTAAAGAAAAATTTGTGTTCTTATTTTACATTCTATAGCAATATTACCTCAGAAAAATTATATTTTTCCAAGATATTTTATAATACATTATTTCAGGGCCCTAAAGTAGATAAGGGCTCTCACCTCACAAGTTCATCACCCACCAATTTCTTATTACTGATTGTAGGGAATTAAAAGTTTTAGCATGATGTGACCTCTGGTGCCATTACTTCTTCTCTGTGCACTATAATTCTTTAGCAGTTTGGCCTGCTCAGCATTTCTCTTCGATGCTGCTCTATCCATAGTCATCTTACACCAATTCTGAGTCTTCATTTTTCCCATATCCTCTCTGACATCATCCTCCCATCCTAACCTCAGTCTACCAATTTTTCTTACTGCAGTTGGTCTCCTCCTTGTTATTCTGTTCACTGGCCTTTCTTTATCCATTCTTACAATATGTGCAATCCATCTTATTCTGTGTGCTTTTATATATCTAACTATATCTGCATGTTTGATTAGCAAATCTGTTTTGTCATCAGTTCTCCAACTTCCATCTTGATTTTTTATTGGGTTGTGTATCTTCCTCATTACTTTCTTTTCAGACACACTTAATTTTTATTCGTGTATGTCTTTTAGTACCCAGGTTTTGCATCAATACATGACTGGTCTTACCAGACTTTTGTAGTGTGTATTTCAGAAGTTCTTATTAGTAATTTACTAAACATTATCTTTTATTTGCATAAAGTACTTTATTCCCTGCTGCTGTTCTTTCTTTTATTTCTTATTCTATTGTATTTTTGTTTTTTACAACTGAACCTAGGTACTTAAAAGAATCAGATTATTCAGGCTCATTATTGTCTTGTAGCTACTCCATTGGTTTACTTTTTTTGTGCTCATATACTTTGTTTTATTTTTATTTCTCAGTAGACTTAGTCTTTCTACTTCTTCCAGTTTATTAAAATTTCCCAGTGCCATAACATTCATACCAGCTATTACGAAAATCTTTAAATAAATAGTACTTACACATCTTCAACACAACATTTATTATTGTTAATAAATAACTTTTCACATTACCTCCAGCAATATGTTTTGACTTAATTATTGTCCCCAGGCTAGTCTTGTAAGGCATAAAAATGTAAACATGTCAAAAATTGTATGAATTATGAAATGTCAGGTGTCAATTTTGGAATGAGATCTCACAGCCTTACAACCTTATTTATGGTACATATTGCCTCAAATGTCACCAGTGTTTTAAATTGCACAGAGTTTTTCCTTTTACCTTAAAATTATCCAACCATATGAATATTGGTTATAATTGATGTTTCTGTTTTTTGTTATGAATGTAATATCTTCCCTTGCAGATTTTCTATCTTCATTGGAAAGTCTTTTTTATGAATTATCAGTGATGTAAATGGTTTTGTTCTAAATCAGTAAATATTTACTGTATTTGTGGATGTTTCTTTAGCTAGAATATTCAGTTAATAATGAAAGATGAAAGTGTGTTTTTGTATTATGAACTATTGTAATAAAGAATGCTATCTAATATTATATCAACAGTATACTCCACTGAGGATTATGGGCATTCAAAAAACTGAATTATATAAAGTTTATAGTATGAGATTTTAACTAAATAGTCTGTCTAAAGCAACATCCATACACAAATTCATATTTATTTATGTAGGACAGTACCATTTATTTCATTTAACATTTATTTTAAAAAACGCACTTTGTCAGCGAAGAAAGAAAATAAACTAGGGAAGATATTACATTTATAACAAAAAACAAAGACATTAATTATAACCCATAAAATGGTTGAGAAATTTTAAGATGAAAGGAAAGCTTTACGCAGTTTAATTCAGAAGCAGTATTTGAGGTCATCTGTACTGTAAATACCTGCATATGGAATGGAGATGTAATTCCAGAATTGACACATGAAATTTTATAATTCATACACTTTTAGAAGTTTTTACTTTTTTATACCAGATTAGCCTGAACATAAGTAAGTCAAAACATGTTGCTAAAGGTAATGTGACAGGTTGTTTATAAGCAATATTAAAAAATATTAAAAGTTGTGTTGATGGTGTATATGTACTATTTATTAAAGTAGACCGCACAACATGATGCTTAACATAAAAAAGAAAAAAGACTAAAAGGCCAACCAATGTAGTAGCTGAATGGAGCCATACAGAAACACAGCATAGTGCTATCAAAAGACTCCTTTCTAAAAGCGTGGAAGGTGGTTTTGTGAGATTATCATCATGTGTGTGTGTGTGTTTGTGTGAGAGAGAGAGAGAGTGAGAGTGAGTGAGTTGGTCAGTATGTTTACCCATTTTATATTTTGAATAAGTTGATCAATTTGCATGGAACCTCCTATGAACATATGCCATTGGATACACCAATGCTGTAGTTGTCAATTTCATGCAATCAGTAATAACAAGATAGAAGATGTGTTAATTTTTAAGGTGGCAGCAGTACATGCATGGCTTTCTTTTAGGTGTTGAAATGATGTGTAATAATAGACTTGGAAAAGTGTGCAAAGTTTTTATAGTTATATTTCTGTAGAATAGAAAATAACAAAATGGCATTTATATAAGTATCTTCTTTATCTTTTGGTTTGAAGATGACACCTAAAAAACCACTGGAGTTGGGCATGTAAAAATTTCATGTAGAGAGATGTGAACACCATTATGCAGTGTATGTGAAATTTTGATTACAGACGTTCTGACAGTTCAAAATATGAGATTATATCTGGCCAATTTAACACGTATAGAATTTATATTGACATTTACATAATTCACATTTCACAGATCCATTATTCAAACTACGTTGAATTGAATACGAAATTGGTCAGTATAGTACAATACAATACGAAAATTCAATTGCACAGTACTATCTTATCACAGTCCAGTAGTTATGTACAGCTGAGTATTACAAATTATTGTGTATAAAATGTACATGATATGAAGTCGACTACTTTTTATAGTTATTTCATAATCTTACCCTCCTTAAAAATTTGAACTCTTCTTCTTAGAAATTACCGGACATAAAATCATTTATTGAATACTTTTTTTTGGGGGGGGGGGGGGGGGGGGTTTTTT
>JGI20166J26741_11977806_pt1 | contig 19489 bp, 15 predicted proteins | sample TergutCu122P5_FD_26741 | JGI IMG/M metagenome (IMG submission 26741)
GGCGGCCGGTCCGTACGGCTGACGACCTACCAGCCTTGTAATGCCGAAACGTCAAGATAATTCGGGGCCTTAATCTACCCGGTCACCTTGGCCTGTCGCGGGAGACCTTTACTTTTTTACTTTACGACTATTATTCCCAGTCTTATCTTCAGATCTAGGGTGTCTATCTAGTTCTAACGTGCAGAGTCTATACTCTGAGCTGGAAATCGGCCACCTCGATACAGGTTTTTCTTGGTTTCCTTGTGCCTATAAGCGAATGCTGAGATGGTTCACAAGTTTCCAAGTTGCTACTACATGCCTCTCATGTAGCCCTCCCGACTTAAATTTTCTAGTTACTTTTTTTTTCATATCTGTGTACATGTAAAATAACCACTGCCACCGGGTGACAACCCAATTGCAGTTAAATATTATTATTATTATTATTATTATTATTATTATTAACTTCCGCTAAAAGCGTTCCAGTTATTTGGCGTCAGTAGACTTTCTAGAATGTCATGCTGTTGAGGTATACTCGAGTATGGGGCTAACTAGAGTTAAGTACAACATTAATAAGCCATCAAGAGTAGAAAAGGAATAAGTTATAGTTCGTATTAAGCCCAAAATCCTTATGGATGTGAGAAAGTACAGTCTATATGAGAGTGGAGATAAAGTTTTGAATCGAGTTGTACCCCAGAGTCTTTGATAGTGTTCGTATGGGCTATAGAAGAGTCTAATAATTTATAAGCATAATAACGAACATTTGTTTTCCTAGTAAAAGTGTTAACCCCAGTTTTCCTTAAACTCCATGAAGTTAGCAGTACACCAGCCTTTTATATGCTCAATATCAGATTGCAGAAAAATGCAATCTTAAGCGGACTATATGGCATGAAAGATTTTGAAGTCATCAGTAAATAATAGTTATTTAGAATGCTTAATTACATTGCAAACGTCGTTAACAAATATATTAAAAAGCAAATGTCCTAAAACAGATCATTATGGGACCATCGAAAAAACTTCGAAAGGTAATGAAAAGTTATTTTGTACAATGGCCAACAAAGATGCAAGGTATAGGTATTAAACTAAAGTAATAAAAAGTGCCTAAAATGAGTACAGAAGATTGCAGGGTCAAATGCAGTGCTAAGGTCAAAATAAATAGAATCAACCTGACACAATAATAATAATAATAATAATACTTTATATGTCAGCTAATATGCAAGAATAGTGCATTACTCCAAAACTGAACTGTTTGGAAGTTAAACTGCATTTTTTATAAGACAAAGGTCCACTTTAGCCGCACTGGTTTGGTAAAGTGCACCCTGTGGTTACTTTGCTCTTCTTTTTAAGTGCAAATACCAATTGCTTATGTCTGGCATCTACACCTATTTATGACAGCTGCCATAGTGAACACGCAAAGCAAATTGTGTGAGTTTAATGGGGAAAATATTGCTCACTTTCACTGAAGAAGTTTTGGCTACTGCAATATTGAACAAACACAAACTACAACCGTCTTCCTTGCCACCATTCTACGCTTTAAAGTGAACACGTGCAGTGGAATACAAAGCTTTCCGAAAACATGCGGCACTGTATGGTGGAAATATAGCAGTGTCAGCAGTCACCACCCTACTCTAGTCATGAGCTGAGTTTAAACACTTGAAAATCGTATGGACTACTTTTCTTCAATTCCCGCTTCTTACAAATGAACTGTTGTCAGCTTAAGCATTTAAAGTCTCGTTCATTATGTGTCCTTAAACTCCACTTTTTAACAATAGTGGACCGATTCCAGTGGCCGCGCCTAAGACGTGGGCATGGGGCCGCTCGCTTGCCGGGATTGCGGTTTCGAATCCCGCCGAGGTCATGGATGTATGTCCCTTGTGGATGTTGTGTGTTGTCAGGTAGAGGTCTCTGCGTCGGACTGAGCACTCCTCCAGAGGAGTCCTGCCGAGAGCATGTGTGTCTGAGTGTGATTGTGAAGCCTTGACAATGAGAAGGCCCTGGCCCAGTAGGGGCTGTTGCGTCACAGGGGGAACAACGGTGGACTTGAGCAAGGCGCTCGTAATTTTAAACCGGGAGTCCTGGAATCCTGAAATTTTTGTGGTATTCCTTTGTCCTTCAGAGCAAATTCCAGTGAAGTCCCTCAAATTAAGCCACGGCCGCTTCCTTCTACATTCTTGAAAATTTATTGTTGACTAATAATTCTACAATTCGACGCTATATTTTCTGAGCTACAGGCAATATCGTTATATAAAGTATAAACAAACATATACGGTGTCCGGTCCTTAAAGCTTACATAACCTGGTGATATGCCTACTGTTCTTTTTCAGTCGGCAGTTGTCTACCTACTCATTGCAGGTTAAGAAGGTTATTGTTGCAACTTATCCCACTCAGTGACACACACACACACACACACACACACACACAATGGGTAGGATTTCCCCGTACACACAAGTCACAAGAGACTAACGTCCATTTCCCCGGTAGGATTCGAACCCGCAATCCCAACAAGCGAGCGGCCGCAGACCTACGATTTAGACCGCGTGGCCATCGGGATCGGCCTATTGTGCGGCGTCCAATGTAATTTGGCCAAACCTGATTACAGTAAAGTTCGTATCTCCTACGTTGATGAACGTTTCGGCCTAATAACCTTGCTCCTTGTAGGAGGCAGTAATTCTAGAGGCTACATCGTGCCTGCAGGAACGATTTCGTGTAAATATCCTGTTACCCGTCTTACTATCATTATTTGTATCTTTCTTCTTATTTTGAATTTAAAAAGGATGGGCAGTGCCATGTTTATACCTCCACGGCTATCCTAACAGCCTAATACTATCTCACTCTTACAGAACGCTTTGTGGCGAGTGAATCACGCCGGCAGCATTGGAACGTGCTTAGGTCTTCATGAAAGGTGGCTGAAATATTTGCCCTGTTTTAACCAAATCTGGGTTTTACCGACATATTTTTATAGAAATCTCCTCTATCGAATTTAAAGGAAATGTTCAGTGGGAGCCGCCCTGAAAACATCGGACGGACATGAAGAAGCTAATAAGCGCTTTTCGCGATTATGCGAACGCGCCTGAAGCCTTCAGATACTTTTACACATTGCTTCTTCTTCTAACACGTATGTTTACGTAACTATAATGTAATTGCATTCTTGTATGTTTTCTCGTTTAACGCGTATTGTTTAATTGCTTCAGTACACGACCATGTAACTGATCCATTTCCTTACACGAACCACTTTTTCGTTAAGTTACGTAACGCTTTGCTCGCGACCATCATATAAGCACTAATGTGTCAACTTGTCATGCTTCCAAACAGATATGTTTCATTTAACCCTCTCAAAGTCGAAACTCACCTAAATTGTAGCTGTATAAAAATTTAATTCCTCCGTCGTAGTATAAGACACACGGAGACAAGGATCATCTAGTAGGACGGTGCCTCCATTACAAAGATGTTTGCTGTGAGAATCATATGAACCCACAGACACTTCATGTCCGCAGTACGCTGTGTTCGTGTTACAGCAATTAAAACATGTAGTAACCGCTTTGCATTTAGTCGTTAGATATAGTAATGAAAAAAATTGCTACACAATATCGTTGAGTATTTTTGCGCATAATTTCCACTGTCACTACTTACGCAGTACCTGAAAACCGTGAGATCAGATTTTCACCGTGCTCTCAATTCTTAACGCACAAAAATGCACTTATCTTTGTGATCTCTCTCCATACAAAATTTGACACTCTTACAATATTTTATTGTACAGCTAACAAACACAACAGTTGTATAGATTTCGACCAGTCTCCGTGTTTTGCATTATACACCAGAACTTACGTAACGGAAGCTGCATATACGTATATATATATTTTAATTCGTTAGCCCACATTATGCATCTCCAAATCGAAAGGCGCGTTTTCTGATTTTACACAGCTGACACATTCGGGTTACCGACGTGACGGGGCAAAAATCTGCAGTGAATTTGACTACAGCATGTCATGTGCAACACAGTAACCAGAAGATGCGGGTAGCTAATTCGCTCGCGTAGATACGCCGCCTTATCTGTGCATTTGTCACTGGCAGTGAGCAATGTGGTGTGGTAAGACGTCTCCTTGGGTTAAGAACAAAGCGCTCAAATGATTTCTGGTGGGGATCTTACTACTGAAGTTAAAAAAATCGACGATATGATGTCACCGACCGTCGCGGCCTTTTGCTTATTTCAAAAAGTCCCCGAATTAAATTTCAACACGGGAGACTAGCCCTGGAGATGCATGCAAAAGTGAGTGTAGGTGTTCGTGTACATTCAAAATTAAAAGGCTCAACGGTTTTTCTTGAAGATTTCCAAATAAAGATATTAAATTTCATGAAAATCCGTTCAGTGATGGCCAAGTTCTTCAATGAGTACCAATGGAAGAAACGACATTAAGAGGCGTTCTGCAGGGATGCCAAAGCGACTAAAAATCATGTCGGAAAATAGTGTGATTTAACATTTAAACTCATTTTTCAGACTATGAACTTACATTTTTTGTACAAATTGGGGAGGCTATCATAAAGCCTTCTGTTTTGTACAACTGTTGTGTGTGATGGTATGACCAACATACCGACAGGTCGAAGGTTTAGTTTTTCATATCCATATTGTTATTGAGGTGAGCTCCTAGATTGAAACTGGGGCACTTAAAAGGCAACAAATGTTATTTTCCCCACAATTTTATGTACGAAAGCATACAACAGATCCTAGTGTGGTAACTACTGACTCTGAGAATTTGTATAAAGTTTCATAATTTCAAGACAGGAATTACAAAACAGTTCTGAGTAAAACTCAAAAACCTTTCTTCCCTACAGCATGGCCAATAGCACTGCAGATCCCTCATTTAATACTCATAATACTATCTACCTTATATTAAGCTGATGTACAGTGGATATTTCAATGTGTTGCCATGTTTGCAACTGATGGCATACAAATTACTTAAATGCATAATCCATACAGCACATTTAAGATCTATCACCATACTAAATTTCACACTTCATCACTTTTCACCATCCAGTCAAAGGCCCAAGAACACTTCCATACAGTTGGCAGTCACTGAGGAAAAACCCACATACCTGCAAGACTACATGACACTTTATCCACTGTCTTACATTTATTACATATTGTCTCCCTACTGAAGCATCAGAGGAGAATATACAATTTAAAACAATATATGCATTGGAATGTACTTTTAATAATTTCTAGCAAAATACAGCTTAACATAAATTACAACAAACAATTAGCTGTGCACTGCCTAATAGCCAATATAAACATAGGCATATAGATACACAAAAAATTCTTAAACGTAATTCTGTAGTAAGTACTGCAGTGTGTTAGTAGTCTTGAGCTTAATATCATGATGATGACCAAACTAATAAAGATTTTAAATTCTATTACTAATGCTGCTCCATTTGCAGATACTAAACGGCAGTGCAAGAAGGTGATCTACTTTCAAATATGTTTTAAATTTGTTTTTTTATATAAAACTTAATGTAATAGTTCATATTTCTGGAAACATGTACAGCTTCTGTGTGTAATCAGAGATATTCTCATTTCAATTTTTCGTCATTCAGACAATTTAACATGTAACAGAGAAGTAACAAGTGCATAACCTAGAATTACCTACCTTTCATTATAAGAAAGGTTTTGATGATGAAGATGCATTACAATAATAACAATAACAACAAAAAAGGTACATTATTTGGAAGAAAAAAGTAATATTAAATATTCAGTAATATGAACTAGAAAATGTAATTATACTGAAATAAGGGCAGACCTGGGTGACTGTAAATTATTAGTCATTTATGTTAACAAAACATGAAACAAATAAAATTATTGAGATGTCACATGATTTACAGATCATACAAAATTAACAATAATGATAATCTATGGAAAGAACTAAATATTTATTCACCAAATGGAACAGCTGATGATTAGAGAGAAATATGGTTGACTCACCCCAATGTAATTGACAATGACAGACTCAGAAACTTACTACTTCATTACAAAGCCAACAGGTACAGAGACAAACAAAGACAGTTCTTTTTGTTCAGAAGTCAAAGTAGGCTTATGCCTAATTTGTTGGTTTATGAAGATTAAATATGAAATTTGAAGTTCTCATGGCAGGATACTGTCTTCTGAGATATGACACCCCATAGCCAGGTATAAATTTACCACTGTTTCAAATTAACTTACTGTCTCCATCTCCAGCGTATATGATAAAACACGTATTAGCAAATGTTTTATTCCACAGTGCACTTGTATGCCCATAGTCTTACCCAGAAGTGCACAAATTTTCCAAAAATCTAGTGGCCATTTCAAAATTCTAGACACCAAAATTGTGAATGCAGCAAGTTACATTACTTAGCACCCACAAATATTAGATGCCAGCATACAAATGTTTCTCGCCACAGTGATCTGGTGCCTGGGATTTTTAGAATCTTACAGACAAAATTCCAATTTGTCTGATAACAGAATTATGCCAGTTTGTGGTTCAGTTTTCTCAGATGTATTTACATTAACTTTTTTCCTTTGTACAATGACCAAGATGTCATGCAAGTAGTATGTACAACAAAACAAACGAATATCAGCATCATCCATATACAGCCTTGGCTACAGGGTGAATGAGCACAATGCCTGGTAACGGCCAGAGATTTCTCCTTCTCCATAGCATAAAGGGTAGTGGGGTGCACCCAGCCTCCCATTGACTGGGTATCTGGCATAAACCTGTTAAGGCATGAAGGAGAGGTCAAGAATGCATGAAACTATACCACTCCCACATTTCTCTTATGGCAAGGCCCTTAATCACACACACAGACAACCCCACTAACAAAAATTCATATACTGCATCCTATTGCATTTAACATTCAATAAATACGATATTTTAAGTCAACATAACATGTTTCACTTAACAGCTTAAGTCACACAATATTGTGTTCAGTGAATATATCACCAATAACTATTTACAACATATGATAATGATGACAGTAAATCAAACTCCATGGGAAATACTAAACTAAAGCCTGAAGGCAAAAAAGGTTCGAGCTTCTCATTGTGGTGACAGTGAAGATTCTTGGTACTGCATTGTGGTATGTAGTACCATGTAGTCTGGCAGAAATGTACAGACATCTCTCTCAAAGATGGAGCCAGTTCCTCCGAAATATAATTTCTGCAAGACTAAACAGCATCAATTCCAGAAAATGGTAAATCAGAAGGAACAAGATAATGAGAAAGACTGCTAAACAGAAGAGAAGTCCACTTCACGTGTACCAACAACAAAAGAACAGGCCAACTGGCCCATGTCTGGAAGAGGTTAATGATAAGGAGAATAATCCATACACACTGAGTCAGCTGACCTGCAGCTAACTTTCATTTCATTCTAAAGCATTTTACTAAGAAAAGGTGGGCAAGCAGTGTAAAACAACACTCAACAGGCCTCAAGAGATTATTATAAAAATTCTGATACAACTGCCTTGGTGAATTTTTTAAAATGGCACACACTGGTTAAATGTACATTCTAAGACAGTACATGACAATGAACATTCTAGAAACCTTAGTTTGGTTATAAATCATCCAACTTGCTGAAATCTGAAGAACTGAATTTCTTCTTCCATCTGATGTATGAGGAATGTCTACAGGTCCAGTACCTTACATTTAAGACAGAAATTCTGAAGATGGAAGAAAGGAAAAGATAAATTTACAGTTTGTCCACACGAAATACATTGTATTTTGTTCTCACTAACAGCTGTGGTAAGCCTTAAAGACGCATATAAGCAGTGATGAAACATGGTCCAAAATATTTAAAATTCACAGACAAAAATGAAATCATGTGAATTTCATCTACCTTAAGAATGGTAAAACTTAGATAAGAGTAGTCACTACAGTGACTAGTCTGTAGGCTGGATGACCAAGGAATTTTGGTTCAATTCCTGCCAGGGGCAAGAGATTTCTCCTCTTCTGCATTGTCCAGACTGGCTGTTGAATCCATAGTCCCCTACTCAGCAGGTAGCAGGGGGTCTTTCACCAGGAGTAAGGTGGCTGGGGCATAAAGCTGACCTTTCATTTTTATCTATTACCAAGGTTAAGTGCATAGTGCTATACCTGCACTCACCCATATGTCTGCACAGCATGTACAGAGACATCTTTTAACTTGTAATTTACCATAATAATGGTAACTGTGAATATCACATTTCTCTACACTGTCTTGTACAACCATGTTGTCTCTCTCTCTTAACATAAAAAATAATAAATAAAAAAAAAGACTATTAAGTACACAGCTTCAGGGAAATACAGCTGAAATTAAAGTGGCTGACAGGAAGGGGATCAGCCATTATATAATAAAAATTCTTTTACAGGACATAATAAAAACTGTTTTCAGGTCATCACACAAATTGATTAAAATGAGGTACCTTTAACCATAATACATCATATAAACTTACATGATTTATAAAGAGGATCAAAATATAAGTGGAAAAACACTTTTTGTTGTAAACCTCTTTAAGTTTTCAATTAAATATGCAAGGCCGTATTGATAGCTTTCAAGGTGAATAAATGTACTAAAATCCCCTGGAGTGACCAGCCACATCACAGTTCATGTTACAATTTAAAGCCCAGTGGTAACTACACATACCACCTGTTTGAAAATTCAAAAACTCTGCATTTGCCAACAGAGCATATTTAAGTGTTTCATATTATTCTTGCAATAATGCTATTTTCCTAACAACATTACACAGTTCATCATTGCAATAGAGATGGACTGTACTCTCTGCAGTAAAAACTGAACTTTTGTATATGATTTACACAAATTTCAGAGTTCAAAGGGCAGTGGTGTGGCTCAGACAGTTAGACCTTGCCTCTCACCATGGACTAGCCCAGGTTTAATCATGGGCTAGTCCATGGTGAGATTTGTGGTGTATAGTGTCACTGGGACAACAGGTTGTGTCAATATAGTTCATCTCTCCCCTGTCAATGTCACTGCACCACTGGTCCACACTCACCATCTCTATACTACCCTCACCAGAAAGACGAGCAGGTGAAACCTGAGAACCTACAAACACAGATACTGGGGAGCAATGGACGGAAAAGTATTTCATATTGTAATGCAGACTTCAAAGAGTTAAAAACCCATGTGTTGGAGTCCTGTTTATTTCCATTATCAGAACCTACGTCAGGAATGACCATCAGTCACTGATATGTACATCTTAGTCAATATGATGACCCTTGATTTACTAAGAAAGCTGAGGGCAGTCAAATTCAGCAGTAATCATTCCCATTCGCATCTGATACCCTGTTGGTTAGCCTGATAATAACCTACCACATGTCCCACAGTCTTGATCTGCCACTGTTCCCCCTAACTCAACCATGCCATGGTTTAGGCAGACAGCTGCAAGCCAGTCCACATGGGATTTGTGACACACTTCAGGCCTACAACAGTGTTTTCTCAGAATACTTCAGTTTTCATCTGTCATTTATCATTCCACTTACGATCCATATTCATAGTTCACTCACTGACCTTACTGGTACAGTCTTAGCATCAGACAGTACTGTTAAATCAAATGTTTCTTTCACCTGCTCTTTAAGCTGACTAAAGTTTATCTCATTTGATGTCATACAGCCCAGCTTTGTCATCAGTGTTGTAAAGATCTGAAGTGGGGGCTTCAGTTCTGGCTCAGGAATAAGGGACAAATGTTTCAAACTTATCTGTGATTTTAATCACCCACAATACTAACCGTGACAAAGACAAAGCAATTCTCCAAAACACCGACTTTAACTCCACTCTGATGCAACTGATTGCCCCAGATTTTAATGCAAGGTCCTATTGAGTTACCTCTTAGTTGTAATGATGTCTTTTTCATTACCTTGGTAGTTACTTCTTTAAACTTTAATTTTAAAATATGGATGGCTAGTCCCTCCATAAACTATATAACACAAATTTTAGAATACATCATTTTAACACTACCTGAACAAACAGTGTACATCAAAATATGGAATAAATTAAAGCAGGACCTATTTTCCCTCACTACTTCTAAGACCCCTATAAGGCTTGTTTGAACTTTCATACATTTGTACACATACAATAAGGCAGTTCATTCACACACAATTTTAATATTAAACAGAAACCAGCATTATTTTAAAACCACTCATTTCCTCATTTATTCATCACAAAATTCTACCATGTACAACGCAAGCAGCGAACTCTCAAAGAAAGCTGTTGTGGCCTCCAGCCAATGCTGGCAGACTGGAGTCAACACAGTTGACCCACAGATTTGCACACACAGAATGATAAACTTGGCCACCATACTCCAAATGACTAGTATTTCTGCCACGGTCTGTCTTTGCATGACTACTGACATCCAACAGACAAACACCACAGCACATGGTTGGGTCACAAACTAAACTGTTTCCATTTTCACAGTCCACAACCAAATCCAACTCCAGATCAACCTATAAAGATTCAACACAATGCATTAATTAATGACCATCCAGTATTAAGGTGTTAAATGATTCAACACTACCACAACAGTGAGTTGCCTTCACTGTCCACACACAACTTATTCAGTCTACAAATTATTTATTTATGCTGTATTCATTTAATGACACTTTCAGTAGCCCATATTACACAGTGTTATGTGACAGGACAGTTGGTCAATAACGAATGGTGTGTACAGAAGCAGTAGCGGTCTGATTTAAGGTACAATTTTGATATTTGCCTGATTAACCTGAGGAAAAACATGATAAACCTCTGTCACAATTGGGTTGTAATATGCATCTTCCATAACCTCCAGAATACAAAGTATGAGCCAGCCTGCTGATATGTGCAGTACATTTAGTTGTGCCAATGCCCTAAATGTGAAAGAAATAATTATTTGTACAGATTCAAGCCTTCTAGAATGTGATGTCATCTCGACTGGTAAACAGCGATGTTTCAAAGAAGCTTACTGCTTCCATACTCCATGTCTAAGCAATCAAAAAGGTGCCGCTCCTTCGACTGCTGGTATCGTGAAGATGGAGGCACCTGCCTCCTCCAAAACATCAGTCAACATTTACTGCTTAACATGGCATCATATCGCACACTTGAATTTTCACAAGCACTGCTCTGAGAACCTCAAATCTGAATTATTTTCAGTTTTCATCTCACTGTTAGAGATATTTCGATGATTCAAATTTGAATGGTGTAGAAACTAAGCCTTTCATACACACTTTTTACAACTTTTAAGAATATGAAGTTGTGAGGCCACAAAACTTCATCATTCCTCCTAACTTCAGCTTAGCAGAACAGTGACAATACGCTGCCTGTATTTACAGCAACATGACATGCCAGTTATACTCTAACCCTTTGATGCCAGAAGTATGTAACCAGTGTCCTATGCAAAAGACGTGTGATTAAAATGGCCACCCATTACCTTTCATGTTCTTGGCCCACAACTTTAGGTGACATTCGGGGTTTTCACAGTCACAATGCATGTTGACTAAAGTCATCTTTTGGTGCCAAAACATTAACAAAATCAGACTGTACAGCTTCAGTGCCAATGAAATGATAAAAGCCACATCAAAAAATAACAGAAAATGATGGTGAAGAAGAACTAGTAAGCACAAACAAAGCATGAGGTTAACTTCAAATGCAGTGCTATGAGTAGCTCAGACTGTATAGCATCAAACAATAGGATAACAGTGAATAATGACTTGTAAAGGATATGGGTAAAAGCAGCCATGACCTAAACAGTCCTGTGTCATGGCCCTCAACCAAACAGGGACCAAAGCATTACTATGACATAACAACTGCCATAAGGAAACAGTGGAAAAACAAGTTACAAAAACATTAAATTTTACCTCCCATTTTCATACAGTAATGCTTAGAAACTGTGACAACTTTTATTCTTTCACTGCAAAGCTTTCCTCAATTTTGGTGGTTATATTACTTACAGGTATCTCTGCCTTCAAGTAAAATGACTCCAAAGATGACCAGGCACTATCAATATCTGCTAAAAGTGGGTCTAGCTGCTTGTACTCGCCATTATTTCCTAATTGTTTGTATGAGCATTCCACTCTGTGGCTTACACCAGCCACTTCTAGCAGATCTGAAATAAAAAGAAATTACAAGCAACATGTGGAAGTATTAAAATGAACTTATGTGTCATCAACCTGTTGTGCTTTATTAAACCAGATCAATCATATGTTACAAGTAACACAACTTCAGGAAATAGCTTTTCATTCTATTTTACTCACTATGACATGTCTCAGCCTGTCTTCCAGCCATTATCAGGTAGTTAATTTCCAATTGCATAAAAGGAATATTTATGAAAAGGAATTAAATACTCTTGTTTTATTCCATTATTACTCCATTATTGGAAATAATATTTTATTAATGGATATGGTAGACTTTAGATGTGAAGGAAAGGCCTCTACCCAACAGTTCTTTTATGCAATTGTAAATTAACTACCTGATGATGGCCAGAAGACAGGTATAAACATGTTGCAGTGCATAAAATAGAATGAAAAGCTATTTCTTGAAGTTGTGTTACTTGGAACATGTGATTAAGCTGGTTAAATCTACAATGATTTCTAACAAATACAAATTAGCATAACTTGATGAAAAGATAAGGGAAGGGAAAACTCCCATTTATGATGACACTAAGAGAGCATAATTAAGGAACAACCAACACCACAGCTTAGTCCTTCTTCAAATGTTAACAGTTACTTCCCTACTTGATAATTTTCCTGCCTTTTTTTGGGCCCTGAACATTCCTTGTTGCTGTCAGTTCCATTGAGTTTTAAGATCCAGTAACACAAATTCTGTTATTTATTGTTTATATGATAATGGCCAAAGTTAAGAAACCCAGTAATCCTGAAAGTTCAGTGTTGTGTGCACAAGCATCCAACCTTGGTTCCTGTCCTGAGCCAGACAATTACTTATAAAGTATACTCCATGGCTGCATACAGCAGAGCCCTTCTTGAAAAGCTAATAGTTCCTCAGCTAGTCATGGAACTCCTGGCATATTATGGAACCCAAAGGTTTGTTACCGCATTTACAACAGCCTGCCACTGGTGTCTATCCTCAGCCAGATCAATACTGTCCATGCCTGTCCAACTGATTTATAAAAGATCAATTTTAATATTATCCTCCCATCTATGCCTGGGTCTTCTAAGTCGTCTCTTTCCCTCAGGTTTCCACACCAAAACCCTGTATGTACCTCTCCCCTCCATACATGCCACATACCCGCCCATATCGTTATTCCTTATCTGATCACCAGAATAATATTTGTTGAGGATTACAAATCATAAAGCTCCTCATTATGCAATTTTCTCCAAACACTTTTTTGGCCCAGAAAGCTTCCTCAGCACCTTGTTTCTAAACATCCTCAGCCAATGTACCTCCTTCAATGTGAGAGACAAAGTTTCACATCCATATAATACAACACACAGACTTATAGCTCTGTACACTTTGATCTATACATTTCAATAATGAAAAAAAGAAGATAAAAATTTCAGACAGCATGTTAGCAGGCTTTGATGAACTCAAATCTGTTCTTCATTTCTTCATGAACACAATATTGATTTTTTAATGTCATTCTCAAATATTTCAACTTTGCCACACTGTCAAAGGATTCATTAGCCATCCTCATGTCATGAATTTGTCCCACATTCTGTACATGGCACATGATTTTTGCTGAGACAAGGGGTGACCAACCCTTTTTTAGCTGAGTGCTACTACCATTATTGTCGACTGGTTTGCAGGCAGCACGTGTACAAATCACATTAAGTGGTATAACTAACCAGTGTAAATGATGCAATTATACATCTGGTCACATTCTGTAATAAATAAACAGTATTGTATTACATTACCTACTTTAATAAGAGAAAATATTATCTCCATTACAAGTTCTTATCTTAAACACAGAAACTGTCTTTACCTGTAACACCAAAATGTCAATGTGAGACTTGATGATGCTTCTATGAACAAGACTCCTAGTGTCAAGCATAACAGATAAAGTACCAACATGAACCAAACCCCCTTGATAATTGACTGATCCACAATCTTGTAAACATTTCAAATACTTCATCCTAGACCTAGAGAACACTTGTTCACAAAATAGGAATTGCCAATTGGTGAAGTCATGAAAACTGCAAGTGTGTTTATGCCCTGACACTTTTTCCTGTGAGAAATATTCTTGTAAATGTTCAATGGTTTAACTCTTCGTTCAAGTCAGACTCATACTGAAAATCAAAAAACTCGATTTGCAGATTTTCTTCGCCCTCATCTATGGAGAATGGAGTATAAAAGTGAATGGAACACAATGATTCTTCTGGCAGTCCTGGAACCTGGTGACAGATTCTTCCTCTCACTCAGATACAATTCTAATGTACTTTTGAGAATCCCAAACATTACACTTCAGCAAAGTTGTAAAATAAACAGAGATTTGTGTTTTACACTACTATACCCAAAGGTGTAATTTTATTGTGAAGGTTCTGATATGACAAAACATTGACTTAATTAACTGGTCTTTATCTTGGAGACATCTGTTTAATTTGTTGAAGTGGATAGATATATCCACAACAGAGGTGAATTCATACATCCACTCAACATCATTAAATTTGGCAAATGGTTTTCCTTTTGGTGCCACAAAAGTTTGTATTGCATATTTATGATTGAACACAAGTTTCAACATTTTCTCATGCCTGAGCCATCAAAATTCAGAGCATTACACAACTTCTTTGAATTCTGTCACCAAGCTGTTCAATAAACCCTGAAACTCACTGTGGCTAAGGCATTTGGAACTGATGAAACTGACTACTGGAACAATGACTGTTATTAGACTTGCTGCTTTCAGGGACAAAGGTTCTCTTGGAGGATTAAACAATGATACTGCAGAACACAGCTACTTCCAAATCTATGTGCTTCATTTTGCATTAACCCAACTAACTGCTCCCATCTCCTTACCACTGCAGGGGCCCCATCAGTTGTTGCACCCAATAGGGTCATCAAATTCAAGATGAGTCAGTTCAAGATTCCATTTACAGCCTCCAGTAAAACACTGGCTTTTGTGGTGCTTTAAGTGGGATGAGAGCAGCCATTTCTTCATAATATTAAAACCTTTTATCAGCCCCAAGTACAAAGATCACTAACTGGGCAGTGTCACTGATACCTGTACTTTCACCATGTGCCAGTAAACAACACTTGAAATTTGAAGCTTCCAATTTTAAAGTGTTCTCTCCACTGGTGGCTGACTGGTGGCAAAACACAGCCTGCTATGATAAGCTTAATTTGGAAAATGGCATTTCTCTCATAGGATATAGTATAATATCAGCAACATGTTACAAAAATTCTTTAACAATTTCACCATCTGAAAATGGTAACAATATTTTGGCAATGATTTCAAGTTCTGCATACCTCACTTTGACCAATGATTCCAACAGGGAGAACATACTCTTAAAAAGCAACTGGTGTTCTGAAAATTTACTTTTTTGTGTGTAAACCTTGTTGTCATGAAACTGGCCTTTAAATTTTCCAAATGTATATCCAGGTTTAGTGTTGTAAGGTCTCTTAATGTTAGACTCCCTAGAAACTGTAACAACTTCATTGCACACCCAGTAAACTGGCTTGGCCTTTTTTCCAAGTAAAAGCATAGGTTCATCCACCTCACTTGAAAAGCCCTACATATATCAGAAATTTTCCTTTCCTTACTTGGTTCAGAAGCCATGTTCAGCAGTTAGGTATATGTATCATTAACTGAAATTGACTAAAGGCAATTATAATATTGTGTATTTTTTATGGAATGCACACACACACATACTCAATCACAATTTACAATTGTGGTGGCGGGCTATGTTACGCCACTTGGCAGGATGCAAGTTGGACACCCTTGTTCTAAACCAAAGTCCTTGCTCACAAATGACAAAGCTTCTGTGTTTCTCTTTATAGTCTGCATGTTCTTGCCAAGTCAAATAACATTATCCATGTAGGTCCAAAGCCTGATATATCCCATTCAGCTTCAATGCCTCCTGGTTTTCCTGAACCTTCCCTTGTCCAATCCAACCTCCAGAACTTCCACCAAATCGAACCTGCACTTCAACAATTTTTTTGTCACTATAATATTCAGTGACTCTGACCTGTACAAGCTCCTCACACTCCAACTTCTGAATCCCACATCCTTTTTCCTTTGCTTATGTCATTCTAAAGGATATGTTCAAGTCCAAGCCTTAGTTACACATTGTCCAATATGTTAAGGTTTTACGGTGAAGAGAAGCTAGCACCTCATCCAAACCTCACACCTGTGTACCATGCCTTGTCAGCTGTCTGCATCTGTTCAATATATTTGCAGTTACCCTCCACTTACAATGTACAGTGTTATAAAAAATACCGGTGATTACTTCTGCCATACTTGTGCCTTAGAGGACTCATCTTTTGACTTCATTCTCTTTTCTCTGCTGTCAAAGTAGTGTGTATCTGCCTTACAAGGTTGATACATGCATAATAAGAACAAAGGAGTTCAGAAAGATATGCAGAGGGTAGCAGTTTGAAAGTGTTTGCTGTTTAATGCTTATGGATTTTCAGTTCTAGAGTCATGAGATGACAGCACAAAAATTACTTTTGCTTAATTGTCTTAGAAATCATAAGAACCAACTGACAAGACACATAACCCAGATATTCCAATGAAACAACAGTCTTACTATGCAAGTAAGCTTTTCCCTCTACAGATCCAATCACTTCATCCAGCACCTCTCTAGATGATACGCTGTTAAATGTTCCAACAGCTGACTGAAGCAGGGTCAGGCAACTTTGAAGGCACCGTTGCCACTCACTCAACTGACGATCAATCCCCTGAAATGTAACACAGATATTGAGTCCCAACTGCATAAACCAACTAACTCCATGCAGTAAGTCCTCTTATTCATTTCTTCATTCTTGGTTGGTATAAGTGCTCAAATGTTGAGCAATAAGTGACAGCTTAATACACTGTAAAGAATGTAGACAGAAGCAAGCAGCCTCCATTGACATAGAATTTTCCCAAAAATATGCAGGGAAAGCATGAAAAACCTCAGACACAACTGCCAGTCTCTGGGTTCAGACATCAACCCTGAGCCTTACTTTCACAAATCCCCACCAAATTCGATATCACTGAATATGTCAGTGTTGGTCATAACACTATAAACCTTTTCCAGTCTTATCAGAGTTCAATCTATGGAGTAATCAAATAGTTTCAAGACTGAATTTATTTCCCCAAAACAATAACACTTACCAATCAGTGCTGACTTATACATTGAGCCCAGTGACTGTACAACCATTCAAAACAATCTGTGAAGTGCATCACTTGACACTTGGTAAAGGCATTCTGCAATTTTGCATGAATCACGCTGACATCATTAATCCTCCTTCGCATTAATGCCATCTCAAACTTTGGAAAAAGAAAGAAGTCACATGGCACAAAATGTGTAAGTGGGGAGGCTATGCAATGACTGTCACTTTGTCTTGAGCCAGAAATTCATACAGATAAAGTACAGCATAAAGCTGTGGAACAGGAATTTGGCAGTAATCTGATGCATGTTCAGACAGTCCTTCCAAATGTTCTCAACTGACTGAAATAAAATTCCCAACCATATCACATAAACACCAACAAATGCACTCACACATTATTAAAACACCTGATGTTCTTGTATCGATATACATCTTTTGCCTGTCTGGCATCAATAAACTTTATTTTGTTCATACCTGTGCACAAATACCACTATATTAAATAAACACCAACAGATGTATGTATATATATGTATGTATATATGTGTGTGTGTATATATATATATATATACCATAGGTATTTTATTGTACATTTTATTTCACTTCTTTCTATATCCAGTGGTGTATAATCTTGGTTGATCACTTGAAAGAGACTAAACTATAAACTGTAATGCATAGATAATAATGTCTACAATACATATATATAATATATATAATAATATGAGTGCATTTGTCAGAATTTATTTGAACTTTTAAATATAATTAAAGTGATTTAATAATATATGAGTGAATTTGTTGGTGTTTATTTGAAATAATGATATTAGTGCATGGATACGAACAAGATAAAATTCCCAACACATTAGCAACTTCACAGAAAACGATTCTTCTGTGTCTGAGGACATGTTCCTTCACACCATGCACATATTCAATGTTTTACTTGTCAATGCGTGCCATGGCATTCAGCATCTTTGGCATATATCACACCATTTCTGAACTTGGAAAACCACTCAAAAACTTGTGGTCTTCCCACTGTCTGCTCTCCAAAGGCTACTTTCAACACTTCAAAAGTTTCAGTAGTATTTTTTCCCCAGTTGAAAGCAAAATTCTATGCAGATATGTTGTTCTTTCAAGTCTGCTAGATTCTGGGTACACAAAAATTGTGGATGAACAACACCCACTTGTAATGAACAAGACAGTACTCAACAATCACACATGCTACAGCCTTCTTCAATGCACGAAATGCCTCAGCATATGCCACTGTGTCTACAACTAGTAGCAGAAGTTCATGCAAGCAGCAGTAGTGTCATCTTGTAGTCAGTTGGGAAACTGTATAATTGCATCATGTAGAGTCCAGTTGAAATGTGATGGCACACGGTGACGCATGGGAGGGGAAGTGAAGGGGAAACTCGTGAATGAAGTGGGTAGTCAGTACCCTTCAAACTACCTCAGAACATGGTGCATTCAGCATTACTTCCACTGATGCACACACCTCAGCTGCCAGCAGTCGACTGAACTGACGCTCCCGCCAATTTAAATGGACTTGTCCATTTCACCGAAAGACCAAATCTGGATTCTGCACATATGCCATCACATTTCAAACGGAGTCTACTTTATAATGACTTGGAGCACCAATGAACTTGTTAAAGCAGGGGCTTAACTGACCAGTTTCTACTAATCTTTAAAAGGCCTGATTGATTCAGGTGATATTTTTTCACTATTCTGAAATCACGTATGTTGTGAGTGGCACACAGAAATATTCCTCATATGTCCAGTACCTAACAGTTATATCCCCCCTGTTTTGTAAAAAAGGGGACAACCCAAAAAATATAAATTTTACATGTGAAGCAAGATGATGGCTCTGTTGTACATATGACAAATACTTTGCAGAGGTAGGATATCCTCCATGTATCTTGGTTGTTCTTGAAAATGGAGTCATCATCTTTGTACATATCACAGAGGACCATTAGATGAATGATTAGCTACACTTAATTTAGCTCAAAACAGCAGTTAGCCCCCTTTTTTACAAAACAGGGGTGATATGTAATTTGTGCACACTAACCTTTCTACCAGGGTGAATATTATCTTAACAGAAAAAGATAAAATTATGAAATACATGGCACTTTGTGGATATAACACACAGATCATGCAGCATACCTTAAAAATGCAGTCAATATACAGGGTGTCACAGGAGGAACGGACCAAACTTCGGGAGGGTGTTCCTTATGTTAAACTATACCGATATAACCCAAAACACCTATGTCCAAAGT
>JGI20166J26741_11978918_pt1 | contig 19487 bp, 21 predicted proteins | sample TergutCu122P5_FD_26741 | JGI IMG/M metagenome (IMG submission 26741)
TGGGCCAGCAGGCGCTGCTGCCGCAGGCCAAGGTAACGGCCAGCTTCGGCATCGCCGAATGGACGCCCGATATTGACGATCCCGATGTCTGGATGCGGCAGGCCGATCAGATGCTGTATCGCGCCAAACACCTGGGCCGCGACTGCGTCTGCGTGGCCAGCGAAACGCCTCCCGCGCCCATACCCCAGCCAGCACAGCTTGATTGACGGCGGGCGCGCCGGGCAAAAACGCCGGGATTGCGCTGCGCTCCAACCCTGCGCCTGCCGTAGCGAGGCGCGCCCCGGCTCAACCGCCGCCCGCCACCCCCATCATCTGATTGCAGGTCGCCAGGCCGAAATCCTCGGCCTGTTTCGGGGTGGCAATCCCCCGATCCTCGTAGATGCGGCGGATGATGACGTTGATGATGCGCGGCCCGTTACTGCCATCCTCTTCATAAAGTCTCATCGGCGAGCCGCCGTCGCGGTTGTACAGGGTCTGGATGGCGTGGTCGCGGATGCGCTTGCAGAAGCGCATTTTCTCGGCATCCGGCATATCGTCGGCGGCATGGCCAGCGGGCAGCCAGGCCAGGATGCCCAGCAAGGCGCAGATCATGGTCAAGCACAGGCGTTTCATTCACTCGACTCCTGGATGGTGGCGGGATAGGCGAGAATATCGCGAAACAGCATGAAACGACGCTTCGGGAAACGGATTGCGGCAAATTGTCGCAGCGGCGCGACGGCCGAAAATTGTCGCATATCACGCATAATCCGGCCCATGCGATTTTTCCCCCGTAGCGCCGACGGAGCCGCCGCGCAGTGGCCAAATCAGCGGGCCAACCTGCGGCGTCTGGTCGCCTCGCGCTGGATCGTCCTCGCCGTCATGGCCGTGCTCTCCGCCGGCGCTCCCGGCCTCTTGGCCATTCCCCTGCCGCAAACGCCGCTGTTCGTGGTGCTCGCCGTCGCCGCCGCTTTCAACGCCCTGGTTGACCGGCGCTTGCGTGGCGCTTGCCACGCCACCTCGGGCGAACTGTTCAGCCAGTTGCTGTTCGACATCGTGGCGCTGGCCGCGCTGCTGTTTTTCAGCGGCGGCGCCACCAATCCGCTGATCTCGCTCTTGCTGCCGCCGCTGGCCTTCGCCGCGCTGACCCTGCCCGTCCCTGGCGTGCTCGCCGCCGGGGCCATCGCCATCGCCGCCTATTCGCTGCTGCTCATCGTCTACGTGCCGCTGCCGATACCGGATGCGGCGCGGGCAACGCAACTGCACCTGATCGGCATGTGGCTGACCTTCGCTGTCTCGGCAGCGCTGATCGCCTGGTTCGTCGTTCGCCTGACCGCCCTCGTCCGCCAGCGCGACGCCGAACTGGCCGCCGCTCGCGAGCAGGCGCTGCGCGACGAGCGGGTGCTGGCGATGGGCACCCTGGCCGCCGGCGCGGCGCACGAACTGGGCACGCCGCTGGCGACGATGAGCCTGCTGGCCGGCGAATTGGCTGTCGACGCCAGTCTGCCGCCTGCGGTGCGCGAGGACATCGCCCTGCTGCGCCAGCAGATCGCCGCCTGCAAGGACATCATCACCGGCCTCTCGCGCCGGGCCGGGGCCGAACGCCTCGACCGCCCGCCGCTGCAAGCCGCCGACCGCTGGCTGGATAAACTGCGCCAGCATTGGCACGCCATCCGCCCGCAGGCAGCCAGTCGGCTGACCGTCGGCTCCGACGGCCCGGCCCCGCAACTGGCCGCCGATCCGCGTCTCGAACAGGCGCTCCTCAATCTCTTCAACAACGCCGCCAACGCCACGCCGCAACCGCTGGAAATCCGCCTCGCCTGGGGTAGCGACGACCTGTGCATCGACATCCGCGACCACGGCCCCGGCTTTCCGCCAAGCGTGCTCGAAAATGCCGGGCAACACGGCCTGCCGGCCCATGCCGGCGGCAGCGGCGTCGGCCTCTTGCTGACGCGCACCGCCATCGAACAACTGGGCGGGCGCCTGCGCCTCATCAATCCCGATGCAGGCGGGGCGCTGGCCCGCATCGAACTACCGAGAAAATTACCGGAAACGGCCCATGCCTGACATCACCCTGGTCATCGACGACGACCCCAGTTTCAACGCCATCCTGGTTCGCACCCTGGAGCGGCGCGGCTTGCCCGCGCACGGCGCACTGACTCCGGCGACGGCGCTCGAACTGGCCCGCCAGACTCCGCCCGCTCGCGTCATCCTCGACCTCAACCTGGCCGGCAGTTCCGGCTTGGCGCTGATTCCCGAATTGCTGGCCATCAACCCGGATTGCCGCATCGTCGTCCTCACCGGCTACGCCAGCATCGCCACCGCCGTCGACGCGGTCAAACTCGGCGCTGTCCAGTACCTCGCCAAGCCGGTCGAGATCGAAGCCATCCTCGCCGCCTTCGCCGACGACGGCCCCGACCTCGACCTGGCGGCACCGGACACGCCATTGTCGGTCGACCGCCTGGAATGGGAACACATCCAGCGCGTGCTCAATGAAAACGACGGCAATATCTCGGCCACCGCCCGCGCCCTGAAAATGCACCGGCGCACCCTGCAACGCAAACTGGCCAAGCGACCGGTGCGCGGTTAAACAACCCGGATGTTTCCGCGATACGGTAGGATGTCAACGCTTTGATGCTCATGCGTTAGACTGATTCGTCTGACGAACTGGACACTCGAACTCGGAATAAAGGCCACTACCCCGGCAAAAATCATGAAGTCGACCGCCACTCACTATGATTTTCGCATTGACACCCTGACACCGGAAACTCTGCGCCTGAGCCGTTTCGTGGACTATGTAGATACCCTGCGCGGCATCTTTGATGCCGGCGATGACGTGTTTTTCCATCAAGTGCGCCGGGGTAGTGCGGTGCTGGAGTTCGGCGTCGCTCCAAAGGCTGTGTCGCGCATCGAAAAACGCCTATGTCTGTTGGGCAGCGTCAACATGTCCGCCGATATGGCCTTGCAATGGACGAATATCAACCGTTTTCTGCGCCGCGACAATGCCAGCGCCAGACTGACGCGAAAAGGCAGTACAGTGGCGTTGGCCCAGTTTACGGGCATCCATACACCGTTGGCGCAAGAAGCCATCGTGCATGAAAGCGGCACGCTGGATGGCGTGTTGGTGGGTGTGAGAGGCGTGGACGACAGCGTGCCGGTCTGGCTGAAAGCCGACGATGGCAGCATACTGAAATGCAACGCCAAGCGTGAACTTGCCCGCCAACTCGCACTGCTGTTCGACACCTACGTGCGCGTGGCGGGTAAAGGCAAATGGCGGCGCGGTGACGATGCCCGCTGGACGTTGGAAGAATTCGACATCCAGAGTTTTGAGCAACTGGATGAAACGCCACTGGGCAAACTGGTACAAAGCATCCAGACCATTGAAGGCAACGGCTGGAATGAACTGGAAGACGCCCAAGCCGTTTGGCTTGAGTTGAGGGCGGACTGATGCCCGTCGCCTTCGATGCCAACATTCTGATTGATCTGTTCAATCCACGCATCAAAGGCAACCGCCGCGCCAAGCTCGATGGCCTGCTCGAACAGCACGCCAAAACCAAAATCATTATTCCCACGCCTTGTCTAACCGAATACCTGGTGCGGGCGGACAAGGCGCGTGACGAATTGATGGCGAAATTGTCGGCCAGCCGTTCTTTCAGTATTGAGCCGTTTGACCAGCGCGCAGCAACGGAATGCGCGTTGCTGCTGGCCGACCATTGGGACTCGGCAACACGCAAACAGGTCAGCCGCACCAAATTCAAATTCGACTGGCAAATCGTCTCCATCGCACTGTCGCGCAATGTGACGCACATCTACAGCGACGACGCCGACTTGCGCCGTATTGCGGAAAAGCTGTTGCTAACGGTGACGGGACTTGATGAGTTACCAATACCGGATTCTGCACGGCAAACGAAACTTCCGTTTGAGAAGTAGGTTGCCGGTCGGTTGCTCAGAGAATGGAAAACAAAAACAGCGGCCGCAGCCGCCGTTGGTTGTGTCGGCAATGTTCAGTGCTGCTGATCGTGAGTCATCGGCATCGGCCGCATGATCTTGGCTTCGACCTGTTTGCTGCTGCCGTCGTCGAAGGTCAGGGTGATCGGCACCATGTCGCCTTCCTTCATCGGCGCTTTCAGGTCGATCATCATGATGTGCAGGCCGCCCGGCTGCAAGACCGCTTCGCCGCCGGCCTTGATGCCGATGTCGGCGACCGGGCGCATTTTCATCACGCCGCCTTCGTTGATGTGCGTGTGCAATTCGGTGACCCGCGATAGCGGATTGTCGGCCTTGACCAGTTTGACATCCTGGCTGCCGCCATTGTGGATCACCATGAAGGCACCGGTGGCCGGGGCGTTCGGCGGCGCCAGGCGAACGTAAGGATTTTGTACTTCGATCTGGTCGGCTGAACCGGCCAGGACGCCCGCCGACAACAGCAGGCCGGCGGCGAGCAGGGACAATTTGTTCATCATTTGCTTCTCTCCTTCATGGGCTGGTTAAAATTTTGTGGATCTCGGCCGCCACTTGCTCTGGCATCGCGCCGTGCGGCAAGGCGCCGCGCAGGCGACCGTCACGGCCGATCACGTAGGTATCCGCGCTGTGGTCGACGACGTAGCCGCCGCCAGCCGTCGCCGCCTTCTGTTCGGCATAGAAAACGCCGTAGCGGCGGGCGATCTCGGCTACGGCCTCGGGGCTGCCGGTGACGCCGACGATGGCCGGATGGAAGAAGGCGACATATTCCTTGAGCCGCGCCGGCGTATCGCGCTTGGGGTCGACCGAGACGAAGATCACGGCGACATCGGCCAGTTCCTCGGCGCTCAATTGATTCAGGGCGGTGGCGACGGTCGACAGCGCCGTCGGGCAGATGTCGGGGCAGTAGGTGTAGCCGAAGAAGAGCAGCACCGCCTTGCCGCGAAAATCAGCCAGCGCGACCGGGCCATCGGCGGATTGCAAGGTGAAATCGCCGCCGCCTGGGGCCGTGGCCGAGGGGGCAACCGGGTTGGCCACGGCAGGCAATGGCGATTCCGGCAGATCGGGATGCCAGAACAGCCCCAGGCCCGTGACCAGCGCCACGAGAAAAATAACCATAGCAAGCAACTGGCGTTCGGACATCAGGTCGCACCCCCCGTGGTAAAGCGCCAGGGTATCGCAATGCGCTGGCCGCCGGCCTCGATCAGCACCGTCGCCTGCCATTCCATCCGGCCGCTGATGCACACCGGCAGCGTCACTTCGGCGGCGTACACGCCGTTGCCCTGGTCGGCCAAACGCGGCCGGTTATAACCCATGTTCATATCGACGCCAGCAAAATCGACTTCGACCCTGGCCGGCGTCAGGCCCTCGGTCGCAATCCTGACTTCAAATGGCCGCGCCAGCGGAATCGGCAAGGTTCCCATATTCAGTTCGACGCTGCCACCGGCCGGCAGCGCCACGTGGCAAGGGCCGCGTTGCAGATCGCAGGCCGGATCGGGCTGGACCACGACATCGGACTTGGGCAGCAGCAGCGGCGACAGTTTGTAGCCGACAACCACGACCAGCGCAATCAGCAGGATGCCGACCAGATCAATCAGGATTTTCTTGTTCAAGATCACTTTCGAGGCAGGACGCGGAAAAAGCGGAATTTTCCGCGCCAGAAGCTGGACAGAATTAGCAGACATCAATTTTTTCACAGTCATGGCGGAATACAGTGTGTGACAAATTGTCACAGGCGGGTTAGGCTTCTGTGGCAGTCGGGGGTAGAGGTTCGAGGGTATGTTTGTTTTTTCAGGAGAGATCAAATGAGTCAATTTGCAGTCAAACCGACCGCGCTGCTTGTCGCAGCCGGCATCGGACTGAGCGCTGCCAGCGCCGCCTGGTCGGCCGAGTCCCTGCAGGACGTGCTGAAGCGTCGCGGTCTCAGCCAGCAGGACGTGCTGGCCGCGGCCAAGACCTACGTGCCGACCGGCAAGCGCGACGACTTCGTGGTCTTCAGTTCCGGCGGCCAGTCGGGTCAGATCATCGTCTATGGCATTCCGTCGATGCGTATCCTGAAGTACATCGGCGTCTTCACGCCGGAGCCGTGGCAGGGCTACGGCTTCGATGAAGAATCGAAGATGGTGCTCAGAGGGGGCCGGATCGATGGCCGCGACATGACCTGGGGCGACACCCACCACCCGGCGATCTCCGAAACCAATGGCCAGTATGACGGTCAGTTCCTGTTCATCAACGACAAGGCCAACCCGCGCGTCGCCGTGCTTGACCTGCGTGACTTTGAAACCAAGCAGATCGTCGTCAACCCGGTCTACAAGTCCGAACACGGCGGCACTTTCGTCACCCCCAACACGGATTACGTGTTCGAGGCGGCGCAGTATCCGGCCCCGCTGGAAAACCAGAAGTTCCACCCGCTCGAGGATATGAACGACAAGTACCGCGGCGGCATGACCTACTGGAAATTCGACCGCCAAGCCGGTCTCATTGATGCGAAGGCGTCCTTTACCGTCGAACTGCCGCCGTACTGGCAGGATCTGTCGGACGCCGGCAAAGGTCCGTCGGATGGCTGGTCGTTCACCAACTCGTTCTGCTCCGAACGCTATGTCGGCGGCATCGAGAAGGGTCGCCCGCCGTATGAAGCCGGCTGCTCGGCCAAGGATACCGACTACCTGCACGTAATCAACTGGAAAAAGGCCGCCGAACTGGTCGCCCAGGGCAAGGCCAAGAAGATCAACGGCCATGATGTCCTGTCGATCGACACCGCGGTCAAGGAAGGCATCCTCTTCCTGATTCCCGAACCGAAGTCGCCGCACGGCGTCGATGTGACCCCGGATGGCAAGCTCATCATCGTTGCCGGCAAGCTCGACACCCACGTGTCCGTCTTCTCCTTCGACAAGATCATGGCCGCCATCAAGGCCGGCAAGTTTGAATCGAAGGATCCGTATGGCATACCCATCATCGGGATGCAGGACGCGCTGGACAAGCAGGTACAACTCGGCCTCGGCCCCCTGCACACCCAGTTCGACTCCAAGCCCTGCGTCGCCTACACCTCGCTGTACGTCGATTCGCAGGTCGCCAAGTGGGACTACTGCCAGGGCAAGGTGCTGGACAAGCTGGCCGTCCATTACAACATCGGCCACCTGATGACCATGGAAGGCGATACCGTCAGTCCGAAGGGCCGCTACCTGGTTGCCCTGAACAAGCTGGCGATCGACCGCTTCGTGCCGGTCGGCCCGCTGCATCCGCAGAACCACCAGTTGATCGACATCTCGAACGACAAGATGCAACTGTTGTACGACATGCCGGTGCCGCTGGGTGAGCCGCACTACGCCGTGGCCATCGAGGCCGCCAAGCTGAAGCCGGGCGTTCGCTACAAGGTGGGCACCGACTCGCGCACCGGCAAGCTGAGCCCGGACTATGTCCGCGCCGGCGAGGAAGTGACGACCAAGAAGGGCAATCAGATCGTGGTCAAGGGGACGCTGATCCGTTCGCATATCACGCCGGAAACCATCGAGGCTGAAGTGGGCGACGAAATCACCCTCCACCTGACCAACCTCGAGCGCGCCCAGGACGAGACCCACGGCTTCGCCGTCTCGACCTACAACGTCCATGCCTCCCTCGAACCGGGCAAGACCGTCACCCTCAAGTTCAAGGCTGACAAGGAAGGGGTCTATCCGTACTACTGCACGGAATTCTGCTCCGCCCTGCACCTCGAGATGATGGGTTACCTGCTGGTCAAGCCGAAGGGCTGGAAGCCGACCAAGACCGCCGCTGCCGCCCAGGCCGCCTACACCGAAGCCGACTACAAGGCGACGCTGAAGAAGGTTGCCGATACCCAGGCCGTCATCGACTCCGTGGTGGGTTTCATCACCAGCGTCAACTACAAGGACTTCCCGGACGTGGTCGCCATGGTTGAGGATGCCACCGACCAGCTGGGCAAGATTCCTGAAGCCAAGGCCAAGGCTGAAGCCGCCGCCGCCAAGAAGGACTGGGACCAGGCCAACCTGTGGGCCGAGCAGATCTGGCAATACCAGGTCAAGGCCGCCGACCTCGGCCTGCGCGCCAAGACCTACCTTGAGCAGGCTGGCGCCAAGAAGGTACAGTGAAGCCGAACAGTCTTGATCTGACTTAAGGCGCTTGACGAGGGGCAGAGCAATACTGCCCCTCGTTTCATTTAGGAGGAAATACCCATGAAATTTGTCGTGACTTTGCTTGCCGCTGCGCTCGTCGCCGCCCCCGCCATGGCCGCGCTGGATGGCGCCAAGCTGTACACTGAAAAAACCTGCAACGCTTGCCACGGCCCCAAAGGCGACAAGCCGCTGATGCCCAACTATCCGAAGATCGCCGGCCAGAACGCCGCTTATGCCGAACAGCAGATCAAGGACATCAAGAGCGGCGCCCGCAACAACGCCCAGACCGCCGCCATGAAGGGCGTCATGCACCTGGTCAATGACGAGGAGATCAAGGCGCTGGCCGACTACCTCTCGAAATTGAAATAGGCCAGCGATGCCTGACGCACGGCGTTTTTGATCCGCGTCAAAAGTGCTGATCAATGCCGGCCGATAATGGTCGGCGCGTTCCGACAAATTTTCAAAGGACATCACCCATGAAAGCATCACTTTTACTGATCGGCCTGCTCAGCGCAGGCGTTGCTCTCGCCCAGCCGGCGCCGAAGAAAGAAGGCATCGAAGGCAAGGGCTACCAATGGAACGCCCAGGAAGGCGAGAAGATCGAGGCGCTCCATCTCAAGGGCGACAAGAAGCGCGGCGAGGAAGCCTACGAGGTTTGCGGTGCCTGCCACCTGCCCTCCGGCGCCGGTCGTCCCGACGGCACCTTTCCGCAACTGGCCGGCCAGCACACCACCGTGCTGATCAAGCAGATGGCCGACATCCGCGCCGGTCTGCGCGACAATCCGACCATGTATCCGTTCGCCGTCACGCTGACCGACCCGCAGGAACTGGCCGATGTTTCGGTCTACATTCAGAGTCTGTGCATCCCGACCGACCACGGCAAGTACGAAGGCCCCGACGCTGCCATGCAGGTCGCCAAAGGCAAGGAACTGTACGAAAAAGAGTGCAAGGAGTGCCACGGCGTCCACGGCGAGGGAGACAAGGAAAAGTTCTACCCGGTCATCGCCGGCCAGCATTACAAATACCTGTTGCGCCAGATGACGGAGATTCGGGATGGCAAGCGCCGTAACGCCAACCCGGACATGGTGAAGATCATCAAGAAGTACGATGACAGCCAGTTGGTCGCCATTTCCGCCTTCCAGTCGAGTCTGGCGATGCCCGGCGCGATGTGCAAGCCGAAAGCCGGCAAGAAATAACCCCTCCCGCCCGGACCCCGCAAGGCGTCCGGGCTTGCATGACCCCCGTTGTCATGGGGATGACCATCCGTCGCCCGCCAGAGAATCGTTCCATGAACAAGCAGAACACTATCGTCGCCGGCCTCACCCTGATCTCGCTGATCTGCCTGATTGCCGCCTACTTTGCCCCGATCTGGTGGGTTTCGCTGACGGCCCCCAATTATCCCAAGGACGCCTTCCCCGACGGCATTCGCATCCATTTCCATTTCGACGGCGTCTACAGCGGCTGCAAGATCGCCGGCAAGGGAACGCGGATGGCCAGCGAAATCACCCAGAAAGATCTGGGCGACGATGACGAGCGCTATAACCCGATCATCGACGCCAACAAGAACGTCGATCAGGGCGCCGAAGGTCTCGACTGCGTCCATGAGATGAACACCATCAACCACTACGTCGGCATGTATCCCATCGCCAGCGGCGCGCCGGTTGAAAAACCCCTGGCCAAGTTCTTCTTCGGCTTTTTCGCCGTGATGTTGCTGGCCTTCGCCGCGCCGCAAAAGAAGGTGCGTCTGGCCATCCTCGGCATCGGCTTCGCCGCCGTCGCGGCCTGGGCCGTCGTCGACCAGTATGTGCTCGGCCACCTCGCCAGCCATGTTGCCAATTACATCAACGAAACCGGCACCTACTTCAAGGAACCCGAGAAGATTCAGGCCTGGGGCGACAATGTCAGGACCGTCAGCAACATCGTCATTGCCGGGTTGATCGTGGTCATGGTCATCGTCTTTGTCGGCGTCTGGAAGATGCGCAGCTTCCAACTGCTTCTGGCGGCTGTGCCGGCGCTGCTGCCGCTGTTCTTCCTCATCGAATACGCGGCATGGCTCTGGTTTTTCGGCCACAACCTGAATGACTGGGGCGCTTTCACCGTCAAACCCTTCATGCCCACCGTATTCGGCGAAGGCAAGGTGGCCCAGTTCTCAACCTATTCCTACCCGTACTGGGGTTATGGTCTGCTGCTGGCGATCTTCATCTGCATGATGCTGGCCCTCCTGATTCGCCGCAAACAATTGCGCGAAGGCGGCGCCGAGTGAGACTGCGCCGCTCGCTGATCTGGCTTGGCATTGCCGCTGGTCTCGGCGTCGGCGGCCTGGCCGCTTCACAATCGCTGGAGGGAATGGGAAAACCCAATCTCGCCGGAAACTGGGGTTCCTCGGCGGAAAAGGCCATTCGCCCGGCGGCCCCCAACCGCACCGATATACCCTGGTTTCAGTTGCTGGTCGACCAGGCCGCGCCGGGGTCGATCCTGAAACCGCCGCCCGGCATTTACGCCGGCCCGGTTCTGGTTGACAAACCCCTGACCATCGACGGCGGCGGCAAAGTGACCATCGACGGCGGCGGCAAGGGAACCGTCTTCGTCATCGATACGGCAGGGGCCACCCTGCGCGGTCTTGATCTGCGCGGCTCGGGCGATGCCCACGACAACGACGACGCCTGCCTCAACATCCGCGGCAAACACCATCTGGTCGAGGAAAACCGCATCAGCGACTGCCTTTTCGGCATCGATCTGAAACAGGCCGACGACAACACGGTGCGCGCCAACCACATCACCTCCAAGCCCTTCGATCTCGGCCTGCGCGGCGACGGCCTGCGCCTGTGGTACAGCCACCACAACCTGATCGAGAAAAACGAGGTCGTCGATTCGCGCGACATGGTGGCCTGGTATTCGGATCACAACACCTTTCGCGGCAATATCGGCAAGCGCAGCCGCTACTCGATCCATTTCATGTTCGCCAAGGACAGCCTGGTCGAGAATAACGAGTTCTACGACAACGCGGTCGGCGTGTACCTGATGTACACCGAGCGCGTCCACCTGCGCCACAACCTCATCTCGCACGCCACCGGCGCCGCCGGCATGGCGATCGGGTTCAAGGAATCGAGCGATTCCGAGATCAGCGGCAACGAAATCATCTATTGCGCGGTCGGCGTCGGCTCCGATCTCTCCCCCTTCGAGCCGGGCACGACCCTGCATTTCACCAACAACCGCTTTGCTTACAACGGCATCGCCGTGCGCTTCACCAGCGAACTCGGCGGCAACATCCTGACCGACAACAGCTTCGAGGGCAATCTCACCGATGTCGTGCAGATGGGCCGCGACGTGGCCGGCAAGAACGAATGGCGCAACAACTATTTCTCCGACTACCAGGGCTTCGACCGCAATGGCGATGGCATCGGCGACACGCCATACGAGTTGTATGCCTACGCCGATCAGATCTGGATCGAGACGCCGGCGGCGCAGTTCTTCAAAACCTCGCCGGTGCTTGAACTGCTCGATTTTCTCGAACGCCTGGCCCCTTTCTCGTTGCCCGAACTGCAACTGAAGGATGACACCCCGCGCTTCGCCAGGCCGGAAAGGCCCGCCCGTACATGAACCGCCCATGAGCACGACCCAAACCAAGCCGGCCATGTCCCTGGAAAAGGCGCAAAAGGCGCGGCGCAAATTTCTCCAGTCGCTCGGCCTGACCGTGACCTTTGCCGGCATCCCGCTGCTCGGCTTCATCCCGGTCGCCGCTGCCAACCGCCCGCCGCGCCTGCGCCCGCCCGGCGCGTTGAACGAGCGGGATTTTCTGGCGTCGTGCATCAAATGCGGCCAATGCGTGCAGGTCTGCCCGGTTCAGGCCATCAAGCTGGCCGACATCGTCGATGGCTTCGGCATCGGCGTTCCCCACATCGATGCCCGCACCCAGGCCTGTGATTTTTCCTGCGACGCCGTGCAGTGCATTCTCGCCTGCCCGACCGGCGCGCTGACCTACACCGCGCCGGATTTCCACGCCCCCCGCGCAGGCGCATCGCTCGCCGCCGCGCCCATTCTCAAGGCCAAGGCAAACGACCCCGAACCGACGCTCAACCTCAAGGAGCGCATGGGCGTCGCCCGTCTGGCTCGCCCGGAATCCTGCCTGGCCATCCAGGGCAAGGGCTTCAAGGGCCAGACCCGCGGCCCCGCCTTCAAGGGCGAACTGCGCTACCTGGAGGTGGATCGCCGGAAACCGATCGCGGTTCGCAACCACCCCTACGATCTCGAACTGTGCGACCTCTGCGTGCGCGAATGCCCGCTCATGGACGCCATCGAACTGCGTCCGGTCAAGGATGCCCACGGCGTCGAGCGCATGACGCCGACCGTTCTCGAACCCTGCATCGGCTGCGGCGTCTGTGAAATGGTGTGCCCGGCCAAACCGGCGGCTATCGTCATCGACCCGCAAGCTGTCTGGAAAGCCTGAGATGAAACGACCCCCACGCTCACGCCGTTCGCTGCCCCCCGAGGGGGCGTCAGTCTCCTTCGGGCGGCCGGGCGGAGACTGACATGAGCCGCTTCGCCGACCTGTTCATGGGCATGCTGGGCGCTGCCCCGAAGAAACCGGAAAAAGTTTCCGAAAAGGTCCAGAAGATCATGTTCCTCAAATACGAGGACAAGGATCGCTTCATCAAGGAAAAACTGCACGCCCGCGAGCACCACAAAACCAGCCACAAATGGCGCAACCGCCGCTGGGCCGTGCTGATCGCCGCCAACCTGCTGTTCGTCGTCTCCTTCTGGCTCGACATCCAGCTTCTCGAAGGCGCGCTGACCGCCTCGCGCTTCATCGGCTTTCACCTGATCGACCTGAATTCCGCGCTGCAAGTCATGCTGGCGCACAAGCACATCATCGTGAACCTGTTCATCGGCACCGCCACCGTTTTCGTGCTCTGGGTGCTGCTCGGCGGTCGCACCTTTTGCTCCTGGGTCTGTCCTTACCATCTGCTCGCCGAATGGTTCGAGGCCCTGCACCTCAAGCTGGTCGAGAAGAAAATCGTTACCGACCACGAATTCCATCGCGGCGCGCGCACCGTGTTCTGGGTTCTGTTCGCACTGATGGCTCTGGTGACCGGCTATACCGTGTTCGAGACCATCTCGCCGACCGGCATCCTGTCGCGCGCCCTGATCTACGGCCCTGGCCTGGCGCTCGGCTGGGTCTTTCTGCTGCTGCTGTTTGAAGTCTTCTGGTCGCGCCGCGCCTGGTGCCGCTACGTCTGCCCGATCGGCCTGACTTACGGCGTCGTCGGTTCCATCTCGCCGTTGCGCATCCAGTACACCGTCGAACACTGCTTCCACGAAGGCGACTGCCGCAAGGTCTGCCTGGTGCCGCACGTTCTCGATGTCACCATCAAGAACCGCGCCGCCGAGGAACACCTGAGCCTCGGCCCCGACTGCACGCGCTGCGGCCTGTGCGTGGATGTCTGCCCGACCGGCGCCTTGCGCTTCAACATCAAGGGGTTATCCAGGCTGCTCTGATTCCATTTTCAAATCAGCCGAGGACGCGAAGGCGAAGCGAGAGACAGACCGGTTGACCGGCAAGCGAAGCCGACAAAGTCATCGGTTGATTTGGCAATGGAATGAGATGTGTGGTTATTTGCGAGGCAGCCCATTAGAATCAGCCGCACACTGCCTGCACAAGCCGAGCATGATAATCACCCAGATCGATGAAGCCATCGGCGTCATCACCCTCAAGCATGAAGCCAAGCGCAACGCGCTTTCGGAACGCCTGGTCGACAGCGTCATCGGCGCCCTCGCCGAATTCACCCGCCAGGATGTGCGCTGTGCCATCCTGCGCGCCGCACCCGGCGTCAAGGTCTGGTCAGCCGGCCACGACGTATCCGAACTCCCTGAAGGCGGCCACGACCCGCTCGGCTGGCGCGATCCGCTGCGTCATCTGATCCGCGAACTGGAAAACTTCCGCGCCCCGATCATCGCCATGATTGAAGGCAGCGTCTGGGGCGGCGCCTGCGAAACGGTGCTCGCCTGCGACCTGATCGTCGCCACGCCGGAGGCCAGCTTTGCCGCCACGCCCGCTCGCCACAGCGTGCCTTACAACGTCTCCGGCCTGCTCACCTTCCTCAACGCCGCGCACATCCACATCGCCAAGGAAATGCTGTTCACCGCCCAGCCCATCCCCGCCAGCCGGCTCGAACGCATGGGCATCATCAACCACATCGCCCCGGCGGAAACCATCGAGACCGTCACCTACGACATCGCTCGTACCATCGCCAACAACGCCCCGCTGTCGATCACCGTGATGAAGGAGCAATTGCGTATCCTGGCCGGCGCCCACACCATGTCGCCGCAGGACTTCGAGCGCATCCAGGGCCTGCGCCGCGTGGTCTACAATAGCGAGGATTATTCTGAAGGCATAAAAGCTTTCAAGGCAAAACGAAAACCCAAGTTCAAGGGACAGTAATCGTTGTTCATCCGGTTATCTGAAAAGCCGTAACCACCGCAGCTTTGCTGTTCCTTCCCTTTTGATGCAGGTTCAATGTCAGCCGTCGCCGCCTTTTTTATAATCCTAAAAACCGTAGTTGACCGCTCGTGAATTTGATAAACGCTGCATGAACACGACCTTTCCCGACTTCGATGACCGACACCGTATGGGTGAAACCGCTACGCGCCCGATCAGGCCGCCCTCGGGCACGCTGGCGGCGTTGCTCCTCCTTGCAGGCATCAGCCTGCCGCGTCGTCGCGCCTTGCCAGCCCACCCGATGTCGACCTGCTCAGGCGCGTCCAACTACGGTTTTTAGGATAATCCGCCCATGATCCAGATCAGCCATCTCGCCAAGACCTTCCGCCGCGTTCGGGTGCTCGACGGCATCGACCTTAACATCGGCCTCGGCGAGCGCATCGCCCTGATCGGCTCCAACGGCGCCGGCAAGACCACCCTGATCCGCTGCCTGCTCGGCGAATACACCCACGATGGCCAAATCGCCATCGCCGGCCTTGATCCGCGCAAGAACCGTACCGCTGTGCTCGGCAACATCGGCTTCGTGCCGCAACTGCCACCGCCACTGAAAATGCCGGTCGGCCAGTTGATCGACTTCTCGGCCTCGCTGTGCGGCACTGCGCCGCAACGTATCCACGCCGTCGCCCGGCGTCTCGGCCTCGATGTCGACGCCATCGCAACCCGGCAATTCGTCCGCCTCTCCGGTGGCATGAAGCAAAAACTGCTGATCGCCATCGCGCTGGGCCGCGACGCCAGGGTGCTGGTGATGGATGAACCCGCCGCCAACCTCGATCCCGAAGCGCGCAAAATCTTCTTCGACCTCTTGGCCGAGCGACTGGCAGACGCCACGATGCTCATCTCCAGCCATCGTCTCGACGAGGTGTCGGCGCTGGTCAACCGGGTCATCGAAATGGACATGGGCAAGATCGTGCTCGACGACAAGGTCGCCGACAATGCCACGCTAACCTCCCGGCTGGCCTGCCGCATCGCGCTCAGGCGCTTCGAGCCGGCTTTCGCCAAGGCGATTGACGGCTGGAATTTCACCAGCCGCGACAACGATCGGGTCTGGCAAGGCGAGATCGCCGGGCCGGATCGGCTGCGCTTTCTCGGCATCATCTCCCGCTACACGGCGCTGATCGCCGACCTGTCGCTGACCGAGAACGCCGGCTAACCATGTGCCGCAGCCCCGAACGCCGCCAGTTTCTCGGCCGCCTCGCCGCCGCCGGCTTCCTGCTGACGCCGCTGGCCGCCGCGCTGACCGCCTGCCAGAAAGGCGACTGGCCGGAAGGCATGGCCGAAATCAAGTGGGATCGCGACACCTGCGCGCGGTGCAGCATGGTCATCTCCGACCGCCGCTTTGCCGCCCAACTGCGCGGCGGGCCGCAAAATGCCGCCTGGAAGTTCGACGACATCGGCTGCCTGCTGTTCTGGATCCGCGACAAAGCCGCCGACATGCCGTGGCTGGCCGACCCGGCGACCCGCATGTGGGTCGCCGACATGAGCAGCAAGGGCCAGGATGTCAAATGGCTCGACCCGCGCCAGGCCCACTACGTCGGCCGCCATTCGCCGATGGGCTACAATTTCGCCGCCACCGCCCAGCCGCAGGCCGGCAGCCAGGATTTCGCCAGCATGCGCGAACACCTGCTGGCGCGCGGCAAGTGACGCCCATCATGCCGCCGACACCGACGGACATGGCGGACGATACGCCGCTCCGTGCGTCATTCTGCGCGCAGTCGCAGAATCCATCCGGCGTCTGGATTCTGCGACTACGCTTCGCTCCGCGCAGAATGACGGTGAGAGGTTCTTTCACGCTAACCCATAGGCCCGACCCGCCATGAAACAACTCTGGCTGACCGCCAAACTGGATATCGTCGAATCACTGCGCGCCCGCTGGTTCCAGATCTACACCCTGGTTTTCGGCGGCATCGTCGCCCTGCTCTTCGTCTTTGGCCTGACCGAATCGCGGGTGCTCGGCTTCATCGGTCTCTCCCGCCTGCTCGTCACTTACATCCAGCTGACCATGGCCATCCTGCCGATCTTCGTGCTGATTACCACGGTGCGTTCGGTCGCCGGCGACCGCGAGGCCGGCGTCTACGAATACCTGCTGTCGCTGCCGGTATCGCTGTCGGCATGGTTCTGGGGCAAGATCGTCGGCCGCTACCTCGTCATCTTCACGCCGGTCTTTCTGGCCATGCTCGGCGCCACCCTCTGGGCCACGATCCAGGACATCGAGGTGCCGTGGGACATGTTCGGCTACTACACGGCGCTGCTGGCGGTGATGGCCCTATGTTTTCTCGGCATCGGCATGCTCATCTCGGCCATCGCCCGCAGCACCGACATGGCCCAGGGGGCTGCCTTCATGGTCTGGCTGACGCTGCTCTTGTTCCTCGACCTGATCCTGCTCGGCGTCATGATCCAGGGCAAGGTCGCGCCGGAAGTCGCCATCCTCCTGGCCTTGGCTAACCCGCTGCAAGTCTTCCGCACCGCCGCGCTGGCCCTGTTCGACCCGCAACTGATCGTGCTCGGCCCCTCGGCCTTCGTCATCCTCGACCTGTTCGGCGCTACCGGCTACAAAATCTTCGCCCTGGTCTATCCGGCCTTTCTGGGCCTCTTGAGCGCCACCATCGGCTACCTCCTGTTCCGCCGGGGCGACCTGCCGTGAAACATCTGCTCGCCGCCCCGGTTTTGGCCCTGGCCCTGTTCGCGCCACTCGTCCTGGCCGAAGAACAACCCTCCGCGGCACCGCTGTTCGCGGCCACGCTCACCGACCTCAACGATCAGCCGGCGGCCCTCGCCCGCTACCAAGGCAAGCCGCTGATCGTCAACTTCTGGGCGCGCTGGTGTGGCCCCTGCAAGGCCGAAATTCCCGAACTGATCGCCTTCCGCCATGCCCACCAAGGCCAGATCGAAATACTCGGCATCGGCATCGAGGACCGCGCCGAACCGGTCAAGGATTTCGCCAAAGCCTATGACATGGATTACCCGCTGTTCATCGCCAAGGAACAAGGCATGCCGCTGATGAAAGCCCTCGGCAACCCCATCGGCGGCCTGCCCTATACCCTGTTCATCAACCGCCAGGGTAAGGTCGTGCACAAAAAGATGGGGTTGTTGAAAGAAGCCGATTTCACCACCGCCGCTCCGGCCTTGCTGGCGAAATAAAACCGTCCTGACCCCAACGGCATTGTTGCCCCTATAATCCAGACGGCCCCGGCGCATTTCAAGCATTTTCGCATGGCGATTCATCGTCTGTGGGCCGTGGGGCATCCCCACGGCGATTGTTTTGATGTTGCCGATACAGCGCACGACTCCGCCCTGCGCCTCCGGCGCAGATCGGGTCGCGCTCGACCCGCAGGTTGGAATGCACCGTGGGCCGCCCTTTTGTGATTTATACATGTCTCGCCGCCCATCACACGTTCAATGGATCGCTACCGCGCTGGCCCATGCCCTGCTGGCCGCCGACGTCGATCAAGCCCGTACCCGCTCGCAGGCAGCGCTGACGGAGCGCATGGGCATCTGCCTTGGCATTCCCGCATCAGCACAGTTGCGCGCCTTGTCAACTGCGCTGGCGCGGCGGTCACTGCCGTTCTGGCGGCAGCACACGGTACCGACGTTGGCTCGCCATTTGCAAAACATGGCGTCATTCCAAAAACTGTTCGCCGACTCACCACTGTGCGTTCGGCGCTGGCTGTTGCGCCCGGTGGAAATGCGCGACCAGACGCCCGGTTTCATCGCCCCGTTGCCATTACCGCAGTGGCCGACGTCGGTCGATCTGGCGCGTGGACTGGGCATCTCGCTGGATGAACTCGACTGGCTCTGCCATCCCGCTCTGGGCTGGCGCGATGCTCTATCCTCGTCCCCGCCCGCGCCCGGCGCGCGACGCGTCGCGCCGCACTACCGCTGCATTCTCCGGCCCAAGGCCCACGGCGGCTTGCGCCTGATCGAAGCGCCGCTGCCTCTGCTCAAGCGCATACAACGCCGATTGTTGACCGAACTGCTCCAGCATGTGCCGGTTCATGAATGCGCACACGGCTTCGTGCCTGGGCGCGATGTCGCCAGCCATGCGCAAACGCACGCCGGCCAGTCATTCGTGATGACCTTCGATCTGCGCGACTTTTTCAACAGCATCGGCGCTGGCCGCATCAACGCGCTGTGGCGCAGCCTGGGTTACCCGGAAGGCACGGCGCGCTGCCTGAGCGCCCTGACCACCACGCGCACGCCCGCGCCGGTGCGCGCCCGGCTGCATGAATCGGGCGAGGCGAATTTCATGCGCCAGCGCCGCCTGAGCAGCGCCCATCTGCCGCAAGGCGCGCCGACCTCGCCGGCCCTGGCGAACCTCTGCGCCTTCGGGCTGGATTTGCGGCTGGCCGGTCTGGCCGAACGCTTCGGTGCGCGCTATTCGCGCTATGCGGACGATCTCGTGTTCTCCGGCCCGGCGGCGCTGGGCCGCCAGTCCCGCGCCCTACACGCCTGGGTCAGCGCCATCGTCGCCAGCGAGGGCTTCGCCCTGCATCCGGCCAAGACGCGCCAGCTACCGGCGCACCACCAACAGCGCATCACCGGACTGGTCATCAACCAGCGCCCCAACCTGGCCCGCGATGATTACGACCGCCTGCGCGCCGAACTGCATCAACTCACGTTCAAAACCGCCGTCGATCCCGCGCTGCGGGCGCATCTGCAAGGACGGCTGACCTGGGCTACCCGCTTCGTCTGCGCCAGCCGCGCCCGCAAGCTGAAGGGCTTGCTGGAACGGATCGACTTTGCGCCGGCTTCTTCCGCATAACGCCACCACCTGCACTTTGCCATGCTCAAACGTAAGTGTCGCTGCGGGACGATTTATTCATACCCAAGGCTTTTCAACAGCCGCTCGTCATCATTCCAGCCCGACTTCACCTTGACCCAGACCTCGAGGTAAACCTTGCCGTCGAATAGCCGTTCCATGTCCTGGCGCG